>OIYR01000329.1_pt1 | contig 26854 bp, 23 predicted proteins | sample 1588221 | NCBI WGS metagenome assembly OIYR01 (sample SAMN03283292) | human gut metagenome | biome: human-associated habitat; material: feces | host: Homo sapiens | place: Peru | collected 2012
GTAGATTTATCCGCTCCTAAAGAAGAGGATATTATACAGATAACCGTTTAATATTATTATTAATTTTATAAATAAAATTTTGACATAAAGAATTTATTTTAGTATAATATACTTTATGTTTAATAGATTATTAAAAAAAATTAATAAAGTTAAATCTTTGGAATTTGATAAAGCTACGGAAGAATTAGAGAATTTTGTATATAATAATTCTAATTTTTTAGATATTTTAGGAGAAATAGGCGCTATACCAGAAAGCATAGAACATGATTCTACTGAAGAAAAATTATTTTCAAAAGTATCGGATATTGTTTTATCAAGAGCTTTTATTGAAATAGGTTTAAACTCTGAAGTATTAAAACAAAGAGGTAATTCGGCTGATGTATTTGCAGAATCGAAATTTTACGGATATTCGCTTGTCGCTGACGCTAAATCGTTTAGAATGAGCAGAACTGCAAAAAATCAAAAAGATTTTAAAATAAATTCTCTCAATAATTGGAGAGGAAATTCTGAATATGCAATTTTATGCAATCCATATTTTCAATATCCTAAAAAAGCAAGCCAAATATATTCTCAATCTATGAATTATAATGTTTGTTTATTCAGTTGGGAACATTTTATATTTTTAATAAAAAATAAAATTAAAGAAAATAATAAAATTAATTTTGAATGTATATGGAATTTTGGAAAATATAACTCAAATAAAGTTTTAGTTTCAAATAGAAAAGAATGTTTTTTAAATAACTTTAATAAGTATCTTTGTATTAATATAAATAAAAATGAAGACGATTTTACTTATATATTAATAAATCAGAAAAGCAAAATAAAAAATAGATGAAATAATGAAATTTTATATTTAGAAAATGAAATAAATTGAATAAATAATTATTCTAAAAAAGAAGCTATAAGAGAATTAATAAAATCTAAAAAATTAGAGGAAAAAATAAAACATATAAACGATTTTATTAAAGGATTAAATTATGATAGATAAAATAATATGCGGTGATTCTATAGAATTAATAAAGTCAATAGATGACGAATATGTCCATGCTATTATTTCCGATATTCCATATGGTATATGTTATGAAGATTGGGATATTTTGCATAATAATTCTAATTCAGCATTAGGAGGAACTTCAAACGCTCAATTAGGAATGGGAAGTTTATTTAAAAGACGAGGAAAACCTTTAAACGGCTGGAGCGAATCCGATAAAAAAATACCGCTTGAATATCAAGAATGGTGTTCTAAATGGGCTTCGGAGTGGTTAAGAGTTCTAAAATCTGGCGGGAGTTGTTTTATTTTTGCAGGAAGAAGATACGCTCATAGATGCATAGTGGCGTTAGAAGACGCTGGATTTACTTTTAAAGATATGCTTGCATGGGAAAAGAATTTTGCCGCTGCAAAAGCCCAAAGATTATCGTCTATATACGAAAGAAGAAACGATAACGAAAATGAAGAAAAATGGAAAGGCTGGAGGGTCGCTAACTTAAGACCTATATTTGAACCTATTTTATGGTTTCAAAAACCCTACAAGATAGGCGGAACAATAGCGGATAATGTAATAAACAACGAAGTAGGCGCTTGGAATGAAGAAGCGATAAAAAAATATAATTTAAATTACAGGAATAATAATTTTTATGATAATATTATTAAAGTGGAAACATTTAAAAGCGATTTTGGTAATCATGTAAATCAAAAACCTATAAAACTAATGGAATTCTTAATTTCTCTTGTTACAAAAGAAAACGCCATTATATTAGACCCTTTTTCTGGTTCTGGAACAACTTGCATAGCCGCTAAAAATATAAATAGACATTATATAGGAATAGAAATAGACTCTTATAATGTAGAAATATCTAACAAAAGATTATTAGAATCTATGCAATTAGAGTTGAATATATATTAATAATATTCTTAATATATTTTATAATCCTATAACTTTTCTTATCTCTTCAATATTATTTTCAACTTTTATCGGAGCGTTTGATATTTTAATCGCGTTATCAGGGTCCTTCAAGCCATTGCCTGTAAGAACGGAAACTATAATATCGCCTTTTTTTAATTTTCCATTTTTATAAGTTTTAATTATTCCCGCCAAAGACGCCGCCGATGCGGGTTCTGCAAATATTCCTTCCTCTTTTGCTAACATAGAATAGGCTTCGAGTATTTCATCGTCCGTTACAGAATCTATAAAGCCTTTAGATTCGTTTGCAGCATTAACCGCTAATTTCCAACTTGCAGGATTTCCTATTTTTATCGCGGTAGCCAAAGTTTGAGGATTTTCTATAATTTTATTTTTAACGATTGCCGCAGAACCTTCCGCTTCAAAACCTATCATTTTAGGCAAATTAGAAATTATATTTTTATCTTTATATTCTTTAAAACCCATCCAATAAGCGGATATATTTCCCGCGTTTCCAACAGGTATCGCCAAATAATCGGGAGCTTTTCCTAATATATCGCATATTTCAAAAGCGGATGTTTTTTGCCCTTGAAGTCTGTAAGGATTAATTGAATTGACAAGAGTTATAGGATAATTATTCGTAATCTCTATAACCGATTTTAACGCTTCGTCAAAATTTCCGTTTATCGCTATGACTTTAGCGCCATACATTAAAGCTTGAGCCAATTTTCCTAAAGCGATATTTCCATCGGGAATAAGAACTATGCATTGAATATTGCTCCTTGCGGCGTATGCGGCTGCCGATGCCGAAGTATTTCCTGTAGAAGCGCACATTATAGCTTTAGAGCCTTCTTCCAAAGCTTTAGCTACTGCCATTACCATTCCTCTATCCTTAAAAGAACCTGTCGGATTTAATCCGTCATATTTAAAATATAATTCTATTCCTCCAAGTTTTTCTCCTATTTTTTCGGCTTTTATTAAAGGCGTATTTCCTTCATTTAAACTTATAAGCGGAGTTTTATCGGTTATAGGCAAATAAGATTTATATTCTTTGAGTAATCCTTTCCATGCTTTCATAATTTTAACCTTTTTACAAAATTATTAATATTTTAAGAATATACTTAAATATAAATTTTTTCAATAAGATTATTTTTATTATAAAAATTATTTTAAATAATGGAGTTTATGATTATTAAAAATATTTTAAATTAATCCATGCTAAAATTCTGATATATAAACTTAAACGGTATATACACCTTTCCGTTTTCCGCATAATCTCTAAGCAAGCCTTGAGGCGGCGGTTTTAATTTTTTAGCGTATTCTATAGCTTTTGAACAGGAATTATCTAAACTGCCTTGTCCAATTTGAGATTTCTTTAAAAACTTTTCAAATAAAATATTTCCGTCTTCGTCTATTGAAATTAAAACTTCAACTTCGTCCGTTCTTAAAAGTCCTAAATAATGCGCTTGATTTGGAATCGTTAAATACCAAGAATCTCTTATTGAACCTACTAAAGAATAAAAATACCAAAAATATTCTTGAGCCTTCGTTCCTAATTGAATGCCTCCCGTTTGGCTCGAAAGAACAACCGCTCTGTCCGCTCCGTCTTCAAAAGAAGCGGGGATTTTTGTATTTCCTTTAATTCCAGGATTTTTAGGTTTATAAGTTTCAACTTTTTCTCTGCTTATATTTTCGCCTAATTCGTTTCTTTTTATATTATTATCGTTATTATTTGGCGATATATTTTCTCTTCTTTCAACTATCGGATTATTTGCTCCGTCTCCGAAAAATGAAAATACAGAAGTGTCTGAAAAAGTTTTTGAAGGATTAACATTTATTTGTCCTCTCGACCTTAAAGATTTGTCGGAAGCAAAAAGAGTATCCTCTTCGTTTTTTTCTTCTTCAATATCGGGCGTTTCGACTAAAAACATATAATCGTCTTTTTTTATATTTTCTTCCAATTCTTCGGCTCTGTCATAGGCAAAAACCGATTTCATAATAGAAGTATTTATAAAACTAAAAACAAATATATGCAAAATTAACGAAACTATTATTGCAAAAATCGTGTCTTTTCTTCTGATTATTTTATTTCTCATATTATTTTATTATTCAATAAAGTTTGATTATTAATTATAAAATATAAACTATAAAATTTCAAATATAGTTAAAAGATAATTCATAATTGATTATATAAAAAAATTATATATAGTGTATAATAATAATTAGAGGTTTACAAATGAAATATATTAAGAATAATTATTTTTCCGACAGAGTTTTAAGAGCGGATTTAAAAAAGTATTTTGACGATGATAAAAATTGCCAAACTGCTTTTGATTATATAAAAAATCTTTATTATAAAAATAATTTAGAAAAGTTAAACGAAAGCCAATTAGAAGAAAATTTTATAAAACCTATATTAAACGATATATTTGAATATAAATATTTAACTCAAGAAAAAATTACAATATTCGGACAACAATTAAAACCCGATTATATTTTATTTCCAAACGAAAAAGCAAAAAAGAATTATATCGATAAGAAAGATTATAAAGATATATTATTAATATTCGAGGCTAAAGAATGGGCAAGAGAGCTTGACACAAAAACAATAGCGCAATCTCCGCATATGCAACTTGTTCGTTATAATATGTTTATAGGCGTTCGATACGGAATATTGTCAAACGGCAAAGAATGGAGATTATACGATTTGAAAGATAAAAAGTCGGAAAAAATATTCTTTTCTATAGATTTGGAAGATATTATTAAAAATGACGATTACGAATTTTTTCAATATTTTTACTATATTTTTAGAAAAAAGTATTTTATAGCCGAAGAAAAAGAAATTGAAAGCAAAGCGTATAAAATAAGCATCATAAACGAAATGGCGATAAATGAAATAGAAGAAGATTTAAAAAATATAATATATGGCGACAATTCCATTATAGAAAAAATAGGACAGATTTTATATAGAAATTATAACGATAGAAGTCTAAACGAGTTGTTTAATCAATCAATAATTATGGCTTATAGATTATTATTCATATCCTATTTTGAAACTAAATACGAAAGTCAATTATTTTATGAACATGACAATTATAAAATTAAAGCGTTGTTTACATTGTATAAAAATTTAGAAAAACATTTTAGCGGAGCAAAAGTTAATCCTAAATTAAACGCTTATAAAGAACTATGCGATTTATTTAATATTTTAGACGAAGGAAGCGTTCCTTTTAATATTCCTCTTTTAAATGGCGGATTATTTGAAAAGAATAAAGCTCCTTTGCTTCATAATGAAAAATTATTTACTAACGAGGAGGTATTTGATATTTTAAAAGAACTTTTGCAAATAAGAGATGATAAGAACAAAATAAATATTAGAAATTTTGCGATTATGTCGGTTACGAGGAAGGCTCGATTAATTTGAGGAAATATATTTTTGACAATATTAAATTTAAATATTTTTATCAATTTGAAAATAGAAATAAAATTTTTAGAGATGTCGATTCGAGATATAAATTCGCGATTTGGAGTTTGCAAAAATTAAATCCCGACAAATCAAAAGCAGATTTTGACAAATTGCCTTGCTTTTTTATGGAGCTTGAAACCGACAGACTTTATAACGAAAAAATAAAAGATATATTTTATTCGCTCAATTTTTCAAGAAATTTATTTTACGACTCTTATATGATTCCCGAAATTAGAGACAAAAACGATTTGAAAATATTGCAAAAAGCTTATTCGGTTGGAAAAACTATAGACGCTAATTATATAGATTTTTACAATGAACTTCATTTAACTATTGATAAAGATATATTTTTGGAAGATAGAAATAATAACGAAATGTTTCTTTATCAAGGCAGAATGATTAATCAATTCAATTCTTCTTTTGAAAAGCCTCAATATTTTGTGGATGAAAACGAGCTTAAGAAAAGAATTCTTTCAAAAGAAATTTATAGAATGATACAAAATATTTACGAAGAAAAAAATATAAATAATTTGAAACGAAACAATAAAAGCAAAGAAGCTACAATTTTGGAATATTTTAATTTCGACAAAAGAGAGGATTTAGAAAAATATATAGTTTATGATTATAATTTTCCAAGATTGGCTTTTAGAGGAGTAGCGAGCAATACTAATGAAAGAACTTTAATAAGCGCAATTCTTCCGCCAAACTCTACGGCTGGAAATTCTTTATATTTGTCTTATTCAAAAAAATATTATTTGGAAAATAAAGATATAAAAATAAAGCGAATTCCTTTTGAAAGACTTTTATGGGTTAATGCGATTTTTAACAGTATAATTATAGATTATATAATTCGTTTATATGTAGACATGGCGGTTAATAAAATATATTTAATGAAAATTCCTTTGATACATGCATCGGAAGAAGAATTAAAGAAAAATCCTTATAACGAAATAATTGAAAATGCATTTGTTTTAAATTTATATAATAATAAAGAATTGAAATCTCTTTATAAAACGAGCGTTGAAATTCCTAAAAACGATAAAGATTATAATATGATTCAAATAAGAAACGATATTTTGATTGCCAAACTTTATAATATAACTTTCGAGGAATTTGCAAGAATTGTCGATAGTTTTAAAGTTCTTAAAAATAAATATCCAGAATATACAAATACTTTAATAGATAAAGCAAGAAGCGAATTATAAATAAAGAGCAATGAATTTTATTAAAATCGTATTTTTTTGACTTCTATCCGTTTTACTCTGTGGGCTTTTAGCCTATCGTTGATATAAAGAAAGTAAGTATAAATTTTGACTTTCTTATAATACAAAATAATAAACGCATAAAAAATTAAAAATCAAACTCCATAGGGTCCAATCCCGTTCTTTTATTATTATTCATAGAGTCTATTTTTTTAATATCTTCCTCTTCCAAACTAAAATCGAATATATCTATATTTTCTTCTATTCTTTCTTTTGTAATAGATTTTGGAATTACCACTATTTTATTTTCTATATTCCATCTTAATATTATTTGAGCTACCGTTTTATTATATTTTTCGGCTATATTTTCCAATGTTTTATTATCTATGAGTTTTCCTCTTGCAAGAGGCGACCAAGCTTCGATATTCATATTATGGCTTTTGCAAAACTCTATTAATTCTTTTCTGTTTAAGTTCGGATGCCTTTCTATTTGATTGATTACGGGAGCGATTACGCAATTAGCGAATATATCGTTTAAATGTTTTATTTCAAAATTGCTCACTCCGATTGCTCTCGCTTTTTTGATTTGATATATATTTTCTAAAGCTCGCCAAGTGTCTAAATATCTTTCTTTTTTCTGTCCTGGCCAATGAATTAAAAGCAAATCGACATAATCCATATTTAATTTTTTTAAACTTTCTTCAAAAGATTCTCTAGTAGATTTATATCCTTGATTTGTATTCCATATTTTAGTCGTTATAAAAACTTTATCTCTATCGATTCCCATTTTTCTTATAGCTTCTCCAAGCTCTCTTTCGTTATCATAGAATTGAGCCGTGTCAAATTTTCTATATCCCGAATCTATAGCCCATTTTACGGCATTATACAATTCTTTTTTATCGGTTATTTTATATATTCCAAGTCCTAAAATTGGCATTTCGATTCCGTTGTTTAATTTTACATTTATCATTTTACATCTCCTTTTTTTGATATATTATATAATATTTTAAGAATAAAATAAAAGGGTTAAATATTTGTTTTTTAACGATATAATAAAATCTATGGGCAAAATAACGGTTTTGACGAAATAGCATAAAAATGTTTTATTTAAAAGAATTGAAAAATATTAGTAAATATATTGCTTGTAAACTTCTTTTTATGCATCATAAAAATATTAAAATTGTAAATATTGATAAAATAGTCAAAGTTCAAGTTGTGCTTTGGCAAATCAAAAAAGAATGGATTATAAACGGTTTGTAAAAATAGTAAAGCGAGTCCTATCAATAGAACCCGCTTTTTAAAAAATAAAAAATTAAAATTATAATAATTTTTGTTCTCTCATAGCCTCGTATAAAGTGTCGTATCCTTTAAGCTCTTTCTCGCCCGTAATTATCCATTCGTTCAAGCCTTCCATAGCCATCATCTTTTTTATAATAGGATTTTCCTTTTTTTGAGACATAAGCATTTTAACAAAATTATCCGATATTTCAGAATCGATATTTGGCATAACCGAGAAATTGCAATGACAAAAATCGGGGCTTGTATAAAAAGAGATTAATTCTCCGTCAGGATATAATCCTTCTTCCAAGATTCTTATCCAAGTATTAGAGCCTATAGTTCCCGCATCCAAAGAGCCGTTTTTTAAGCCTTCCAATACATCCCATTCGCTTCTGCCCGTATCTCCATGTTTTCCCAAATCGGAATTATATCTTATAATGTTTACGCTTTCGTTATCTATTTCGGAATTATTAATATCGGATTCTTTAATCTTTAATCCGTTTTTATTTAGATAATAAATAGCCATTATATTAGCTTGAGAAGAATCGGCGCTTCCAACTCCAAGTTTTTTGCCTTTCAAATCTTCAAGATTTTTTATTTTGCTATCTTTTTTAACTACAAATTTTGTAGACCAATGTAAATCGGTATCTCTCATAGCTATAGCTTTAGCTTTATTGTCTGTCGCGTATAATGTTCTTATCCAAGCGACATTTGTATTCCAAGCTATATCTATATGTCCTTTTAATAAAGAATCTACCTGCCTTTCATAATTTGAAAATAAAACATAATCGAGTTTGCATCCGTATTCGTTGCTATAATCTCTTATTATATCCCAAATTCCAACCACTTTAGGGTCGTAAGCTACCGCGCCTAATAATATTGTTTTCATTTTATCTCCTTTTTTTAAAATCAAATTTACTATTTTAAATTAAGAAACTATAGCTTTTCCAAGCCATGTTTTTAATACATCGATACCAGGAGCCATAACAGGCGCAGCTAAAGCGTCTCTCATATATCTTTCTAACGGAAGCCTTTTTGCATAAGCGTTTCCTCCGCCCAATTTCATGGCTTTTTGACAAACTTCTACCGCTATTTCAATAGAGTTTATTCTGCAAGCGAATATTTTTAATAGAGCATCGCTATCGTTATTATCGGTGCTATCGGCTGCGTCAAATGTCAAAGCTACGGCAGATTGCATTTTAGTATATATTTCGGCTAAATTTACTTGAACCATTTCAATATCGGCTAAAGATTGTCCGCTTGTATATTTTCTATTTTTTGTATAATCTAAAATGCAATTATAAGCTGCTTTTGCAAGTCCGCTATAAACCGCTCCCAAACCCGTAACGAAATATAAGGCGGTATCTCCAGCTTGAGCTTCTCCGTCTCCTTCTTTGCCTACTCTATAGGAAGTGTCAAGTTCTACATTATCGTAAACTACAGGCATAGACGCATTTCCTCTCATTCCCAAACCGTCCCATTTATTTTCTTCATGGAATAGTCCTTTTGAATTATTATGAACGAGCCAATTATTTAATGTTCCCTTATTTTCGCAAGAATTGGTAAGAGTTAAATAATAGTCGGCAAATAATGCGCTTGTAACGAAACTCTTTCTTCCGTTTAATATTATTTTATCTCCCGATTTTGTTTCCGTCATATCGGGACTTCCAAAGTGAGTTCCGCTTCCGCTTTCGCTATATGCTAAAGCTATTGCAACTTCTCCTTTCGCAATTTTAGGCAAGAATTCTTTTTTCAATTCTTCGCTTCCAAATTTGATTATGCATTTAGTAGCTACATTATGCATCATATAACATAATCCTGTTGTAGCGCAGTAGTTAGACAAAGCATGAACTACTTCGGCATGCTCTTTAGCTCCTCCGCCCATTCCTCCGTATTCTTTTGGAACTATAAGCCCCATATAGCCTTGTTTTCTTAATTCGTTATAGGCTTCTTTCGGAAATCTTCCGTTTTTGTCAACCTCTTCCGTATAAGGTTTAACATGCTGTTCTGCAAATTTAATTGCATCTTCAAAAATTTTACTCATTTTTGTTCTCCTTAAAATATTTTAATATTTTTTATATATAATTTTTATTTATATATCACATAAAATTAGGCGTATGTTTTTTTGATATATCAACCGCCAAGTCTTCGTCTATTCCTATTTCTGTTAGCCTTTGAACTCTATTTTCATGCATTTGATTTTTAAGCTCGCTTACAAGTTCCATACCATTTTTATACTGATTATAAGAAGTTCCGCCTCCTGCAAGAAAAGCCATAGATTCTATTAATAAAGTCGATTCTCCGTTTAATTCATCCAAATATTCTTTTCTTTTAAATACAGCTTCTTTTAAAATATTCACTTTATTAGGATTATGTTTTAATATTTCTTTAATATGATTAGTTCCGTATCTAACATGTCGAGTTTCGTCTATTCTAACCAATCTTAATAATTTTTGAGTCGGTTCGTCTTTTGTATATTTTTCTAAAAAACTTAATAAATCTAAAAAAGTTCCCTCGCCCATTACATGAAGTAGAAAACTTGACTTTATATAATTATTTTCCGCATATAGAGTATATAAAGAATTTTGCGTAATTATTGAAGAATATTGAACTCCCATTCCGTTTATATTCGCTCTTTTAATAAACGCTTCTATATGTCTCGCTTCGTCATTTATTAGAGAAGATAAAAATACGGGAATCTCGTAAAAATACGGACTAACTTTCGCTATAAATTTACTTGGCACATATAAAGCGGAAAATTCGTTTTCGGTTAAATATGTCATAATTTGAGCTATAGCGAATTCCATATCTTTATCGTAATTCGGTATATTATCCCAATCTATATCGACAGAAGTATTCCATTGAGTCTTTTTGCTTTCTTCGTAAAGTTTTGAAATATTATTATTCCATAAATCCTCTTTATAATGCAAGTCAAAACCGTAATTTGGAGAGCCTTCTTCAGGCAAACTATTTCTTGGAGCGAGTCCTATATTTAGCGGAGGATTGCTTTCCAAACGATTAATATCCGATTCAAATTTTGGAAAATTATCGTTCGACTTTTTCTTTATATAGTAGCTATATAATTCTTTATTATTTTTCTTATCTAAAAATATTTCGCCTTTAAATATGCAGTAGGATTTTAAATCGTTTTCAAGATTATTATAAAACGAAATTATCTCTATAATATCGTCTTTGTTAGAAATTAAAAGAGCGTTTTCAATCCTAAAGAAAAACGATTTGCCGATGGGAATATCGCCCAAAAATATACTTTTGCTATGATTATACATAATGCTATCCTTAAAAATTAAATAATTATTATATAAATTTAAATAATTGGTTATAGATTAATTGTTTTGAATAAACTCACGGTTTATTATAATGAAATTGTCTGGGGAAATTTATAATCGTCAAAAAAATTTTTTAAAAATGTTTTTAATAATAACATAAATTTTCCTCTTTTTGATTATATTGTCTATTTGATAATCGCTTAAATTAATTAACAATTAAAAACAATTATACAATATTTTAAATTTTTGTCAAATGAAAAGTTTAAATAGATTATTTTTTATAAATCAAATTTTTATTTAGAATTAAGATTTTTTATTTACTTAAATTAAAAAATCTAATATAATAAAATTAAAATTAAATTATTAGAGGATTTTATGATAAATTTTTTAGAGATTAAAGATAATTTGAAATATAAAGATTTCGCTCAAAATTTATATAATGAAGCTTTTCCTATAGAAGAAAGATGGGATTTCAATGCAATTTTAAATAATAACAATAATAAATTTTACGCGATATTAGACGGCGATATTCCTGTTGGAATTACTACAATTTGGGAATTTTTAGATTTTAATTATATAGAATATTTAGCGATAGATAAAAAATTCAGAGGAAAAAATTACGGCTCAAAAATTTTAACTCAAATTTTAGAATCGTTAAAAGATAAATTAATCGTTATAGAAGTAGAACCTTATGATTTAAATGAAATTGCCAAAAAGCGTATAGATTGGTATTTGCGTTTTGGTTTTATACTTGCCGATTACGATTATAATATGGCTTGTATAAACGAAAAAAAAGAAGAGGGAACGATAAAAATGAAAATAATGACAACAAGAAAAATTAAAGATAAAGAAGAGCATGATAAAATTACGAATTATTTATACGAGAATATTTATAAACCAAGATTAGATAATATTGATAAGCAAAAAATATAAAAATTATTATTTTTAAAATTTAAATCTTTATTCATAAAATATAATTTTGCAATATATTTGACTTTACTTTTCATTAAAAAACTATTATTTATAAAAATAATTCTATCAATTAAATAATATGTCAATTAATATAAATTTGCATTAATTAAAACTATATAATACAATATATAAATTATTTTTGAATTAATATTAATAGAGGTTAGTATATGTTTAAAGGCACTACTATTTGCGCGGTAAGTAGAAACGGAATTACTGCCATAGCTGGAGACGGACAAGTTACGCTCGGTGAAACCGTTATGAAACCAAATGCCGTAAAATTAAGAAGACTATTCGGCGGAAAAATAGTGTCGGGTTTTGCTGGTTCTACTGCGGACGCTTTCACTTTATTTGAAAAATTTGAAAAAAGACTTGAAGAATATTCGGGCGATTTGACAAGAGCGGCGGTAGAGCTTGCAAGAGAATGGAGAACCGATAAAATGCTTAGAAATCTTCAGGCTTTAATCATAGTGGCAAGCAAAGATAGAATGCTTTTACTTTCTGGAAACGGAGATGTTATAGAAAGCGATAATAATATACTCGCTATTGGAAGCGGCGGACAATATGCCAAAGCGGCGGCTATAGCTTTAACGGAAAATACAGATTTGCCTGCGGATATTATAGCTAAAAAATCGCTTGAAATAGCTTCTAATATATGCATATACACAAATAGTAATATTTCTTTGGAGGTTATAGAATAATGTCATTTGACGCAAAATTGGAAAGCGAACTTACGCCTAGAAAAATTGTCGAGGCTTTAGACCAATATATAATAGGACAAACCGAAGCTAAAAGGTCGGTTGCCATAGCTTTAAGAAACAGATACAGAAGAAGACATTTGCCTGACGAATTAAAAGACGAAGTCGCGCCTAAAAATATAATATTAATAGGACCTACGGGAGTCGGAAAAACTGAAATTGCAAGGAGACTTGCAAAACTTGTAAAAGCGCCTTTCATTAAAGTTGAGGCTACAAAATATACGGAAGTCGGCTATGTTGGACGGGATGTTGAAAGCATGGTTAGAGATTTGGTTAATGCGGCTATATTTGATTTAAAATCTGCTATGATGAAAGAAGTTGAAAAAGAGGCAACGAATAACGCTTTGGATAGATTAGTGAAACTTCTTTTAAACTCCGATAAAGAAGACGATAAATATTTATCCGAAAACGAAGTGGAAAAAAAGAAAAAAGCAAAAGAGCAGATGAAAATTAGAATCGCCAATGGAGATTTTGACGAGACTTATGTCGAAATAAAAGTTAATAGCAATCAAAATAGAATGTTTGGAATAATTCCAGGAATGGGCTTTGAAGAAAACGATATGATTCAATCTATGGTTGGAAGCATTATGCCCGTTAATAAGAAAAATAAAAGATTAAGAGTTAAAGAGGCTAAAAAATATTTAATAAGCGAGGCTTCGGAATCTCTTATTGATATGGAAAAAGTAACTTCGGACGCTTTGAGTTTAACTGAAAATATGGGAATAATATTTTTAGATGAAATAGACAAAATAGCGAGCGGAAATAAGAGCGACCATGGAGATGTTGCAAGGCATGGAGTTCAAAGAGATTTGCTTCCTATAGTCGAAGGAACTACGGTAAATACGAAATACGGACCCGTGAAAACCGACCATATTTTATTTATAGCGGCTGGAGCGTTTCATACAAATAAACCTTCGGATTTGATTCCCGAACTTCAAGGAAGATTTCCTATAAGAGTGGAATTAAAAGCTTTATCAAAAGAAGATTTTAAAGATATTTTAGTTAATCCAAAAAACGCCATAACGAAACAATATCAAGAATTATTGAAAACCGAAGGAGTTTCTATAGAGTTTGAAGAAGAGGCTTTAGATAGTATTTCGGATTTGGCTTATAATATAAATACAAATGTTGAAAATATAGGAGCGAGAAGACTTTACACGATAATGGAAAAAGTTTTTGAAGATATTTCATTTACGGCGGACGAACATAAAGGAGAGTTTATTAAAATTAAATCCGAGAACATAAAAGAAGCTATGAAAGATATAGAAGAGAATAGAGATATTAGCAGATATATTTTATAAAATTCGCGATTATATATTTAAAAATAAAAAATAGTTGAAAATATTAAAATTTTTATTATATTTAGTAAGAGAACAATTTTTTAATATCACTTTAGGGAGAATTTTATTTATGAGAAAGAATAATGCTAATGAGACAGAAAACGAAAGCAGAGAGGATGGCGTTTTTATAGAATGGAGTCCTCTATACGATACAAAGCATAAAATTATAGACGAACAGCATAGAGAACTTGTAAATATAATTAACGACCTTTATTTATCGACTATAGATAATAAATCAAACAAAAACGAGGCTTTTATTAAAGCGGCAAAAAGATGCATCGATTATACCGATTATCATTTTAAGACGGAAGAGAAAATAATGGATATTATAAATTATTCGGATGCGGAAAATCATAAAGCTATGCATAAAGATTTTTATAACGAAGTGGTAAAGCAAATAAGTAGATATCAAGAAGGACAGCCTTTTGTCGCTAATAAATTGGTAAAATACTTAAAAGATTGGCTTTTGGAACATATAGCGTTTAGAGATAAAATTTTTGTAGAAGAGTTAATGCGCGTTTTAAGAGAGAGGGAAAATAAATAATTATTAGTTTTTAAATTTATTTATATTTTTAATATAATAAATTTTAAAAAATATATTTCTTTAATTCAAAATTTTATTTTACTTTTTGTTTTCTTAGTTATATTTTTAGAGTAAAAAAATATTAAATAGTAAAAAATTAATTTTATATTGAAACTAATAATAAAATAAAATATAATTATTATAATTTATAAAATTAAATTGATTAATAAGGTAAAGTAAATGTTTGATTCTCCAATAGCTTTGGCTTTATTCGGCGGACTTATAACTTGGACTTTTACGAGTTTGGGTTCGGCTTTGGTGTTTATTTTTTTCTCCGAAATCAAACCTAAAGTTTTGGCGACTATGTATGGATTTGCCGCTGGAGTAATGACTGCCGCAAGTTTTTGGTCTCTACTCGCTCCATCGATAGAATTATCTTCAAAAATGGATTTGCCTAAATGGATTATTCCCGTTTGCGGATTTCTGCTCGGAAGTTTTTTTATTTGGATTTTGGATAAAGTTATGCCTCATATTCATATAGTGAACGGACATGAAGAAAAAGAAGGTCCAAAAATTCAATTATCTAAAAGCATATTATTATTTCTTGCGATAACATTGCATAATATTCCCGAAGGTTTGGCTGTCGGCGTAACTTTTGGAGCTTTTTCTATAGGACAAAGCGGTATAACTTTAGCGGCGGCTATGGCTTTAACTCTTGGAATTGGATTGCAAAATTTTCCCGAAGGAGCCGCGGTTTCTTTGCCATTAAAAACTTCGGGGTTTTCAAAATTAAAAGCTTTCGCGTTAGGCTCGTTATCGGGCTTGGTAGAACCTTTGGCTGCCGTCCTCGGAGCATTAACCGTCACAAAATTAACTTTAATTTTACCTGCGGCTTTATCTTTTTCTGCAGGCGCTATGATTTATGTCGTTATAGAAGAGCTTGTTCCCGAAGCCGTTGCGGACGAACATAATCATTTTGGAGTTTTCGGATTTATATTCGGTTTTGCTATTATGATGATTTTAGATATAGCTTTGAATTAATTTTAAATATAAAAAACTATAATAAAAGGAACTCCTATAATATGGGAATTCCTTTTTTCAAGTTTATTATTGACTTATTGCAATTATATGATTTTTAATTTATAGGTTGTCCGCTAAATTTATCTATTAACGAAACTTCAATCCAATCTATCCACAGTTCATAAGGTAGTTGAGAATCATTTGATTCTACAGGAGTACCCCATGTTTTTTGCAGTGAAGCGTTTAAAATAATATTATAATAATTATCATTAAACGGATATAGATTTGTCATTCCATTGGTATATTTAAAAACTTCTCTGTCATCATAATATATTACTATATTATTGCTATACCAATCTAATCTGTATACATGCCATTCCGCAACATTTCCTATATTATTTGATACACCTATTGTAGAATAAATATTATTTGAAATATTGTTTGAAATATTATAATGAAGGGTAGTGTAAACATTATTTGGAGGAGTTTTATCTACCCATTCCATTATATCGATTTCTCCCGTAGCAGGCCATTCGTAAGGTGTAAACAGAGGATATAACCATATAGCTGGGAATGCTGAAGGAACATTAAAATTTGTTTCCCCTTCTCTGTATAGTTTAGCTTTTACTTTTATGCTTGTCCCGATGCCGTATTTATTTTTTGCGCTCCAAACTCCTCCTGTTTTATAATTTAAATTGGCAGGACCTTTTTCTTTTTTAGCGATAAGTTTTAAAATACTGTCCTCGACTTTAACGCATTCATAACCTTCCGTATTTTTCAAAAATCTGTTCCAAGCTGGATCATTCTCGTTGGTTTTTTCAGGCAAACATAAATGCCAGAAACCGCTAGGAATACTGCCTTGATTGTTAAAGTCATCTCTGAACACTATATTTGTTCCAGGCAATATATCCCTCTTCTCTCCATTATTAGCTAAATTACTTTTGCAAGCTGTTAAGCCGATTAAACCAAAAGAAAAAAGCACTATAACTAATACAAATGTTTTACTTTTTATCATTTTATATCTCCATTCTTTTTGAATAATGTTAACAATAAACTTAAAATATTCTATATTGATAAAAACAATACAAATTTTAATTCGTAAAAATTAGTTTTAAAATAATAAAAGCCCCGAGAAAATATCAGGGCTTTATCTTTATAAAAATATTTGAGGCTAATTATTAATACATACCGCCCATTCCTCCGCCAGGCATTGGTGGCATAGGTTTTTCAGGTTCAGGTATATCTGTAATGATAACTTCCGCGGTTAGAACTTGACTCGCTATTGAAGCTGCATTTTGTAAAGCGCTCCTTGAAACTTTAGCAGGGTCTATAATTCCCGTCTTCAACATATCAACCCATTCGTTTGTAAGCGCGTTGAATCCCATATTGCCTTTTTGCTTTTTAGCTTCTATAGCGACTACAGAACCGTCTAAACCAGCGTTTGCCGCTATCATTCTTATAGGCTCTTCTATAGCTCTTTTTACTATATTAACTCCAACCTGTTCGTCAGCGTTTTCTAATTTTATAGAATCTAATTTAGCTTGAGCATGCAAGTAGGTTATTCCTCCTCCTGGAATTACGCCTTCTTCAACAGCCGCTCTTGTAGCGGATAAAGCGTCTTCAACTCTCGCTTTTTTTTCTTTCATTTCTACTTCCGTAGCCGCACCGATATTAATTACCGCGACTCCGCCTGAAAGTTTTGCAAGTCTCTCTTGTAATTTTTCTCTGTCGTAATCGCTATCCGTTTCTTCGATTTGTTTTTTAATTACTGAAACTCTCGCTTGAACTTCGCCTTTCTTTCCGCCGCCTTCTACTATAGTCGTATTTTCTTTATCAACGGTAATTTTTTTAGCTTTTCCAAGTTGTTCTAAAGTAGCGTTTTCAAGTTTCATTCCCAAATCTTCGCTTATAACTTGTCCGCCCGTAAGTATTGCTATATCTTCAAGCATAGCTTTTCTTCTATCTCCGAAACCTGGCGCTTTAACTGCGCATACATTCAAAACGCCTCTCATTTTATTTAATACCAAAGTTGCCAAAGCCTCGCTTTCAATATCTTCGGCAATTATAATGAAAGGTTTTCCCGTTTGAGCGATTTTTTCAAGCACAGGAAGAAGTTCTTTCATATTTGAGATTTTCTTCTCGTATAATAAAACCAAAGTGTCTTCCAATTCCGCTGTCATACTATCGGCATTTGTTACAAAATACGGAGATATATAACCTCTATCGAATTGCATACCTTCAACCAATGATAAATTAGTTTCTAAAGATTTTGCTTCTTCAACTGTTATAACGCCTTCTTTTCCTACTTTTTCCATAGCATCGCTTATAAGCTCGCCTATTTCATTATCGTTATTAGCGGAAATTGTCGCAACTTGAGCAATCTCTTCTTTTCCTTTAATTTGTTTCGCTTCCGACTTTATATGAGCGACTATTTCATTAACCGCTTTTTCAATTCCTCTTTTAATAAGCATAGGATTTGCGCCGCTTGTAACATTTTTAAGTCCTTCTTTAACCATAGCTTGAGCCAAAACCGTAGCGGTTGTAGTTCCGTCTCCCGCCACATCGTTGGTTTTAGTAGCGACTTCTTTAACAATTTGAGCTCCCATATTTTCAAAAGGGTCTTCCAATTCTATTTCTTTAGCGATTGTAACGCCATCGTTTATTATTGTCGGAGGACCGAATTTTTTGTCTATAACGACATTTCGTCCTCTTGGTCCTAAAGTTACTTTTACCGCATTAGCCAAAGCGTCAACTCCTCTCATAAGCGAGCGTCTGGCTTCTTCGTCAAATAATAGCTGTTTTGCTGCCATAAATTTTCTCCTTTCAAACAAATATAAATATTAATAATTTTTTCTATATTTAAAATATTTTCATTTTAAAATCGTAAATATTATACGATAAAAAATAAATATTTTCAAGTATAGATTGATTAGATTTATAATAAACCTAATCGTCTTTCTTTTTTGATTTTTCTTTTCATTCTTTTAATAGCTTTCTCTCTTTGAAGTTTTTTTTCGAGAGAAGGCTTTTTATAGAATTGCTTTTCTTTTAATTCCTGTAAAATAGCTTCGTTTTCGCATGCTCTACGAAATCTCTTTATAACGCTTTCTACAGGTTCTCCTTCGTTAGCGAATACTCTTACCAATTAACTCACCTTCCTTTTTTATAAAATAATTAGCGGCGAAGGGACTTGAACCCCTGACACTGCGGATATGAGCCGCATGCTCTAACCACCTGAGCCACGCCGCCGTAAAGTCGTTAGACTATTAGCGGGGACAGGACTTGAACCTATGACCTTTGGGTTATGAGCCCAACGAGCTACCAACTGCTCCACCCCGCGATATTAAATAAATATTCAAATATAATATATTATTTTATTTATAAAGTCAAGTGTTTTTTTACAAATTCTTTTATTTAATAGTTTGCTACAAATTATAAATATCAGTATTTTATTATAATTGAAATATTAATTTAAACTTATAAATATTATTTTCAATATAGAAAAACTATTTTTTAAAATAAATATTTTTATTATAAAATTATTTTTTATGTTCCCATATCAATTACGGCATCGTTTAACATATCGGAATCAGGATACGAAGGAAAATCGTTTGGCGAAGAAGGAACTGTATTATTTCTTGGATTTGTTCTCGCTTCATATTTTTCAAGTATTCTTGCCGCAACCGATGAGTCCATTAAACTTAAAAGATAAGAGGTTGTGCTGTTTCGTCCTTCCGTAGCGGCTATGGAATCCATTTCCAAAAGAACATCTATAACCAAATCGTCCGAACCGTTTTGAGCCAACTGATTAAGAAGAGCGACAGAATTTTGAGGAGGCATACTATTAATTTTATTTGCCAAATCTGTAAGAACAAGTTGATATTGCGAAGATTCGTCCATAGTAGCCTGATAATTTGACCAAGCGCTTAATAAATTTTGTCTGTCCTGTTCTATTAATTCGGACTGTGAGTTTAATTCAATCGCCCTGCTTGCAATTAAAGATTCTTGAGCTTCAATATCTTTTTCTCTCAAATTAAAAGATTCTCGCATTTTTGCTAAATCGTCTCTTGCCAAAAGCGACATATCTTCCACTCTCGGTTTGCTTATAAATCTCGATAAAAGCGGAACATTTGGCGCTATTCTCGTTCGCATTAAAGTATAATAATTTACAACTCCAAATACATCGAACATATAAAGCAAAGCTATGAAAGCTATTAAATTAACTATAATCAAAATTCCTATCTTCAATTTCATAATTTATTATCACCGCCAATATAAATATAATACATGTAAAATAATAATATGTCAACTAATATATTATCGAAATAAAAAAATATTTTGTTATAATTTTTTAATCGGTTCTTCTTAATAATATCATGCTTATATCGTCAGAGAGAGAATTATTTGAAAAGTATTTTATTTCACGAATTATATTATCTTTTATTACATTAATATTTTTATGCATATTTTTTAAAAATATAGATTTTAATTTTTCATCCCCAAGCATTTTATTATTGTCGTCAAATATCTCGTAAGCGCCATCCGTAAATAAAAATAAAGTGTCATTATGAGCAAGTTTTATGCTCGTTTCCGTATATTTGCTTTCTTCCATCATTCCAATTAAAGGACCGTCAATATCTAAAAAATCAATCTTATTAAAAAAATTAGAATAATATAAAGGTTTTGGCGAACCTCCCGAAGAAAATAAAAAATATCCCGTTTCATTATTATAAACGGCGTAAAATACCGAAGCGAATAAACTTTTATCAAAACCTTCGTCTATAAAAAAATTATTTAATTCTTTCAAAAAAACCGATGGAGAAGTATTTTTTGAATTGATAATCGCATGAGAATCAAAAAAAGATTTTATTAAAATTGTAAGCATACTCGCAGCCACGCCATGTCCCGAAACATCGGCAAGCAAAATTGCATAACAACCGTCATTTATCTGCTTTATTCCACTATAATCTCCCGATACTTCGTTTGGAGCATAATGATAAATCGCTATATCGTTTTTTGGTATTGAAACATTTCCATAAGAGAGAATGCTTTTTTGCAATTTTGAAGCGTATTCAATGTCTTTTTTAAGAATATCCATATACATTATATTCGATTCTATCGCTTTTTTTAATCTTATGTAGGATTTCATTTTTAATAAAAAAATATCTATATCGATTGATTTTTGAAAGAATCCGTCAGCTCCGCATTCAAAAGATTTTATACATTCCGCTTTATTGTCGTTTGCCGTCATAAAAAGTATAACGGTATTGTTTATAAGATTGTCGGCGCTTATATGTTCCGCAAGTCTGAAAGCTCCGCCAAAAGGAAGCATATAATCGACAATGATGCAATCGGGAATTTTTTCATAAGTTAAATTAATAGCTTCTTCATAAGATACGGCAATATAACATAAATATCCGTCTTTTTTTAAGGCGTTTTGTATAAATTTAGCGTAATCTATATTTGAATCGACTATTAAAATTTTTTCAGTTAAAATATTACTTTTCATAATTTGAAACTTTATTATAATATATTTTTAAATTGTAAATTATTAATGAACATATCTTCTTGCCTCGACATTGAATATAAGCCCTATCGACATTGAAAAAGTTAAAATTGAAGAGCCTCCGCTACTTACGAAAGGCAAAGTTAATCCTGTAATCGGCATTATTCCTACAACCATTCCTATATTGATTATAACATGGCATAAAAACATAGCTATTATTCCCGCGACTATTAAAGCTCCGAGTCTGTCTTTTGCAAAATAAGCGACCGTTATTCCTCTTATAAAAATTATCGCATAAGCTATAATGACTAAAGCGCTTCCTATAAATCCCCATTCTTCGCATATATTTGAAAAAATAAAATCGTTTACCTGTTGAGGAATAAAATTTAATTGAGATTGGCTTCCGTTTAAAAATCCTTCTCCAAATAATCCTCCGCTTCCAACTGCTATTAAAGACTGAATTATATTATAACCCGAACTTAATCTCGTTAATTGAGGATTCATAAATACTAAAAGCCTTTCTTTCTGATATTTTTTTAATCCTATATCGAATACTAAAGCGGCGCACAAGCTTAAAAATAAAACGAAAAACATAAAAGATAATAATTCTATATATTTATTGCTCATATAAAAGTTAATCGTTAAAAGTAAAACCGCTATAAATAATAATATTCCCGCAAGATAACCTATATAAATTCTTTGAGATAAAAAATTAAAAAGAACATTATTTATATCGTCCGACATTCTTTTATATTCTAAAAACATTGGAATTGAAAGTCCTATTATTCCTATGCTCATTAAAGCTGCAATATATCTAATCGGAACTCCGCCGACAAAAAGCATAACGAAAACTATAAAACAATAAACCAAAACAGTTCCCAAATCGGGCTGCATCAAAACTAGAGCGATTGGAATAACTATAAATAAACCCGCAAGAGCAAAATATTTTTCTTCTTTTATTTTATCTCCTATTTTGTCTAAATATCCTGCTAAAAATATTATCATAATTAATTTTCCAAACTCCGAAGGTTGCATTCCAAAAAGCCAACTGCTGCTTCCGTTAATCGTAGTTCCAATATTAGGAATTAAAACTAAAATTAAAAGCGCAATCATTGGAATATATAAAGACATTCTATGCTCGGCTAATTTCGTATAATTTATAAACATAGTTATGCACATAATAACCAAGCCCGTAAAAGAAAAGAATAAATATTTCAAAAAAAGCCAACTCATTCTGCTCGCTTCAGCCGAATAAGTGGAAGAATAAACGGCGACTCCGCCAGCTATCATTAAAAATATTATTGAAATTAATATTCTAAAGTCGAATATAAATAATCTTTTTATCTCTCTTTTTTCATTCATATTTTATCCTATTATCTTCTTCTCTTTTAGATTTTTTTCCGTCTTTTTCTTCGTCATTTTTTTCGCTTTCGCTATTTTCTAAAGCTTCCAATTCTCTTTGAAGTCTAAATTGTTCGTATATGAGTTGCATTCTATTATATATTGAATTTCTAACATTAATAGCATTCTCTCCCGAAAGTATAGAACGAAGCATTGCCGTAGCGATTGGTCCCGCGGTGCTTCCTCCTCCTCCTCCGCTATGCTCCAACATAACTGTAACCGCTACCATATCGTCTGTTGGTCTTTGATTATAAGGTCCGAAAATAGTAATCCAAGTATGGTCCTTACCTTGCGCGGTTTGAGCGGTTGAAGTTTTTGCAGCCAATTTAACATAAGGCGACCAAGCTCCATTTCTTGCAGTTCCGCCGTCTACAGCCATTCTCATTCCTTCTTTAACTACGGTAAATACATTTTGAGGAATATCTAATTTTTTAATTACAACTTTATCGTTATTGTATATAACTTCGTCAGTTTGCGAACTTCTTATTTCTTTAACGACATGAGGACGATACATAACGCCATCGTTTATAATTGCCGATGTAGCCATATGAACGGCTATAGGAGTTGTGGACATATAACCTTGCCCAATAGCATATTGCAAAGTATCGCCATCCCACCAATATTCGCCTATTTTCCTTCTCTTCCAATCTGCGCTCGGAACTACTCCTATTTTTTCGCCTGGCAAATCTATTCCCGTTGTAGAATTGAAGCCGAATATTTCAGCGTATTTTTTTATAAAATTAGGTCCAAGTTCATAAGCCATAGTATAAAAATAAGTATTGCATGAATATTGAATCGCTCTATACATATTTATATAACCATGTTGCCCTGTGCATTTGAAAAATTTATTTTCAATCCACATACCGCCGCCGCAAAATCTTGTAGTGTTTGCAGTAATTCTTCCTTCCGCAAGCGAACCTGAAGACAATATTAATTTAAAAGTCGAGCCTGGAGGATATCTTCCTCTTATAGCTTTATTCCAAAAAGGATTTGCTGGATTATTTATAAGTTCTACATATTTTTCTCTATCGATTTTTCCTATAAATATATTCGGGTCATACCAAGGAGCGCTTACCATTGCAAGAATCTCTCCCGTTGTAGGACGCGATACTATTATAGTTCCAACTTGTCCATATAATAAATCTTCGGCGTCTTTTTGAATCTTTGAATCAATGCTTAAAATAAGTTTTTTTCCAGGAATCGGTCTTCCGACTGCTGGACTTATAGTTTCTTTAACTCTATTTCTTGAGTCAACTATCCATTGAACATATCCGTCAATTCCTCGAAGTTCTCTATCGTAAAATTGCTCGACTCCTTCTTTTCCAATCATGCTATTTCTTCTATAACCTTCGGCTCTCTTATCTTCAAATTCTTCTTGAGAGATATTTCCTATATAACCCAAAATATGAGTCATAGTTTCGCCAAGCGGATAATTTCTAACCGATTTGCTTCCGTAATAAACGCCTGGATATTCTTCGGAGCGTTCGGCTAAATAACTAATCTGCTCCATAGTAATATTGTTAGCTATTTCTATTGATTCGTAACTATTTTTAGGAACTTTATCTAAAATAGATTTTATCTGTCCTAAATCAATGTTAAATATTTTTGAAACTCTATATAAAAGCTCTTCTCTTTCAAAATAATTTTTAGGCAAATAAACGGGAATCATATACATAACATAAACTTTCACATTTTCCGCAACCATAACGCCGTTTCTGTCGTATATTTCGCCTCTGTGAGCTTCAATCGGTATTATTTGCTCTTTATTGTTTCTTGATAAACCGCTATAATATTTATTCTTTATTATTTGCAAATAAAATAATCTTATTAAAAGCAAAGCGGATATAAAAACGCATACAAAAAGAATAACTAAAAGTTTTCTTCTATATCTAAAATCTTCGCCAACAAATTTTTTATCTTTATTAAAATCTATTTCAAACAAATTCATTGATTTTATCCTTTATTAAAGAATTTATTTTTAAGAATATTATAAAATTATATTACAAAAAATACTTTTATCAATACTATAAATAACGGTATTATATAAATTAAATTAAAATTTTTTTATTAGAATTTAAAATTAAAATTTTCTTTTCAAAATTATCGCTTTATGCGGACATAATTCCTGACAGCAATAGCAAGTTATACATTTATCATAATAATATTCGGGCGGATAATTTTTACCTTTTTTATTAAAATTAAGCGCAAGCGGAGTGACAGGACAAACTTTAACGCAAACGCCGCATTTTACGCATTTGCCATATTCTATTACTGGTTTTGGTATCATTATAGCGAATAATCTTTTTATTATTGGAAATGCGCTTAACTTCATTAAACTTCTTCCAATGCCGATTCTTTTATGCGGTTTTTTGAAATCATTAACTTTAACGCTTTCAATATTATCTCCGACTATTTCAATATTTTCTTTATTTGAAAATCCGAGTTTAAATCCCATTTTTATTGTTGGAATTAAATTATAATCAAAAGAGATTATTTGAGATGCGACATAATCTAAAGCGATAGCATCCGAAGATAATAATAAAACATTTAATTTTTTTGGGTTTCCGCTTCTTGGACCGTTTCCTTCCATAGCCATAATTCCGTCCATTATATATAATTTCGGATTAATTAATTTATTCAAATCTAAAAGCATTGTAGAAAAATCGTCAAAATCGGGAAGTTTCAAATGATACTCCGCTTTTCTAAATCCAGGGATGCAACCAAATTGATTTTTTACCGCTCCCGTCATAATCGTAAGAGCATGCGATTTTAATTTTGGCAAACTTATTATTGTATCGGCTTCTAAAATCGGTTTTGCAATAGTAAAACTTTTTTCTTTTATTCCTTCGTTAAAACTTACGCCGACAGGTTCGTCAAAATCCGCATATTCAATATTTAGTTTTTCGGCAACTTCGCTTATTCCAGATTTTTGAGCTACAGAAATTCCTTTTCCAATTCCAGGAGAATCGCCGTAAGAAATTTTTTTAATATTTTTCTTTTCTTTTATTTCTTGCAAAATTGAAATTATAGCTTCAAAAACTACGGGATGAGTTGTGACAGATTTTTCTGCAGATTCTGAAGCGAGTAAATTTGGTTTTAATAAAATTTTATCGCCTTCTTTAATAAATAAATCTATTCCGCCAAGCAAATCGATTCCTCTATTTATAGCCGATTTTACTTCGCTTAATTCGTAATTATCGCATTTTATTAAAGCCACTTTTATTTTATCCATAAAATTACCTCTAAACAATATCGTTTTTATAAAATTTAAATCTATTTTCTTTATAACGAATCGAAATATCTTTTGAAAATATTGGAAATCTTAAATAATTATATCTATATTTTACTTTTGAATAATATTCTTTAATCGATGCGGATTCTATTAAATCTATAAATTCTTTAGAAAAATATTTATAATCTTCTTTATCAATATTTTTTATAACTTTATTTAAAGTGTTTTTTATAATTTCAAAAATTTTTCTTTCGTCTTCTTTATTAAAATTTTTCGTTCTAAATGCAAGAAAAACTTCCTGTTCGATATATTTTGCAAAAGATAGAGATTTATTTTCCCAAAAATTATATTCGTTATAAAATTCTTCCAAAATTTCAAACCATTTTTTTATCGCTACCGACAATATTTTAGGCTCTTTAACCGCTCTTTGAGAATCTTGTCCCGCTCTTTTAACATAATGATAATTTGCTTTATACTCAAAACTAACTGTTTTAACGAACATTAAAAGTTTATGCGAAAAAATTCCATCCTCGCCTGGTTGCACATTTAAAGGATATCTTAAAGTTTTATTTTCTTTTAAAATTTTTATTAACTCTTCTAGCGAAGGCCTTCCAATGGAGAAACCACTCCAAAACATTCCACCATATAAATAAATCATTAATCCAAAAGACATTGATAGCATATCCCACTCATTATAATCATCTTTGTCTTGTATTTGTTTTGTGATTATATATTCACTTTCTTTATATTCATCATTAGGTTTACTAGTTGTTTTTTCCTCTTCTTTTGTAGGGATAACTTCTTCTTTAAAATCTGATGTTAAATAATCTTTAATGTCGTCATAATTCATATTTACAGCATCTAATTTATAAGTATAAACATTTCTTTTATATTGAGTATCAAAAAAGTTATACTCTTCCCATGGTTGATATTCTACAACGGTAACTGTATCCTCAGCTTCTGGAAGATAT
>OIYR01000330.1_pt1 | contig 26835 bp, 26 predicted proteins | sample 1588221 | NCBI WGS metagenome assembly OIYR01 (sample SAMN03283292) | human gut metagenome | biome: human-associated habitat; material: feces | host: Homo sapiens | place: Peru | collected 2012
ATAAAAATAATATAATATAATCTACAACAGTAGAAATTTTATTTGGGTTCTAAACGGTAAGCGGAAAGAATGAGCAACAGTATCTACAACAGTAGAAATTTTATTTGGGTTCTAAACATAGGGGGTAAACTATGAGTTTTTTCTATCTACAACAGTAGAAATTTTATTTGGGTTCTAAACACAATCGTCTATTACTGCTTTTCAGAATCTACAACAGTAGAAATTTTATTTGGGTTCTAAACCTAAGGATTTAGATTCCAAAGGTAAGTATCTACAACAGTAGAAATTTTATTTGGGTTCTAAACGGTGCCGTCATATTTTACTTTCTTAAATCTACAACAGTAGAAATTTTATTTGGGTTCTAAACAACATGATTTTCTGGTCGGACGATAGATCTACAACAGTAGAAATTTTATTTGGGTTCTAAACGAAGTAACTTCCATGTATCCAACTGCATCTACAACAGTAGAAATTTTATTTGGGTTCTAAACTGCGTCTCTGGATAGAACTGCTCATTATCTACAACAGTAGAAATTTTATTTGGGTTCTAAACTGAAATTTCCATCTTTGCCACCAGTAATCTACAACAGTAGAAATTTTATTTGGGTTCTAAACACTTGAACGAATCGCGCAATCCACCAAATCTACAACAGTAGAAATTTTATTTGGGTTCTAAACTCTAGTCTTTGTACAACAGTACTGTTTAGAACGGTTTTTCGCATATATTACCGAGAAAAACAACAAATTTATTACTGATTCCGGTAAAAACTCCAGTAAGACCTGGGGTCTGCAATTATGATGAAACCAAGATGAAATCTTCGGAATTATTTTTTGCATATCCATACGAAATTTTCTCACATGTTTCACTCAACTTAAATATAACAATACTATCCTCTTCTGTAAAGGACTTTTCATATACATTTGCAATTTCATTCATAATGATTTTTAAAATATGTTCTGAATTATGAATTTCAAACACTGAATACTGTAATCTAAATCCAAACTTTTGCAAAAACTTTGAAAACCGGGTACGGACTTTATCATCTGCAATATCATAACTGACAATCAACATTTTCTTCTCCTTTTTTCGCCATGGATGGGCGGTCTAATCGCAGTTTTTCAAAGAAAACCTGCATAAGTTAGTTTGCCACGGAAGGAAAACTAACGACTTTCTCTCCTTCAAATAAAAAAACAGGATATTCTTTCACAGGTTTATTCCTCATAAAAGAGCGGTAATAGGTTTGAATATATAAAAAAATCTCATTTTTTCTTTCAAGCAAAGCATGAATAAAAATAGTTATGTAAGGTGCTGCCTTCTTTCCCCCAATCATCCACTGATTCTGTGATTTAAAGAAATCTTTTTCATTACATTGTCCAAGATTTAAGGCTTTAATTAACGCATTATCAATTATTGCACGAAACGGTTCGACCATATCACATACCAGAGACTTTCTGTTAAAGAACTCACGGTGTAAAATTCCAACATAAGTATCAAATCCGTACATTTCCAAAAGACCATCAATCAAATTAAATAAAAGAGAATATCCAATATCTAAAAGACAATTTATCATATCCTGCTTTACTCGGGGGCGTCTTGCTTTCCAGTCATAGTCTTTAAATAACTGCCCAAAATAAATTCTGGCAGAAGTACCTTCCAACCCCATTATTTCTTCAAGTTTTAAATCAGGTAAAAGAACTTTTTTCTCATTTACTTCAAGTGTAGCTATCACTTTTTTCAACTCAGAAGATTTTTCCCGTATTTTTTTTAGTACAGCATTCTGATTATGTATTTTATTTGAAATAATATGGGCACCAAGTTCAAACGATTGATATTCATATTGTTTTCTACGAAGAATTACATTTCCTTCTGCTCTTGCTGGCAACATAGCATACGGTCGCAAAGTGTAAGACATAAAAATTATTGAAAAACCGAATTTTTTTGCACGTTCCAAAAGTCCGCTTGTAACACAAATATGACCTGAAACAAACAGCGCAAAAAGAAGATAGCAGGTTGACTGGTGTTTTATCTTACCTTCTTTATTCAGAATAATAATATTGTCATTTTTAAAACTGACTTTTTCACCCTCTTCCAGCAATACAAACAAAATCTGCTTATGCTCAAAATCTTTTGTACTAATCATAAACGCAACTCCTTATGCAAGCGGTCTGTCACAAAAATTACTGTAAATGCAAAAAGCGCATTTCTTTTCATTCTGCGGAATAAAGTCGTCAGGATTAAAATTCTGTATTTCTTTTATTGTTTCCTTAAATTTCGCAAACATTTGAGGATTTTTTTCTGGAAGTTCAACAGGATACACTTTGTTGTCATCGCTGGAATAAAAGCGAATTTGCTTTACATTGTACCCCATCTCGCGCAAACAAAAATATTGCGCATAAAGCTGAAAAACGTAACCGTCATAAATTGTTTTGATTGATTTTTTTCGTTCTGTCAGCAATCCCTTATCAATATCAAAGATATCAATCTTACCGCAAAGTTTGTATTCATCAGAATATACATCGATTGCCTGCAGAATATTTTTGTGGGTGGAATACCGCTTTTCGTCTACAGCCTCATGTACCGCCCGGCCATTCATCTGCACATCATCGTAATAAAGTCGCTCAGAAAGTCCCCCGTACAGCTGATGAAAATAAATGGAAAGCGGACAAAAAATAAAATCGTTCAGGTAAGTTATGCGTAAGTAGGATTCCAATACAACCTCCCGGTTAAGATTGTTTCTTTATTGTTTTCTTTGGGGCTTCCAACTTCTCCAGTTTACCAATTGATTCTAAAAAATCTTTTTCAACTGGAGATGCTTCAATTTCAAGGCGCTTCTGATATTTTTTATATTCTTGATGAGCTTTTTCAATAGCCTGACCATGAGAAACTTTTCCACTTGTAGAAAGAATCTCTTTTCGCGTCATTTTCAAATAATCGTCAATTGTTAAAAGCCAGTCTTTCATGTACATAGGCTCCTGATTCAAAGCCATAACTTCTGCAATATCCAGGTATGCAGTAACAATCTTATTCAAAGCATCAAGTTCTGGTTCGGAAAGATAGTTCTTTGCAATCTCTGTATCACTCTGCTTTATCTGAGTTCCGCTCCATGATGTAAGCCCCATATTCTGTTGTTCACCATCTGCACGCTGATAAATGATTTCTGCCGCAGTGTGTTTGTGAGCTGCCCAATGCATTTTGTTTTGCACCTGCTTAAAAAAAGTTTGTGAAAGTTCAGATTTAGGGTTGTAATCAATGCTTGTTGAATAAATATCAAGGACTTTGCGCCAAAAAACTTTTTCGGAAGAACGAATATCGCGAATACGCGCAAGAAGTTCTTCAAAATAGTTCCCTCCGCCCAAATTTTTGAGCCGTTCATCATCCATGGCAAAACCTTTTTTCATATATTCTTTTAATATGTTTGTGGCCCATATTCTGAATTGAGTGCCACGCAAGGAATTAACCCTGTAACCAACAGAAATAATCATATCCAGATTATAAAAGTCCACATTATAATTTTTGCCATCTTTGGCAGTGTAGGCAAAATTTGCCCATACTGAGTTCTTATCCAGTTCACCTTCTTTTAACACATTACGAATATGTTTTCCGATAACGCTTCTGTCTCGACCAAAGAGTTCTGCCATCTGATCAATAGAAAGCCAAACTGTATCATTATCAAAAGTAACTTCTATTTTTGTTACACCATCAGAAGTGGTGTACATGAGAATTTTTGATTTATTTTGAGAAGGTGTAATTTCTGATTTCTGCATACATATCTCCATTTAATTATAAGTAATATCCCACACAAGCGGAACATGATCGCTGTATTGTTTCCATATTCCGCCGTTTCTTTTCGTTTATTTGTTATATTCCTTTTCCTGTGCAAAACGGAACCAGTCGGCATTGGAAATTTTCATATCTACCTTTTTCAACTGGTCTTCAGGAGTTTTGTCAAAAGCCTTTAATAAATACAAACCTTTTAACGCAATGTGATATGCGCCGTTTGCATCTGCATCTTTGGGAAGTTTTGCATTATTGCCTAGTTTTTCCTGCTCGCGACTGTCAAAGAATATACCATCTTCTGACATAACCGGAGAAATAATATAATCATCACCAGTTTTTGCGTCGCTGTTACGTATCTGCAAAACCAGTTTGAATAATACAAGCAGTTTATCCCAGAAATCTGCAATTTCTTTTGCAGGTTTTTCGCCAGCTTTTAAAGCTGCTCCAACTTCCAAAATTGAATCAAGAATATTGTTGCCATTCTGATAATCAAATTCTCTAAAAAGAGTTTTGAATTCTTCTGTAAGGTTTTCGATATGCTTAGAAGCTTTTCCTTTTCCGCAGAATTGAATACGCTTTCCATTTGAATAAACAGTCCACTTTGTTCTGCTCATTTCTTGAGCGTCTTTCCTGTTGAAATTCTTGTAATCAAAAGTAAAAGCAAACATCTGTTTTTCTTCATCAAAGCAAATGCTGTCAAACTTAGCAAAGAAATCTCGCTTTTTCTGAACATTTGTAAGGTTTGTCATATCAAGAAGATTTGCAAAACCTGTAGCTGGATCAATTTTTGAAGTATAGCCTGCCGGAACATAGAACAGAAAACCGCTCTGTTTTCCAAGTTTCTGAAAACTTTCAAAAACTCCAGCAAGTTGGTAACCATTCAGAACGCCGCCTGACTCTTTTAATCCTCTATCTTTGAATACAAGATAATTCAGTTTATCAATAAGCATGTGTTCAAATTTCTGGTAAACTTGCTTTTCAACATGAAAGCGACCGCGCTTAAAGCCGAAGTTCAAATCTTCCATTACAATAATTGCATTGTGTTCAATCATCAGCGTTACCAGTTCGTGAATTACCGCAGAAAGGTAACCTTCTTTTAGTTCTGCAATTTTCCCGATCGTCTGCCAGTTCTTGCGTGCGGCATCTCGTTCTTTTTCCTTCTGGTCAAGTTTTTCGTGATAATCAACAGAAACAGTTGCGCCGTTTTTTTTTCGCTCTACAGTGTTGAAAGTTTTCTGTTGAATAATGTTGCCTTTTTGATCGATAAGTGACATATAAATCAAGTGTCGCTCGCCACGGTCAAGTCCGATTATATTTACATCAGGATTATTCTTAAGGAACTGACGGACATTTTCGTTTATATAAGAATTTCCTGATGCTTTGTAATTGATTGTTATCGGTACATGAAACAAGAATTTTTCTTGTGTGTAATGTTTGTCTTTTATAAGTTCGTGATTTTTCTGTATTGTTTTTACAACCACTAAACCATTTTCATAAAGTTTTTTTGCATCTTGTGATAGTTCAGGAATTTTTCTATTTACATATTTATAAATTTCATCGTGTATCGCTTCTGGGATAGTTTTTCCGTCTTTAGTTGTTCTGTTCACAACTTTTGAACCGACTGCATGAACTACAGGATTCTTTATTCCAACCCCACGGTAAAACAGTTCCGCCTCTCCATTAAGTTTTAATACAACATCATCAAGATTTTCTTTACTAAAAAGATTTCTCCAATACAATGTATGCATATTCGGTGTGCCGGTTGAATTCGGAGAAAAGTCCTTATTGTAAATTTGGAAAAGATATAGCTTCCCTTCATCTACCCAAGAATCAATTATTGAAACAGGAACATTCACAAAAGAAAGCTTATATCCCTGTTCTGAAATTTCTTTATAAAAATCACTTGTATCTTTGTAAGTTGAAGTATCGGAAAACTTAAAATTAAAGTTTTTCCAGTCAGGATGCTGATTAATCGCCGACTTAAAATAATCAATCAACTTATGACAGAAATTCAAATCAAAGGTATCACCCTTCTTGTGTTTTCCAGCATTATAACCTTCAAGAATTTCTTTTGATGGATTAAAGGTTGCAATTCCTTTTGTTGAGAAAAATACTTTTGGAAGCATTTTATTTGGACCAGGCAAAAGTTTATAAACCATTTTTTTGTAACAAGGAACAGAATCATCAGGTTGAATTGCGGAAAACTTCGGCTTATTCTTTGCATTCATAACTCCGAGATAATAACTTCCGTCTTTTTCTAGAATAACGCAGGTATTTGCATCTTCTTTGTTTAAATCCCACCCAGATGCAAGAGTTGGATTGTCAAAATTCAGTTTGTATTTACCAATGTCAAACGTTTTTTTTGTTATGTAATTGCGAGCTTTATTATACAATGGCATAATTTCGCTCAAAGTTTCCATAACTTCGTCATAAACAGAATAAAAACTTGTATCACGCGCTTCGGACTTATCAACGTTCAAAACTTTCAACCTGGTGAACAAGTCATTTACGCAGTCCAGATAGTCTTTTAATATTGCAACATTTTCTTCATTTTCTTTTAACTGATTCTCATTTTTGGAATTATTTATTAATTTTTGCAAAGAATTCCATTTTGCCTGAATACTGATTAATAAATCATCAACAGACAAAACAGTAACTTCTTTTGTAACAACAATCTCATTTTTTTCTGCATCAAAGAATTTCTTGTACTGTGTATCAAAATAATCTTTAATACGGATTCCAGTCGCATTTATTTCTTCGGAGGAAAAAGCAAGAACTCTATCAAGCTCCGCAAAACTAAATACACCTTTTCGCTTAGTCGTAGAATTTTCTTCTAATTTTTTTACCCAGCGGGAACGCTCTTGTTTAGTTGAAAATGTTGCTTTAGCAAATTCGTTCATGCGGATTTGCAAAGCATCCCATTTTCCAAACAACACAAGGGAAATTCCAGCCAAATCTTTTGCATTTACAAAAACATGATTCGTATCAAAATCTGAAATGTTTTTTATGAGAGTTGAAATATTTTCAAGAACAGAAGTTTTCTCTGTTTCTGTGTCTTTTATTAAAGTAATTGATTCGTTGAATTTTGTCACTGCATCAAAAAGTTCTTTATCATTTTCGATTGATTCAATTACAAAGGAAAGTGTTGAACGGTCACTTAAAATCTGTTTATACAACGGCACCATTTTTACACGACGGTTTTCTTTTGCAAACTCCGGATGCTGCTGCCAGTATTCGTTAATACATTGATTAATTCCTTTTATCTGGATATTCTGCTGTTTTACACCGCCAATCAACTGATTATAAAAATCTATACCACGCTGCTCATTCGCTCCTGTTTGTGTTAAAAAAATATTGAAAGAATTCAATGTAAAGAAATCTTCCAGCTTTTTTCCAGCTAAAATAGAACCAATCTCGTTTTGCGCATTTTTAATAACTTCAGGGCATTTCTCGTTTATCCATTTATAAATAGAAAGATTTTGCAAGAACTTTGGAAAATTGTCATGAACAATTCTAAACGGAACCGCCGTTGAAATTGCTACTGCTGAATAAATGTTCTTTCTAGTTTCCTGATAACCCGTAAAATATGTAGAAAATTTCTTGAACGTTTCTACAGCTTTGTTATTCAGATTAGGAAACGAATTCTTTGAAAGCCATTCTGGCAATTCCGTTTTTAATAAATCATAAGGAGTTGCCGCCGTAAGATGATCAAATCTTTTTTTATCTGCAGAAAAACATTTTACTATTGAAGAACGCATTTTATCCTGTTCTTTTTTTAGTTGTTCATCTTTTGTTTTATCTTTTTGGTATTCTTCAACAGCATCTTTAAGTGGTTTCCAGTCAAGATCTTTTTCCGAAGCATTTTTTAAAATATCATCTATAAAGTATTTATGATAGTTATCAAGAAGTTTCTTTACATCCTGATAATCTTTAGCGCGCTGTTCATCGACTTTTACAAGACCTGCTTTGTTGATATTTTCAAGCGTTTTCCCCTGAGGTTTTAATTCAAACCGCAAAGTCTTTGACAGGGAATATCCGTTTTTCTGTCCGCAAAATTCATCAATTGTTCTCATAACTGCTCCCGTTTATTAGTTTTTATCAAATTACATCTAATATATATTGAATCCAGTATAACACTATATTAGTATGATATCACCAAAATTAAATAAAAAAGCACCCCTAAAATTGAACTGGTATCCAACTTCAGGGGTGCTTCTCATTTTTTCTGCCTACTTCTTTACTTTATCTCACGCATTCCTTCGTTAAGATTTATTTTGCGGCTGTAACCGTCGTCGGTGTACAATTCGCAGGATTTTGCGTCTCCTACAAGATATGCGCTGTTCATGTCTATCTGTTCGCTGCTGAGTGCACTCTTAAAGAGCGGCACGGCGCGACCTTTTTTTACAAAGAACACAACTGTTTCGAGCGGAATCTCTACAAAGTGGTCACCGGCGCTCATTGGTTTTTGTTCGGCACGGCTGTCTGACCACGTTACCATTGTCATGTCTTCGGGAAGATATACGTAGCGGCCTTCTGCATTCTGTGTGTAGACAGGTGCAAGAAGAATATCACTTCCTACCATAAGTTCATCTTCTGTACAAACTGCGCGCCTGTCATTCGGATAGTCAAACGCAAGCGGCCTTATGTAACTGTCACCGTTAACAGCTGCCTTTACAAACTCACTGTAAATGTAAGGAAGAAGTGCATATCTCAAATCAATTATGCTTTTGAATTCCTCGGGATTTTTAAAGCTGTAACATTCCTGAAGGCGTGTGTTCCATGCAGAATGGTTTCTCATAAGAGGCGTAAAGTCACCAAGAGCAAGCCATCTCATAAGAAGATCGCGCGAAGTACTGTCACCAAAACCGCCAATGTCTGCCCCGGAATAAAGGAAGCCGCACATGTTCACTCCAGGAAGCATTTTTATTTCCTGCAGAAGATGCGACCAGGTAGAAGCATTGTCACCTGTCCATATTCCGCCGTAACGGTGTGCTCCTATTGCAGACGCGCGTGAATAAATGAGCATGCGCTTGTCCGGACTGATTTTTTCAAGTCCTTCACCTGCAGCGCGAGTCATCCACGCTCCGTAAAGATTGTGTATCTTGTCGTGGCGGATTTTTTCATCCGGGTTTGAAGAGCCGGGCACTCTGTGATAAAAGCGCTTGTAGTCTTCGAGCTGGTTGAATGTACTTCCCGAAATTGGTGTAAATTCAAAGAAAGTCTGAATATCCAGATTCTTTCCCTTGTAGCTTTCGAGTTTGTCAAACGCTTCTTTAAGGCTGTCGTCTGAATAGAACATGGCAGGTTCATTCATGTCGTTCCAGAAACCTTCAATTCCCTGGTCTGTAAGAATTTTATATTTTGAACCGAACCATTCGCGTGCCTGTGGATTAAAAAAGTCCGTAAAGTGCGAACGTCCCGGCCATACACCTGCTGCATAAGGCGTACCGTCTTCTTTTGTTGCAAAGTATCCGTTTTTTACGCCTTCTTCATAAACATCATAACCTTCCTTAACCTTAACTCCGGCGTCAATAATCGGAATAAGATGCATTCCGTCTTTTTTAAGCTCAGCCGACAATCCCTTAAGGTCAGAAAATTTTTCTTTGTCTACAGTAAAGTCCATGTAGTCGGTCATGTAATCTATGTCGAGTACAACACTGTCCAGCGGAATATTCAACTCGCGGTACTTTCTGACAACTTCGCGAACATCGGCTTCGGTCTTGTAACCCCAGCGGCTCTGCTGGTAACCGAATGCCCATCTTGGCGGAATATAACTCTGGCCTATAAGCGCGCGGAACTGTCTTGTTATATCAGTAAGCACATTTTTTGCATTGTCTGACGGAAAAATAACGTAGACTTCAACACCGGTATCTTCTGTTTTAACAGTCATTACATCCTGATCTGTCCAGCCAATGTCAAATTCAATTCTTGAAGCTGTGTCAAAGAAGATTCCGAACGGATTTTTTCCGAACACGAGCAGAAAGTTGTGGGCACCGTACATTGATGGTGTATTTTCACTCTGATTGGGACAATCCAGACACCAGCTTACATACTTAAAGCCACGCTTGTTCATTCCGCGTACACTTTCGCCCAGACCAAACACGATATCTGTTTTTTCCAGATTATAGTTCCACGTGAACGGCCATTCAGACTCAATTTTTCCTACGGGGAACTCCGACTTGCACAGAGAAAACTTCTCGACCACGGCTCCGGTAAAAACAGGTGCTCCAAAAGAAAATTTATTCGTCATAAATAAGATTATATTCTTGAAAATCCCTTTTGAATAGTGCTATAATTATCTCAAAATATGACGAAAGTATTTTATGAGCAGAAAGCAGACATTCCAAAAACTGACTCTTCAAAGCCGGTTAGAGAAACCCAGCAGAGAGGAACAATTGTTTTTCCGCTCCAGTACAACCTGTGCAATACAGAAAATCCTTCCTACGACCTTTGGATGCACTGGCACACCGAATTCGAGATTATCCACATAATTTCGGGAACATACAACATCTCGCTTGAAAACCACGACTTTCACCTTTCAAAGGGTGACCTGTGTATTATTCCGGGCAAGATGATTCACGGCGATGCACCTGTCAAAGGTTCCAGTCTTTACGAGTCCATTGTTTTTGACATTGAACTTCTGCGTCTGCACAGTTTTAGCCCAGATCTTTTTATAAACGATATTCTCAACGGAAACACGATTCTTGAAAATCAGATTAAATTCGAAAAAGACAGTGACTTTGCCCAGACTACAGACATTCTTTTTTCTGTACTCAAAGGAAAACCAAACGGTTACGATATAATTTCTGCCGGCCTGCTTATGGTTTTGTTCGGGCTTATAAAAAAACACGGACTTTATACCGAAAAACGCATAATGCCTGCACACAAAAGGGTACGTTCCGAACAGCTGGATCTGGTGCTTAATTTAATCAGAAAGAATTACGACCAGAACCTTACACTCGAAGAAATGAGTAAAATTGCCGGACTTTCGCCCAAGTACTTCTGCAGAATATTTCGTGAGATGACAGAGCGTTCACCCATTGAATACCTTAACTGGTTTCGGGTGAACAGAGCCTGCGCACTTCTTAGAGAAACGAATGACAAACTTCCGGACATTGCCTTTAACTGCGGATTCAACGATTTTTCGTATTTTATAAAAACATTCCGTCGTTACAAGGGAATGACGCCGCTTAAATACAGAAATTTTGACCCGCTCAGAGACAAAAATTCTGCTGTGGAACTTAAAGATGATGATTCGCAGTTTGAAGAGTAGTTTCTGCGGAGAATTAAATTTCTTTTATTGAAAATTGTCGCTCCAGGTTGTAAAATAAGATTAGTTATGAATATTATTTTTAAAAACAGACAGTCAAAAATTTTCTCAGAAATGTCACAGCGCAAAATTGATGCGCTTCTTGTAAGTGACCCGCTGAGTATTTTTTATTTTACAGGAATTCATGTTAACCCCATGGAGCGTCTTTTTGCACTTTACTTTGAAAAGGGAGAAACTGTTCTTTTTGCAAACACGCTGTTTTGTATTAAAAATGCAGAATGTAGCGTTGTTTTGTATTCAGACGGAATAAATACTGCTGATTTTTTAACCGCTCATATTCTTAAGCAAGGTACACTGGGAATAGACGGCATGTGGCCTGCACGCTTTCTTATTCCACTTATGAAAAAAAATCCTGCTGTTAACTTTGTGTGTGGTTCTGAATGTGTTGATTCTCTTAGGGGCTGCAAAGATGCACAGGAAATTTCTCTTATGAAAACCGCCGCCGCTATTGCAGACGACTGTCTGCAGAAGGCATTTAACTTTATTCACGATGGCGTTACCGAAAAGGAAGTTGCGTCTTATATTGATTCACTGTTTGCAAAAGCCGGTGCAGAGCCTTCTTTTGAGACAATTGTTTCTTTTGGAAAAAACGCGGCGGCCCCGCATCATGTTCCAGACGGGACAAAGCCTTCACGCGGGGATGTTGTTCTAATTGATCTTGGCTGCAAAAAAAACGGTTACTGTTCTGACATGACGCGCACTTCATTTTTCTTAACGGCACCAAAGGAAGTGGCACAGATTCATGATATTGTACGCCGCGCAAACGAATATGCAAAAAGCATTATAAAACCGGGTGTTGCCCTAAAAGACATTGACAGTGCCGCACGCAATCTTATAGAAGAAGCCGGTTACGGTAAGAATTTTACGCACAGGCTTGGACATTTTTGCGGAATGGCAGACCACGAAGCAGGAGATGTAAGCCAGAGTTCAACTCTTACCGCGCGAGAAGGAATGATTTTTTCTATAGAACCGGGCATTTATATAGAAGGCAAAGCCGGAATAAGAATAGAAGACCTTGTGCTTGTAACAAAAGACGGTTGCGAAAGCCTTAACAAACTGGACTCCCACTGGCACATCCTGGGCTAGAACGCAGGTTTGGAGTACAAAATTAATTTTTTAGTTTAAATGGAAGAAGCAAAAAAAATCAGCCGTGATCCAAATGTAAAGTTATATACATCAGGTTTTTGCATTGTAGCTCGGACATTTAAGGCAGTCATCGCCGCAAAGTGTTATTTTTGTTTTGTTCATTTTATTCCCTTGTCAGATTTTCACATTCTTTTCTTACAAGTTCAAATACTTTTGCAACCTGGTAGCCGTCGGCGATTGCGTGATTCATTCTGACTGTTAACGGCATCATAAGGCGAATACGTGGTTCTTCTGTTTTTGGGTCAACGACAAATTCTTTTTTAAAGCGGCCCCAGTTTATAATCGGCATAAAATACAAATAGCCGTCGGGAAGTTCAATATTCAGGCTGTCGTAATTTTCCCAGCTGATGTAAGATGCGTCGAACCAGTTTGGATGAGTTGCGTTTTCCAATTTGTAAGTGCGCCTTTCTTTTGCTTCCTGAATATCTTTTGCAATTCCTTCATAGAATTTTTTATAATCAGAAAAATATTCTGAATAAACCGGCGTGCAGATTTCTTTTTCTTCAAAAAAAATGTAGTGGCACGGATTTACTTTTTCCCAGCAAACAAGTTCTTTTGTCTTCCAGCGGTATTCCATTTTGTAGTCGTCGCGGCTGTTTAAAACTTTTGAAAGAGCGTACAAAAAATTTATGTAGAATTTTGTTCCGCATTTTTTTGACCAGTTGTATAAATCTGTTACGTCAATTTTGCTTGTCATGCTGAGTGAACATTTTGGGCCTTCTGAAAAATTTGTAAAACTTCCTTTGCGGTAATATGTTTCCAGATTAATTTTTTTATAAGATTCGCTTTCTGGTGTATTTTCTTTTTTCATAATTTTATTATATTCTAATTTTGGGAGTTATTAAATAAAAAAATGAATACCGATTTTATTATTAGAAACGAAACTGAATCTGACTTTCACGCAACGGAGGATCTTGTAAGAAATTCTTTCTGGAATGTTTACAAGCCAGGCTGCAGCGAGCATTTTGTTTTGCACGAACTTAGAAATAGTAAAAATTTTGTTCCTGAATTGGATTTTGTAATGGAAAAAGATTCCAAATTAATTGGGCAGATTGTTTTTGTAAAAGCCAAAATATTTTGCGACGATGGAACAGAACTTCCTGTTATGACTTTTGGTCCGCTCGGAATTGCCCCTGATTTTAAACGAAAAGGCTATGGAAAAAAACTTTTGGATTATGCTGTTGAAAAAGCCCGTGAACTCGGTTGTGGAGCTTTGTTCATAGAAGGAAATATTGAATTTTACGGAAAAAGCGGATTTGTTGAATCAAAGTCAAAAAATATTTTCTATAACGATGAACCTCGCCAAAATGAAATTCCGTATTTTTTATGCAAAGAACTAATCCCGGATTTTTTAAAAGGTAAAACCGGAACATACAGAACTCCAAGTGAATATTTTGTTTCAGATGAACAGGTAGAAGAATTTGATAAAATTTTTGAACCAAAAGAAAAACTAAAACTTCCAGGGCAGTTGTTTTAATATAGCGATGGGGTGAATGGGATTTTTACTGTCAGTGGCAATAAGTTTATTAAATTAATTTTTTGTAAAACTGGACTTATCACGGTCGGAAATTATACAGAGAAAGTCGCCTTCAAATCACCACGGAATAAAAAATTCGCGACCGCAAAATTACTGAAAAATTACTCTCCTATTCGACTAATTTTTCAGTAATTTGACAAATTTAACTTCTTACAATATAATTCTATTGAAATATTTGACAGATTTTCGACTAATTTTTCACTAACTGGAGCAAATTATGGAACGGAAGCTTTATCTTGACAAAATAATCAGAAAAAAGCATAACGGAATGATAAAAGTAATTACCGGAATCAGACGTTGTGGAAAGTCATATCTGCTTTTCAATTTGTTCTATAACTATCTAAAAGAATGTGGAGTCGACGACATTCATATAATAAAAATAGCTCTTGATGACAGAATCAATATAAAACTTCGCGATCCCGACGAACTTTGCTCTTATGTTCATGCAAAAATTACTGACAATAAAATGTATTACATTCTCCTTGACGAAGTTCAGTTTGTTAAAGATTTTGAAGATGTTCTGAATTCTTTTTTGCATATCCAAAACGCGGATACGTATGTTACTGGAAGCAATGCGAAATTTTTGTCAAAAGATATCATAACGGAATTTCGCGGTCGAGGTGATGAAGTTCATTTGTTCCCATTGAGTTTTTCTGAATTCGCAAAATATTCATCTGGGGACAAGTATTCACTCTGGAAAGAATATTTAAATTTTGGCGGTTTACCAAAATTAATGGAAATTGAAAGCGAAGAAGATAAATCAAATTACTTAAAAAATATTTTTACAGAAACGTATTTAAAAGACATTCTGGAGCGAAATGATATACGCAATTCAGAAGAACTTGCGGAACTTTTGGATTTTCTTGCATCTTCAGTTGGAAGTCTTGTTACTGCAAAAAAACTTTCTGATACATTCAAAAGTGTAAAAAAAATCAATATTCATCCTGAAACTGTAAAAAATTATCTTGAATATTTTGAAGATTCTTTTTTGATTACAAAATCCCGTCGTTATGATGTTAAAGGAAAAAAATATATTTCATCGCCGCAAAAATATTATTTTACAGATGTAGGTTTACGAAATGCCAGATTGAACTTTCGCCAATTTGAAGAAACTCATCTTATGGAAAATGTGATTTTCAATGAACTGCTTATTCGAGGTTACAATGTTGATGTCGGAATGGTAGAAGAAAATATTATGAATAAAGACAAAACCAAAACTCAAAGACAACTTGAAATTGATTTTGTATGCAACCTGGTTTCAAAAAGATTATATATTCAATCCGCTTTGTCTTTACCTGATAAAGAAAAATTGCAGCAGGAAGAACGCTCATTGGTTAAAACAAAAGATTCATTCAAAAAAATTATTATCGCTAAAGATAATCCCACTCATTACACAGAAGACGGAATTTTAATTCTGAATCTTTTTGATTTTTTATTGAATGAAAATTCTTTGGATCAGTTATGACGCTCAACAAAAATCTATCTACCAAAACTTTTTCTCAAAATAAAAAATTCTGTAGCTACAAAAATATTTCGTGTAGATAATAAAAACTCCGGCAATTTTAAAAATTATTATTATCCATGTTGGTTGCGTTACAAGCCTGTTTTTTTCTTGTAAATTCAATGGTCTTATTACGGCTTTTGCAAATTTTGTTGCAGTTATAATTCCAATAAAATTTTCTACTCCCACTCTTCAAAGTATTTATCAGAAAGAAAAGTATAAAATGACTTGACGATTCTAAAGGAAGTCATATTCATTACATCGCGCATTTGTGTTCCGCCGTTTGAAAGAAAATATGGAGAATCTGCAAAAATCATATCAAAGGGGAAAGTCTTCCCCTCGCTTCAAAGCTTCTCTTTTTCGCTACCCCTTCTGCGGGGAAACCCCGCAACGCCCCGTCAAAACTCAATCCATTCAGTCCATGAATCATCAGTTAAATCATGAATCTCCATTTGCCTGAATTGACATTCACCAGGTTCTAATACAATCTTACCCTTATAATATTCGTCTCGAATAAAATCGTAAGGCTCAACACCTTCAGGAATATCTAGTTCGAATTTTCCAACAACCGTTTCTTCAATATTAACTTCTATTTTCATGATTTGGATCTTTGATCAATTTTTAAGAAATATCAAGTAGAAAATTACAAAACAAATTCAAATTCCTGTTTTTTTAACTCTTGGTTATACTCTTCTTCAAGTTGTGAATAACTTAAAAAATGAACTCGTTTTTCTTTGTTCAATATTTCAAACGAAGAATAATTAATCTTGGACAAGTATTCTTGTTTTCTTCTTTCGTCCGCGACAATTACCATTCTTACATAAAAATCTCTTAAATCGTTAAACTTTAATAAAGAATTTTGAATATCAGTTGAATGTTCTACTTCAAAAAACGAATCTGGCATATTTCGTTCATTAAACCAAATCACATCAATTGTTGAACTTCTATGAACAAAATTATTATAAGAAAAATTTGGAAGCACTTGTAATGTTCTCAAATCACCTAATTTTTGTTTTCCGTAAAGTTTGTTTTGGTCTTGATTCGGTACAAAAGTTTTTAGATTTCTAAAATTTCCAATCGTCAATAATAAACCTTGATAATACGAATGATTAAATTGTTTTACTTCTTCTGAATCTTTATTTTCTTCAGTTTCGACTATTATTCCTAATTTTTCTAATGACTTTTGATAAGATTTAAGTGCATATAAACCAGGCTTAATTTTATAAATATTAGTATCTTGTTGGACAATTCTTCTGATTGATGCAAATGGTGTTTTTGTTTTCCATTCACAATCTTTTATTTTAAATACTTCAACATTTAGTTGTCCAAGCGTACCAATTCCACCAAGATTTTCAAGTGCAATTTCTACAGCTTCATATTGTTTCATATGTTTTCCTCGCATTAGGCTATGAAGCACCTGCGAAGCAGTCCACCACAACGAAGTGAGGAGGATGAGCGTTAGCGAAGTGCGCAATAGCCGACGGCATTTATGCCGGAATGCCCCCTCCGCCGACAAAAGGTTCACAGTATTTTTCTATTTTCTGAGGATAAAATTTTTGGATTTCAGGAAGAAGCTGGGTTTTACCGCCCGCCCACTTTAAGAAAGGTTTTGCCCCGGAGTTTTTGTTTTCCATATTATTTGTACTCTTTAACCTTTAGTATCTTTAAGTAATTCTTTTTGAATTCCCGGTAATTATTAAAAAAGAGCATCTCTGACTTTGAAAAACTTTTGCTCGAAAACTTCATTTCCAGCAATTTGAAAGAACAGATTAAATCAGCTGCCTGAAACAGACGATAATCTGACGGAGAAACTTTTCTGAACTGGACATGATCCAGAAGCGTATTGAAAACTGAAGATAAAATTTTTGTTACCTGAACCTGACCATTGTCATAATAGACTTTAACTGTATCAAAATCCAAAAAATCCTGATAATGTGTTTTGATGAAATTTGCAATCTGTTTTGACAATTTTCCTGTAGCTTCAACTTCATCCTCAATATGAAGCTTTTCAATCATAAAACATTTGTATTGGATATCTGCAGAACGTATAAATGCAAACATTTTATTGAATATAGATTTTCTCTCTTCTATATTCATATAAGTAAAAGATTCTTCTTTTCTGATTATTGGTCCTACATGTATACACTGGTCATTAAACCCTGCATTAGAAAGTTCATATTCCAGTTTTTCGATTAACGGTTGAATATTTTTGTCTTGATTATGAAAAATCATTGTTATGATATAATACGGGGAGTGGCTGGAATATTCTCCGAAGTCGCCCGATTCATCAACGAAAACGCTCAGTTCTGACATATAAAAATCCCACAGAGCAAAAAAATAGCGGGGCACTTCCCCGCTACGCGATAGGACCAAGGTCTATTGACCAGCCCCTACGGCTTTCACCGTTTTTATAAATTAACATAAATATTTTTTGTTGTCAAGTTTAGCATAAACCAAGGCAAAGTTCTATTGACTGGAAGTTAGTTCTTGTCAGGAGAGTTTTTTAACAATTTTTTGCCCGTTAAAAAAGCTGCCCTTTTTTAGAGCAGCTTTTGTTGGGTTTAGTATTCTATTTTTGACATATCGGTGACTTCTTTGTTGTAGTCAACGCCGTCTACATCGAAGCCGTTGATTGTTAGGAAGTCGTGCTTGAGGCCGGCAAGATCTGTTGTCTGTGCAACATTCTCTTCGGTTACTGTCGGCATTATCTTGTCGACTTCGGCCTGAACTTTGGGGTCAAGTTCCCAGTCATCTATGCGAATGCGGTTTTCTGAATCTACAGGAACTGTTCCGGCTGCGTTGTCCTGTCCGGTATAAAGACGCTCGGCAAAGAGACGCTCCATCTGTTCAATACAGCCTTCGTGTGTTCCGTTTGCCTTCATAATCTTGAACAGAACGCCAAGGTAAAGTGAAATAATCGGAATAACTGCAGATGAACGTGTTACAAGACCCTTGTTTACGCTTACGTATGCTGCACCGCCAATCTTTTTGAGAGAAGCGTCAATGTTGCGTGCGCGTGCTTCGAGGTCTTTCTTTGCTGTTCCGATTGTTCCGTCGCGGTAAATTGCGTGTGAAAGTTCCGGTCCAATGTAAGAATATGCTACTGTGCGGCATCCTTCTGCAAGAACTCCCGCTTCTGAAAGCTGCTTGATCCAGCGCTCCCAGTCTTCGCCTCCCATTACTTTTACTGTATTGGGAATATCATCGCCTTCTGCAGGAGCAGCCGAACTGAATGAGATTTTTCCTGTCATCATATCAAGTGCCGCACCGCTGTACTCTTTTCCTACAGGTTTGATTACCGAGCGGTAGAGTACTTTTGTGTCGGGGTCTGTGCGTACAGGGCTTGCAAGGCTGTATATAATAAGATCGAATTTTGAATTGAGCTTTTTTACTTCTTCTATTACAGAAGCGCGGCATTCGTCACTGAAAGCATCTGCGTTAAGAGTTACCGCCTTGAGTCCGGCAGCCTTTGCTTCTTTGTCGAATTCCATGTTGTTGTACCAGCCAGGGGTTCCGCCCTTGTTTACTGTAGGCTCTTTTTCGAATGAAACACCGATTGTGTCGGCACCGTATTCAAATGCTGCACTTATGCGGCTGGCAAGTCCGTATCCTGTTGAACAACCGAGGACGAGAACAGTTTTGGGGCCTTTTCCGCCTTCGGAAACTGACTTTATTGCGCGCTTTGCTTTCTGAGAGCGAACATAGTTAATCTGATTGAGTGTTTCTTTTGCGCATCCGATCGGGTGTGCGTTAATGCAGATATTGCTGCGAATCATCGGTTTAATAATCATAATTTTCTTAGCTCCTTTAAGCCTATAGATAGTTTCTAATTTTATCACGTCTCGACATTTTCCGTCAATATGTCAAAATAGAATGTGTTTTTTTACGGTTTGACTAGTTTCTGCCAATTTCTATAGACATGGATTCACTCAGAGCCTCTTCTTCACCGTCGTGCATGTACTCTATGCTGTAGGGACCGGCCGGAAGATCTGCGAGCGCGCGTTTGTTTCCTTTTATTGCAACGTCCATGTAGTCAGTACAGGCCGTGCTTACCGCCGTCATTATTGATTCAACAAGCATTATCAAAAATTCCGAACCTTCTGCATTTAAATCGGCTGAAGTATCATACGAAAATACTGCTTCCCGGAAAAAAAGAGTTTCGTTTGTAATTGCAGACCGCAGAGTATACCTTACTGCGACATCAACCGAACCTACATTAAGAAAATTCGCCTTGTTCCAGTAGCAGATCTGCGTAAAAAGAACCGCATCTGCTCCCATTATCTGGTTGAATTTTGTAAGGTCGCCTTCTGCAAACATCTCTGAATCATAGGCGCTCTGGCTTTGAAGATACTCCAGCGTAAGAAACTGCGGGAACACATAATAGCCTGCTTCTGCCAGAGGAATACTCATTGTTGAATAAAAAAAGTCCTTTGCTTCTACACTTGTGCTGGCGTTTATTGGCGGCATGATAAGAATTGAGCGCGGCGCTTCTGCATACATCTGCGGGTAGCGTTCGGCTTTGGTCGGTACGTGAATCACGCTGTCCATTGTGGCGCAGGATGCAAATAAAGCGGAACAGAGTGTGCAGGCAAGAAAAATTTGCACTATATAATGGAAGATTTTGTGCTTAGTTTTCACCATATTCGATGCGTCCTATTATCTGCGAGATAAATTTTTCTGACTCGGGGTAAAATTTTATTTCATTACGCAGCATTTCAAGTCCTTCGGGAACAAAACCCTTCTGCACAAGAATCCATCCGTAGTCTGCACATACTCCCGGCGGAACACACGCTCGCGTTCCGGTTGGAGCATCTATCATTTTTTTGTAAGTCTTTAAAAGTCTGTTTACAGAGGCGTCGTTTGACTTTTTGAGATAATCGTAGCTGTTTTCCTGATAGCTGTACCAGTTGTACTTTGTTGTGGTAGTCAGGCAGGAATTAAAGCAGATTACAACTGCCGCTCCAAAGACAAACCGCACGAAAAATTTTGCGTACTTTTTCACGGAAGCGCTATTTCCCTTATATCCTGTGACGAAATAAACACTTCTTTTGAAAATACAAGGCGGTCACCTGAATATACCTGAACGCTGTGTGTTCCAGCTTTAACTGCATAATTGTTTTCATTGTCTATTTTGCGCGTGTCAGGGGAATTTACGGCGGCATAAAATTCTATCTTGTCGTCAATTACAACGCGAACTGCGTCAAAATCTTCGCTGGTAAACGTAATGTAGCCAACATCAGAAATGCCGTGCGATACTGTTCTGGTAGATTCGCAACCCGTTGTTACAGCCGCAAACAAAACCGCCGCCGCTGTTAATATTACAAATAAATTCTTTTTCATAAAGTTTATTTCTCCGTGATTTCGTATTTGGAAATATTGCTGTAGTCTATGCTGCCTTCTGTTATTTCTACTATGGAATATTCGTCGGTTACAGTAGTACCGCCGCAAGAAATTACTTTTACTTCGGCGGCTTTTTTTCCTGGAAGGGTTACGGGCATTCCGGTCTGCGGATTTTTTACTGTTTTACCCTTTTCTATTACAGACAGTTTTTTTCCGGGAAGAAGGCCCTGTTTTATTCCGCCTGCGATAAAAATACCGTCACTGTCTGCCGAAAGAAATACTGACTTCCACGGACGGTCCATGCAGTTGTTTATTACGTTTTCCACAAGTTTAGAAATTGCCGCACTGATTGCCTTGTCGCTCAAAGTTGCGTCAAAACCGGCCGTTCCGCCTATGCCAAGTATTGTAGAAGATTCTGTTTCTGCCTGACCCTTGCCTTCTTCTGAATAAATTATCTGTCCTGTAGAAACGTCGACAAGTCTTAAACTTACGCCGGCCTGAACAATCTGGCGCTTTGTGCGTGAGAAGAAGTCTGTTTCACCGATATTTTTGCGGCCGAATTCTGTTATTGAACCTATAATAAGATAGTCGGCGCCGGTTTTTTCTGCAGCCTGTGCATCTGCGAGAGCTTTTTCTGCATCTATTTTGTCTGCTTCGGCGCGCTCCAGTAAAATGAATTTACCGCTGGCCGCAAGCTTTGTGGAAAGGATGTCCAGCGCCTGTTTTCCGAGCGGGTCATTGTCTTTGTCAAAGAACGCGCCCTTTGCATACTGGCTTTCGTTTGTAAACCGTGCGATTGCTACCTTGCGCTTGAGTCCTTTGTACACCGGCTGGACGAACTCCTCCCCGTTAAGTGCTGTGCGGTCGGCCTGTACATCGGGCTTTACGCTTGTACACGAAGACAAAAGTGCCAGTGCGGTAAAAATGAACGGCAACAGTTTTTTCATAATATTCAACTCCTTCCTATTTAGATGGTTCAGATTAGATTCCGAGCGGTTCGTCTACGAGAATTATTTTTATTCTTCCTGGAACTTTGCTCATTCTTGTTTCTACGATGTATGAACAGATGCAGTCGGCGGCAGTACAATCACCGCAACTTCCTGTTTTTGAACACGGTGTTCCTGTAATCTGTGCAAAGTGAGGGTTTAAGTTGCAGCGCTGGACATTTACCGGAGCGACATAATTTCTGGCACGGTCGCGGGCACTTTCTGTTGTTTTGCATATTTTGTTCATGCTTACTACGGCAATTACACTTTTGGGACCGTAAGCAATGGCTGCTACGCGGTTTCCCATTCCGTCTATGTTTATTAAAACGCCGTCTTCGCTCATTGCGTTAAAACTTGTGAGATAAACATCGGCAAAAAAGGCTTTGTGCATAAGTTCCTGGCGTTCTTCGGGAGTTTTTGCTGTGTCGCGGTCTATTGCATTGTAGTCTCCGCTGCGTACGGCTTCCAGAACTTTAAGTTCTTCCATAGTCTGGGTTCCGCCCCAGGAGACAGATGCTTTTGCCGGAATAAGTGAAAGTACTTTTTGGGCTGCTTCCTGTGCAGTTTCTGTATAATATGCGTCGAATTTTCTGGCTTTGAGATTTTTTATTACGCGCTCGGCTAAAAGTTTGTTTCTGTTTTTTACCGAAATATCACCGGCCATTTTTTCCTCCACCAAATGAATTGCTTCTCTATATAAGGTACATCTTAATTCAATACTGGGGAAAAATCAATTGGAAAAAAGAAAACCTGTTTGCTGATTTTATTCAGTATCGCAGTCGGCATAAAGATAGGCGAGCATATTGTATTCACCGGAAGGAAGCCTGAAGTTGAGTGCGACTTCGAAATCCCGATCCAAAACAATTCCCAAATCGATGCAGTGCTTCATGTAACGGTTAAAGGTAAGATTTTGTTTTGGGGAAGGCTGTTTTGAAAGCAGTGCCTTTTGAAGTTCATTCATATCCATGGTTTTCTCCCGGCTTTGTCAATGAGGGGTTACCGCTAAAGTCTGCCTTAAGGGCAACCCCCGTTTTTAAATTCAGTCTGTAATTGTAAGAACTACAGGAAGCGTTACCGTTGTTGTTCCTGCTGTTGCAGTAATCTTAACATTGTATATTCCGCTTTCGAGAAGTTTTGCACCGGTCTGTGTAAACGTTGCGGGTGTTCCTACTGCTACATTTGCCTGTGTCTGGGTGTAGTAGGTATTTCCGAATGCAGAAACTTTAATTGTTACAGAATCATAGGCAAATTTTCCTGTTATTGGAGAAGTTTCTCCCTTGTCTGCTACGTTTACTGTCCAGATAAGGGCGCCGTCTGTATTAAGTGCGGTAGCTTTTGAAAGAGTAAGCGTACATGATTCTGTTCCAGTAAGTGTTGCAGAGCCTTCACCAACTGTAATCCAAGCGGCATCCAGTTTATAGTCTGCGGCGTCAAAGATATTTACATCTGCGTCGGTTGTGTAGCATGCGTAAAGATCAATGTTTGCAGGACCGGAGTAGTTTGGTGTTGCAGCAACATCAACAACAGTTCCGACAGAGTCCTGCCACTTTTTCCAGGAAAGACTGTTCTTTACAAGTGTATTTGTTGTTGCAGCTTCAGAAGTATCAGGAACAAGATATGCTGTTGCGGCAGAAGCATATTGTACAATTGGTGTAGACTGTGCTGGTCCTGTCGCCGGTGTGTATGTTCCGCCCTGGAGATTGTATCTTATTCTGAACAGATTGATGAATTTTCCTGCAAATGCGGTTCCAGTTCCTGCGCCGACTGTTACATAAGCGTTGGCTGATGAACCTGCACGGTTAACTGCGCGAATTCTTGCGACATAGGCTTTTCCGAGCGCAAGTTTCATTGTAAGCGAAGTGTTGTTTGCAAGAAGTGAACCTTCTGTGTAAAGCTGTTTTTCTATTACATCAGCACCGTAAGTAACTGCTTCTTTGCCTGAATCTGTTACTGCTGATTCCCATTTTGTATCGTCTGTCGGAATTGCAGCTACAGTAAAACCTGTTACATCAAGAAGGTCAATTTCAAAATTACGCTCGTTTATGCATGCTGTTCCGTCCCATTCAAACTTAACGTCATAGAATCCCGGAGTGCTGTCTTCTGATCCTGCAACATAAGATGCTGTAAAGGCTTTTGCTGCTGCGGGTTCTGTTCCGATTACATTCGGTATGGCTACAGTAGTATCGTTTGTTTTTCCCGGAAGAATTACAAGACTGTCGCTCCACTCTGCTTCACATTCGTTTTTTGCATTAAGGAATTCTACTTTGAATGTATATGTTCCGGGGGCAAGATCTTTTGAAGATTCACCAAATGTTGCGGGGAATGTAAGTGTTCCTGCCGCTTTTTTTGCAGTTTGAACAGTTGTAGTGTCACCTGAATAATTGACAACAGTACCGTTTGTAAGATTGTAGATTCCGAGTGTTACTGACTCAATGCTGGCAGGAATTGTCCAGTCATCGAGCAATTTAGTTGTAAGATTTACCTTACCCGGTGTTGTAAGTCCGTCGGGCTTTAAGGTAAAGCTTGCACTGTTTGCATGGCGTGTAAGGTCTACGGCAGCATATCCTATAAGAACTGCCTTTCCCTTAACTGCGGCAAGCTCGTCTGCTTCTGCAATTGTTTCTGCCCCGTTTGTAACAGCAAGAGTAAGATTCCAGTTGTAAGGCTCTACATCAAGAGAGAATTTTCCGTCTTCTACAGTTACCTCAGTCCACGCTTTTTTTTCACCGTTGGAAGCTGTTCCGTAGAGATAGTATTTAAGACTATCGCTTGTTTCAAAAGCCTTAGGCATAATTGAACGTGCAGGAGCAAACATATTTGCCTGAACACTGCTCTCTTCAACAAACTCGCTGTAATTTTTGATTTCTACAGTAAGTGTCCTGAGGCCTTCAATTCCACCACCGGAAACACTGTCGCCTTCAAGGCTGTTCTGACATCCGGCAAGACCAAGCAAAAGTGCAAGCGCACCAATGCAGTTCCTAAAGATTTTCTTTCCCTTCATTATTGTCCTCCTGAACAGGGATTTCTTCAAGCGAATCGTAAACCACCAGTTCGCACGAGTCGCCGTATATTGTTCCGTCTGCGCAGGCAAGTGAAAGTTCAAGAACATAAGTTCTGCCGCTCACAAGCTTTGCATCGGGTATGTACAAAATAAAATACTGTCCTTCCTGACCAAGTACTTCTTTTTTTTCAATTGAATTTACAGAATAAAGCGTCCATTTATATGACGAACATCCGTCGGGTGCTGCCAGTGAAACAGATGCATTGCGGTTTACAAAATAGCGTTCCAAAAGAATTTCGCTTTCATTAAAATTTTCATCACCCGGAACAGGTTCTCTGAAATTTTCTTCTGCAACATGGTGAAACTGCGAATTGTATTCATCCATAATCTGCCCGATTCCGTTTGTGCACGAAAACAAAAGGGCAGGTAAAATTACAAAAGCAAAAATCCGGGCAGCAAATTTTATTTTCATTGTGCACCTACCCCGAATCTGTACCCCGCTCCAAAACGGAGTGAAAATGCAGTTACGCAGTCCCAGTTCATTCCCGCATATAAAGAAATTCTTTTGAATGCTGCACCGACACGAAATCCCGCGCATGGTGAAAAATATGTTCCAAAAATGGCACCTGCAGGCTGTACAAGACTGAATACACTCATGCCGGCACTAAGTTCCGCAAAGACATCAACATCAGAAGCAAAAGGAAAAAGACTTATTCCAAACGGAACAACTGCAGAAAAAGAAGTGAGCAGCGGATTTGCAATAACCTCGCCGCCGCTTCTATAAGTGTATGGAAAATTCTGTGAAGGAAAAGCACACGCTGCACGTACAAGACCGCCAAAATAAAACGGCTTTAGCACACCGGCATTTGTGTAACCGGCACAAAGGCCGCCCTGAACACCATAGATTCCCGAAAGAATTGAACAGTCGGCACGGACTTCCACACTGTGAGCATTGCGCGTTCTGAAAGCCTGAACCATTTCTGCAGAAGAAGAAAGTGCTGTTCCGCCAGAAGATTCTGCGCCTTCACCTGCAGGCAAATATCCTGTTCCCGAAGAAACATTTTCCTGGGCAACATAAACGCGGTAAAGGTTTGGCTTTTTTCCCGGTTTATAAAAAACGTCTTTTACATTCAAAATATAAATTGAACCGTCTTCATGTCCTACAAGAAGTTTTTTTGAATCAGAAGAAAATGCATAACTTGTAATTGCAGTTTTATTCCACGACGGAATGTAGCCCAGATATTCTGCACTGTCCAGCGCGTAATACCTGAACTGATTTTTCTTTGTAAGAACAATCAGTGTTTTTTTATCTTCTGCAAGGCGGAATGAATTTATTTTGTCTTCGCAGGAAATCTTATTTACGGTCTCGCCAAGAAAATTTTTTATTTCGATAGTGTCTTCTGCAGAAGCAAAAATTATTTTTTCTGAATCTTCTGTAAATTCCATGCAGGGAATTTTTGTATACGCACCGGCAATTACAGTAACAGGTTCAACGCTGCTCATATTCCAGATAACAACACTTGCATCTGAACGCAGAGCCGCAATTTTTTTTGAAAAAGAATCAAAAGCAAGCGAAATTATTTGAACACTTTTATTTTTGTTTTCTGTATTGCTTTCGCTTTCATCTTCTGCAGTTGATGAAGAAGGAGACCTGAGCGTTAGTCCCGTAAGAGAATTTGAAATATAAAGCTGAAGATAAACGTGAATATCGTTTTCGGAAGTGACAGCGGCAATGTAGTTTCCGTTTTTTGAAAAACTTATTCTGCACTCATCGTTGTCTTCGAATTTTCTTGTTATTGTATTTATTATTCCTGGAAGACGGTAAATTTTTAATTCAGAAGAATCAGACACCGTGACCAACTGTTCAAAAGATTTTTCTTTATTGGCAACAAATTTCAACTGCTGCACATTTTCTTCAGAAACTGAAAAGGTCTTTATCTTTGAAAAATCATCTGCATCGCGGATTGTAACAGAATTTGCTTCACTGTATGCAAAAACAGAAGAGTCGGCATTCCAGTCCAGAGCCAGTACGCTCGAAGGAATTTTTATTACCGGAATATCAATTTCCTTTGATGAAATACAAAATGGTAATGCTAAAAATAAAACTGCTGATAATAAGCGTTTCTTCTCTTCCATAATAAAACTCTATTTTCCATTATACCCCCCCCCGAGATTGTCCAAATAATTTGTTTTTACAGACATTTGAGAACCACCTG
>OIYR01000331.1_pt1 | contig 26765 bp, 29 predicted proteins | sample 1588221 | NCBI WGS metagenome assembly OIYR01 (sample SAMN03283292) | human gut metagenome | biome: human-associated habitat; material: feces | host: Homo sapiens | place: Peru | collected 2012
TAGCATTAAAAGTTCATTAATTATCTAACGCTTTCTTTTCTACCTTAATTTGCTGTTCATCACTATTATTAATTATATTTTTTATATCTAGATACAAAGTATCATTTACTTCAAAAGTTCCATATGCTTCATTATGTGCAAAATTTGCACACACATATCCATTATTCATTAACTTTGCAACATGTTCTCCAAGTCTTCTGGCATACTCTTTTTCACCTAATTCATTTATAAGTTTTTCTCTATTTTTAGTAAGATCTTCAAGATATTTTACTTCTTGCTCATTCATAATAGTTATCAACCTACCCTTTCATAACTTTTTCTTCATCTGTTACATTTATCAAAATTATATCATAACTTTTTATATTTGCAACACTACCAAATCAACGATATTATAGGCTTTACAACTGAACAACAACCACTAAATAAACTAACTTTTACCATAATGATTTTTTATTATTCTTGGCGTTTTTCAGAAAAAAATAGACTACTTTTTCAAGTAATCTACTCCTCAAATTTAATCATTATTTATCAGTCAATCTTTAATTACATTTCTTCCCCTTCATCAAACTAATCAAAACTACTAGAATTAGCTTTCTTTATTGCATATTCTTTCATAGCTTGTTTTGATAAAGTTCTATATCTTCTAATCCTTCGTTTAGGTCTATAATTTATTTGTGAGTTAGAAACCATATTGCTGATAGCAATAATCCCACCAAGAATGTTACTAATCCCGTTTTCCACTTTGCACCTGTAATTTTGTCTTTCTGTTCTTCTTCCGTTTCTTTCAATTCTCGTTTCAAATTGTAAAATTGATCTTTCACTTTTTCCTCTACCAATTTCTTCATTTCCTCGTTTATTCTTATATTGTCCTTTAATAGACTTTCCTGTGTATCTTGAACTTTCTTTTTCTTTATTGTAATATTTTCCACTATTGCTTGTTCCATATAACTTTCTGCTGACTTTCTTGTTTGCTCAAATGTTAATGCGGGTCTTGTCTTGCTGTTTCCAGATGGATCTCCTATCATTGCTGTAAAATCTCCAACCACAAATATTATTTCGTGCCACATATCTTGAAATCAGGCATAGTACCACCTCCATTTTAGAGATTCAAAAAGAGTTGAATCTCCCTATATTTAAAGGGCGAATCAACTCCGCTGTACCACCTTTATTCACAATAATTGTTATTGTCTCATTTATAGCTTTTCGTAGCCACACGATAGTTACTATAAGAATTGTAATTCAAATTTTATATACTGATAATTTACAGCTACCATTATCTCTCTATAAGTTACTATAAAATTTTACTAGTTTTCTTTTTAAAACATAACTAAATTAAAATACATGTATATTTTATCATTTCTTTCTATAAAAAGCAACACTAATTTTGATTTAAAAATCACTTATTTATTTTTTCAAACTTCTATTGTTCTCTTTTTCTAATTGTTTTAAGCTTTTTTTTGGAGTAGGTAAATCTTCTGGCATAGTTCCCCCTGCTTCTTTAATTGCTTTTCTAACTATTTTCCCAATTTTATTATGAGTATCACAAGCTTTCTTTTCAGTATCTATATTGTCTTTTCTTAATTTTTGTTCAGTTTGTGATATTCTAAATAAATTTGCAATAAGTTCATCACTACCCATATTGTCTAAAATATCTTCTCTATATCTTAATCCTTTTCTTTTAGCAATATCATCAGCAGTTTCTCCATTATATAAACCTTTATATCCAGCATTATGAAATTTATCAAAGTTTTTAACTCCAGCACTTTTAGCGGTTTGATTAAGTGAATAATTTCCTTTTTTTGTTAAATTTCTTTGATAAAATCTTTTTTCATCTTCAGTAAGTAAGCTATATTCTTTTTCGCTAATTTCCTGTTTTCTAGTTTGAACTGCAAAATATGTTTGTGCAAGAGCAACAATTTTTAATCTTGGATTTGCATTTTGAGCTATAAGATAACAAGCATATCTTGTTAATTTATAATCTTTTTGTTCTCTTTTAGCACCAGAACCTATCTCAACCATTTTGTTGTCAACAACAAAATGGTCAATAGCAGATAATTCAGAGTTTTGACAAGCTATCTTTGCTTTTTCAATTACTGCATCAAAGTATCTCCAATCTTTATAACTCAAAACTTTCATAAGTTCTCTAGCATACCAAAACTCAACACCACTTTCATCAATATGTTTTATATCTTCAAATGATTTATTATTCTTATCTATATCATTCAATAATATCATCTCCATTTCGCATTATTTTATTTTTATATTTTAAGCATTATTATAAAACATTCGATTGTAAAAACCAATGCTTTTTTATAGGATTTTATATTGTTAAATAAATATAAAGCAATTTTATTTTTATCAGTTTGTTCCATTCTCATAAGTTTTGCCATAGTAAAATTTATAATAAAATATTTGCTCTATCCAAAATTTACACTAAGGTATTTCTGTATTCCTCATCAATTTTTCTTAGCTGTGAATCAAATTTATTAAACAGTTCTTTTCTGTCATAGTCTAAAGTAAACCATTACCTATCATTCATACATATTGCAAGTCTTAACTTGTCTTTTATATTCATATCTTTAATTATATTTATTACAGAATCATACATTGTGTTTTAAACAAGAAGAACAAAAGTGACTTCGTCACTCCACCACTAACTACTTTTTTATATATTTTTTTAATATATTTAAACTTCCATTTATATCTGCATTTATTTTTACTCCTCTACTTATTCTTCTCTTTTTATTATAATTTTCTTTTATAATACCTTCTCTATCTAATGCACTTACTCCTGATGTATATTTCTCACTTATTTAATCACCTCGCTTTCATTTTACAAGATGATTATATCACACGTTTGTTCTGTAGTAAACATTTGTTGTGTATTTTTATATACTTTTCATCGCAATTTTCGACAAGAAATATATGATATGTTAATTTATATATTTTTTAAAAAGCATACTCCGTATGTTCTATTACCATGCTATAAAAATTTTGGCATGGTAATTTCAATATGACTTTCATATTATATAAAAAAAGTGGTAAAATTACAGCAAAAATTATACTTAAAGGATCTCGTATAATTTCTTTAAAATTTCTCTTTGCAAAATTTAGTGTTCTCACTATAACTCACCTCCTGTTGCAATTTTTACAAAAGCGTCTTCAAAGTTTTTCTCGCCAGATTTTTTGATTAATTCTTCTGGAGTACCAACATCAATTAAATTTCCACCTGCCATAATTCCAACTCTATCAGATAAACTCTCTGCTTCTTCCATATAATGTGTTGTAAGTATAATAGTCATTTTATTTTTTTGTTTTTCTATAACACTCCATAATTCTTTTCTTGCAATAACATCAAGTCCAAGCGTTGGCTCATCTAAAAATAATATTTTAGGATCATTTATTAATGCCATAGCAATTGATACTTTTCTTTGCCAGCCACCAGATAAAGTTTTTGCTTTTTGGTTTAAAACATCATCTAATTTAAACATAGAAATTAATTCTTTTATTTTTTCTTCTTTGTTTTTTATCTGATATACTCCTGCCATGAATTCAAGATTTTCTCTTACAGATAAGTTAGGTGCAATAGCTGTTTCTTGTGGTGAAACATTTAAAATTTCTTTTACTTTTTGTCTATCTTTTATAACATCCAAGCCATTAATTTTAACCTCACCACTTGTAGGTAAAATTAAAGTTGATAACATTTTTATTGTAGTAGTCTTTCCTGCTCCATTTGTTCCGAGTAGTGCAAATAATTCTCCCTCTTTAATCTTCAAACTAATGTTATTTACCGCAATTTTCTCTTTAAACTTTTTTGTTAGATTTGATATTTCAATTGAATACATACTTAATCCTCTCCTTTTGGAAATATTTTACTTGATAAATCTTCAATTACATCTGACTTTACTAGTGCAATTCCTTGAGATTTATCACAAAGTACAATTATAGAATCTCCCGGTTTTATATTAAACATATTCCTTGCTTCTTTAGGAATTACAATTTGTCCCTTTTCTCCAACTTTACAAATTCCCACATATTTATCTTTTTCCATAGCTCCTCCTTTTGTATAACTAGTTATACTTTTCATACTTATTATACTACTCTGTTATAAAAAAATCAAGCAGTTATATAATTATATAATATATTAAAAAATTCTATTGTATATTTTTTCTAAAAGTGGTATAACAAAAAGGGAAATTTATATTAAAAAATGGAGATGAATAAAATTGATAAACAAAAAAAGTGAAACAAATATTATTGCTTCATACAAGGAAGACTGTTCTATTTCTAAGGAAGATTTTATAAAAAAATATAAAGTAAGTGAAAAAGGCCTTTCAAGCAAAGAAGCAAATTCTAGAATTCAAAATCTAGGTTTAAATGAAATTAAAAAATCAAAGCCTAAAAAATGGTATAATTATCTCTTAAGAAGTTTGTTTGCACCATTTAACTGTATTTTGCTTGGAATAATATGTATACTGTTATATACTGATGTATATTTATCAAACCCTCCAAGCTATGCAAATATAATAGTTATACTAATTCTTGTTTTTGCAAGTACTTTACTTGACTTTTTTGAAGAATTTCGTTCAAATAAAGCTGCAGAAAAATTAAAGCAAATGGTTGCGACTACAGTAACTGTACTTCGTAATGGAAAAGAAGTAAAAATTCCAGTAAACAAGGTAACCCTTGGCGATACTGTGCTGTTATCCTCTGGAACAATGATACCAGCAGATTTAAGAATAATTGAGTCAAAAGATTTGTTTGTAAATCAATCTTCTCTTACAGGTGAGTCTGATAGTGTAAAGAAAAATAGTATATCTGAACTTTCAAAAGAGGAATTAGATACAATTTCTGATTTAGATACTATATGCTTTATGGGAACAGATGTAATATCTGGTAGTGGTAAGGGTATTGTAATTAAAATCTCTGACTCTACATATTTTGGAAAAATTGCAGATACATTAACTCTTGGTAAACCTAAAAATGCATTTCAAGTTGAAATCGAAAATATTAGTAAGTTATTAATAAAATTCATGTTAATAATGATTCCAATAGTTTTTGCACTTAATATATTTAAACATGGAAATATTACTGCTTTTACATTTGCAGTTGCTATTGCAATTACAATCACTCCTCTACTTCTTCCTGTTATACTATCTTCTAGTTTATCTAAAGGTGCTGTAAGAATGTCAAAGAAAAAAACTATTGTAAAAAAATTAGATTCAATAGAAAACTTTGGTGCTATGAATATTTTATGTACAGATAAAACAGGTACGCTTACTGATGGGAAAATAGTTCTTGAAAGATATTTAGACATAAAAGGTCAAGAAGATGACAGAATTCTAAAGCATGCATTCCTAAATTCATATTTTCAAACTGGTTTAAAAGATAGTATGGACGTAGCTATAATAAACAGAGCAAAGAAAATTAAACTAGATGAATTATCTACAAATTATACTAAAATAGATGAAATACCTTTTGATTTTTCTCGCAGACGTTTATCTGTAATTGTAAAAGATACTAAGAAAAAACAGATGATAACTAAAGGTGCTGTAGAAGAAATACTAAACATTTGCACTATGATAGATTATAAAGGAAAAGTATCTCCTATTACTAAGGATGTAAAAGACAATATAAGGAAGATGACTAAAAAATTAAATGAAGAAGGCTTAAGAGTTATAGCAGTATGTCAAAAAAATGATATAAATGAAATAGATAACTTTTCTGTTGCAGACGAAAAAAATATGGTATTAATGGGATTTATAGGTTTCCTTGATCCTCCAAAAGAATCGGCCAAAGCATCAATTGAAGCACTAAAAGAAGCTGGTATTAGAACTATAATCTTAACAGGTGATAATTCAGATGTAACAAAATGTGTTTGTAAAAAAGTAGGTATTGACTCAAGTCATATTGTTGTTGGAAGTAAACTTGATAAAATGACTGATACTGCAATACTTAGACTATTAAAGAAAACTAGTGTATTTACTAAACTTTCTCCTATTCAAAAAGCAAGAATTGTAAGAATACTTAGAGATTCAGGAAATGTAGTCGGATATATTGGTGATGGAATTAATGATAGTCCATCTCTTACAAATTCAGATGTTGGAATATCTGTTGATACTGCAGTAGATATTGCTAAAGAAACCGCTGATATAATTTTATTAAAGAAAGATTTAAAAGTATTAGTAGATGGTGTTACAGAAGGAAGACGTACATTTGTTAATCTAATGAAATATATTAAACTATCAACAAGTTTTAACTTTGGTGAAGTTCTATCTGTAATAGTTGCCAGTGTGTTATTGCCTTTCCTACCAGAAACACCTATACAACTACTAGTTGAAGGTCTAATTTATGATTTTGGTCAGATGACACTACCTTTTGATAATGTTGACAAAGAAACTCTTGAAAATCCAAAAAGGCTTTCAATAAAAGATTTAAAACGTTTTATGCTATTTTGGGGACCAATTAGTTCTTGTTTTGATTTAATTATATTTGCTATATTATGGTTTGTTCTTGGAATTAAAAGTGCAGCACTATTTCAAACAATTTGGTTTAGTTATAGTATAGTTTCAAACCTTTTTGGAATGCATATTATACGTACATCTAAAATTCCATTTATACAAAGTAATGCAAACAAAATGGTATATGCTTCATCTATAATACTTATGATAGTAGGACTTATCGTTCCATTTACAGGATTTGGAAAAATGCTTGGACTAGTTCCTATGAAATTAATTCATATTGGATTAATTTTTGCTGTAAGCATTATATACTGTATTATAGCAAGTTTTGCAAAAAGAATATATATAAAGAAATACAAAGAATGGATATAACAAAAATTCCTGATACATTTTATTGTATCAGGAATTTTCATATATTTTTCATATATGTTATTACATTTTTACTTAGTCTAAAGTTAAAATCATAGGTGTATCTTTTGTAATTACAATTGTATTTTCATAATATGCTGTCATTTTTCTATCGCGAGTTGCTACAGTCCACATATCTCTTTTTACATAAACATCAGGTTTCCCTTCACATATCATAGGTTCTATAGCAATAGCCATACCTGCTTGAAGTCTAGGTCCTGTTCCTTTTCTACCAATATTTGGTACTCCTGGATCTTCATGCATTTGTTCACCAATTCCATGGCCTTGATATTCTCTTAAAAGTGAGAATCCATGTTTTTCAACATATGTTTGAACTGCGTTTGAAATATCTCCTATTCTATTTCCTTCTTTTGCAACATCACATGCAGCAAAAAAAGCATCTTTTGCTACTTTAATTAATTTTTTACAAACTGGAGATACCTCACCTACTGCATATGTACGTCCTGCATCAGATGCCCAACCATTTTTGTATGTTCCTAGGTCAACTGAAACAATATCGCCTTCTTTTAAGACAACCTTTTTGCTTGGTATTCCATGTATTATTTCATCATTTACTGATGTACATATTGCCCATTTATATGTTTTTCCACCTCTATATGGACATCTTTCACCAATAAAAGCTGGAATTGCTCCATGTTCTCTCATTGCTTTTTCTGCAACATCATTTAAAAACATAGTTGTAACTCCTGGGCGTATATTTTCTTCAATTGCTTTTAGAGCTGCCTTTAGAGCTACAGCAGATTCTTTCATAAGTTCAATTTCTTTTTCATTTTTTATACTTATCATCTATATTCACGCTTTCTATTAATCTTCTAAAGCTTGTTTAACAATTTCTTCAGGATGAGCTGAAGAGTCAACAGTTTTTAGAAGACCTTCATTCTTGTAATACTCTAAAATGTCTTTTGAATTCTTTTTATATGTATCAATTCTTGCTTTTAGAGTCTCTTTTGTATCGTCAGTTCTAACAAATAGAGGTCCTCCACAATCATCACATACATCATCAACTTTTGGTGGAAAATCTATACCATACATTTTTCCACATTTTTCACAACGTTTTCTTTCTAATATTCTTTTAAATACTAGTTCGTCTGGTGCTGTAAGTTCTATAACTTTATCAATTTTTCTTCCAAGTTCATTCAATAAATCATTTAATAAATGAATTTGACTTAATGTTCTTGGATATCCATCAAGAATAAATCCTTTTTTACAATCTTCTTGTTGCAATCTTTCTCTAAGTAAATTAGTTATTATTTCATCAGATATAAGCTCGCCCTTAGCAAGTCTATTTTTTATATCTTCGTTTGTTTTAGCAACTTCTCTTAACATATCACCTGTAGAAATATGAGCAATATCCAAAGCTTTAGCTAAAATATCAGATCTTGTTCCTTTTCCTGTTGCAGGTCCACCTGTTATAATATATACCATAAAATCACTCCTTTTATTATCATATATTTTATATATTTATATAACATATATATTATCACACAAAGTTAAAAAAAAATCAAGTGGAAAAATCCACTTGATAAATAGTTATATCCTATTAGAAATATTAAATTGTACCATAAGTATGTCTTCATCTTCAAGTTCAACAATTTCAAAATCATCTTTTCGTAATAATGCAATATGATTATACATTGCCCACACTGCAAGCTCCTCTTTAAAAAGATCGATTTTTTCATTAAAACTAAAAGATTCATAATTAAAATATATGTTATATATATCACTTACAGGTATGTCAATTATAATCTCCATTGTTTCATAACTTGATATATCAGTAAAACAAAACTCATACAGAATATTTTTAAGTAAATATAAATATATGTACTCAAGAATATTGCAACTAATTGCATAATTATTAAGACAGATATCTATTAGATTTGATTCCTCTTTATTTATAACACTTTTTATTGTAATGCCTTTTAGTTTTTCCTTAAGATTCAATTTTTCTATTAAATCCATATACAAAGAATCGACATCATTAAAAGATAAAATATTTTTATCGTCGATTAAATATTTGTATAAGTTTAAAGGGGGAATTGAGAAATTAAATATTTTAGAAAGTTTTTTTACTTCCATAACTCCCTTTAGTATATCTCCATACGGTATCCGAGTTTTTAATACAAAAGCTTTTAATTTGGTAATACTCATATTATTCACTCCTACTTATTTAATTAAATCCTAGCTTTTTTTATATTCTTTTTACCATTTTATCACCCTAAAGTTGCAAAGTCAATACATAATATTTATGTTTTGTTATATTCTAAAACTCTATATCAAATTCTACATCTGTACTATTATTTTCTAAATCTTCTGTTTCATTTATAACTTTAACACTACCATTTAAAAATGCTGTCACATCTATCTTATCTCCATTATAGAATAAGTTTCCAAGCATTTCATCTTCTAGTAATTTATATTCAGAAAAAGTTTTACACATATCAATCCTTTTATTCAATTTTTCATTTCCAACATTCCTAATGTTATTTTTTTTAAGAAAGTAGGTAACAATAACATTTTGAATAATCTTTTCTCGATACTTAATATAGCTATTTATTTTTTCTGTTGGAATTGAAAAACATTTTGCATGCCAGAATATCTTTCTATCTTTATATGAGTTTATGAAAAAATCATAAAAATACTCTGAAAATACTGAAATAGTTTCTTGGGAAAAATAACTTGTATCAGACTGAATATCTTCAAATAATAATTTAGGATTTTCTAATATAAAACTAATTTCATCTGTTCCACAATAAGCAAAACATCCATATTTTTTAGAGAAATACTTAGCAGCATCTTTTAAAGCAGATAAAAAGCTTCCTTTATGGGAATACAAAAAATTAATATTTTCATCTTTAGTTACATCTTTTCCATCCAATCTAATAACTAATGTTTTATTACTTGAAAGCTTCATTGTATATTTTTTCTGAATTTCATTAAAATAATCTATCCACATATTATCTCCTTTACAAAAGGTAGGATAAAATCCTACCCGATATATGTAATAAAATTTCTATAACTAAGTTCGTGGAATACGTTCCAATACTAAAATTACATATATAAATATATTATACTAAATAGCAACTTTAGTCAAGGAAAAATATCTAAAATATTATTACCTTATTCTATACATTTTAAATAAATTACTTACTCATCTTTAATAACATTATACTCACAAGCCCTAAGTAATCTGTTTTCAATAGCTATACCTACTCCCTTTTTTTCTACTCCTTCGATAATACAAAAATCACAATTGTTATTATCTAGCATTCTCAAGCTTTTAAAAATATTTTTAGATACTAAATTTAAATCTGAGCTACTACCATATGAGATATAACGTACATTTTCAAAATACTCTTCATCTTCATTAGACCCAATTATACATATATTGTTATAACTATTCTTTTTTTCATCTATTATTTCTTTTATTTTTGATATTCTTTTTTCTTTATTTTTTATACAAACTAAAACAGCCTTTGCATTTGGAGCGTAATGTCTATGTTTCATTCCTGGAGATTCAACTTTTTCTCCGTCTTTTACATCACTAAAAATATGAGAGTCAAGATGTACTTTAAGACCTATTTTTTCAAAATCTTCTGGCGAAACTTTTCCAGGTCTTAATATATTTACAACATCTTTTTCCACTTTTATAACAGTAGATTCCACCCCTATATTACATGCTCCTCCATCTACAATATAATCAACTCTATCTTTTAATTCTTCAATTATATCATCAACATTAGTACCACTAGGTTTACCAGATATATTAGCACTAGGTGCAGCTATAGGTACACCTGATGTTTTTATTAGTTCTCTTGCAATAATATTTTCTGGCATTCTTATACCAACAGTTTTAAGTCCACATGTTACATTATCTGGTATACTCCCCTTCTTTGGCAAAATAATAGTTATAGGTCCTGGCATAAAATTATCTATAATCTTTTTTTCAACATCTGATATTTTTTCTACAACCGCACTTAACATTTTTTTATCACATATATGTACAATAAGTGGATTATCAGTTGGTCTTCCTTTTGCTATAAAAATTCTATTTACAGCATCCTTATCAAATGCATTTGCTCCAATTCCATATACTGTTTCAGTTGGGAAAACCACAATTTTTCCCTTATTTATTGCCTCTGCCACTTCAAACATTTCTTCTTTATTTATATTATCTTTAAAATTAATTATCTTCTCCATAATTTCACCATACTTATTATACCACATTATGCAAGAAAAAAGTATTTTCCAAATATATATATAATTATATATATTTAGATATATTTGTTTTATATTAAACTCTTAACTTAAAAAAGGTAGGAGATCTATTTTAGATTTACTAAAAAATAAATTTCCTACTTTTTATATAATTACAACTTTATTTTACATTTTAAAACGAACATAAAAATATTATTAATTTTTCAATATATATAATTCAAGTTATACTAAACTTTTTTCAAGTAATAAATATTCGTATTGTTCACTTATGAAATTCTGATAATATTTCTTGTTTTTCTTCCCATCCATTACAAGTGCTCCAATTGAACTACACTTATTTTTATACAACTCTTGTCTTATTGATTCAGTTAATGCCATTCCAAGTCCCTTGTGTTTATCATCTACTCCCATATATAACATTACATATTCCTTAGGAAATAGTTTTGTCTTCAACAATTTTAAATAATTTATATTTGAATATACTGCATTTTGATAATTTGGAATGCTTATAAAAAATCCTGCAACTTCATTTTCTTTATAGGCTATTTTTACCATATTATATTTAATAATCAATTTTAATTTTTTAAATAAACAAAGAAAGTCATTCTCTTCTATAAATTTAAAAGCAGGAAAATCACTATATAATTTAATTATTAGTTTATAGACTTGTTTAATTATGTTTTCAAATTCATTTGCTTTTGGGCTAACTATCGTATACCCCTTACTTTTCATCTCTTCTAGTCTTTTTTCAAAGGAGCTGTCAAATACTTCATTAGTAACTATAGGAAATGTGTTAGACACATAGTGCATTTTACTTAAATATCCGTTTTCCATAAAAAATTTTAGATAGTATTCTTTATTATATGGTTCTGCTGTATATGGCTTTTTATCAAATTTATTAATTTTTAATCTATATTTTATCCAAAATGATGCATCAACTGGACCTTGTATCGTTTTTATTTTTTTACTTTTGGCTAAGCGTTCTATTTCATCAAACAGCAATTTTACAGCTATACTATCGTTTATACTCTCAAAAAAGCCAATATAAGCTATACTGTCATCAGGATAAATAGTCAAAGCTGCTCTGGATACTACTTCATTTTCCTTTATTACTATATATGGAAAAATTTGAAAATATTTATTTAGAACATGTGCCCCTGTAAGTATTTCATGTTCTGTACTGATATCCTGAGTTAAATCATATTTATTATAAATTCGCTTTGGAAGTTTTTCAAAAAGCTCCCTTTCTTTTTTATTTTTAACCTCTATAACCTTGTACATAATAAATTGTCACCTTACTTTATTCTACTTCCAAATTCATCACTATTTATATATAATTTATATATTTTTTTATAGTTTGGTAATTCTGCATTTATATCATCTATATATTTTTTTATATATTTTTTATCCAAATTTGATACGATTGTACAAGAAATTTTATTATCCTCTTCGTACACTTTAACTTTTTTTATATTACTATTTTTCAAAATTATTTCTTCTATTTCATCAGGATAAACATTTTTTGCATTAGCAGTTATAATTACGCGTCTTTTTCTACCTTTTATATATAAATGATTACCTTCATCAATTTTTCCTATGTCCCCTGTATGATAATATCCTTCTTCATCGAAAGATTTTTTTCTTGCATATTCATCTAAATAACCTGAACTTACACTTCCACCTTTTACTAAGATTTCACCATACCCGTTGTCATCTCTAGCTAATATTTTTACACTTAAATTTTCCATTATCTTTCCTGTTGATTTTATGTCATAATTTTCTCCTAATAGTTCTAAAGCAATAACAGAAGATGTTTCTGATGTCCCATAAGCTTCTATTAAATTAACATTTTGATTTCTATAGAATTTCTTTATTTCTGGTTCCATAAATGTTCCACCACAATATAATATACGTATATTCTTTAAGCAATCTAAAATTTTATCATTAATATTTAAATATAACCTTTTCATTATTAATGGAACTGAACACCAAACTGTAGGAGAACTTTCTAATAACTCCTGCACCATATTTTCCATACTGCTACATAGATATATTTCCATTCCAGATATTATTGTATACAAAAAGTTGGCGACTCCAGAATATACATGATTTAATGGTAAACAAATAAAGCTTCTATCATTTTTTGACATACCAGTTCTCTTATATAATGTGTCCCAATTTGAAAACATATTTTTTTGAGTTAAAGGAATAGCCTTTGGTATATCAGTTGTTCCTGATGTGAAAATTATTTTTGCTACATTTTCAAGAGGAATTTCCTCTAATTTTATACCTAATCCTTTTCCTTCCTTAACTAGATTTTCAAATTCATCATCAATACATATAGTTTCTAAATTTATATATTTTTCTTTTAGTTCTTCTATAATAGATGTTTTAGTTTTTGAATACATTATTAAACTAATATCAACTGATTTTAACACATTTTGTATATCATGGCTTGTCCATTCTTTATCTATAGGAACGCAAACGCCAACATATCCCATTAAAGAAAGATCTAGTACCATCCATTCATATGAATTTTCTGAAAATATAATTGATTTCTTGTTTTTAAATCCTCTATTTATTAAAGCTTTTGAAACACTTTGTACGTTATCAATAAAATTTCCAAACGTTTTAGGAATATACTTTCCCTCTTTTTTTATCCATATATATTCCTTATTATACCATTTTTCATAATCATCCTTTAAATACTCATTTATTGTTTTCATATAATTTTATAACCACCCCTCTATCTGCATCTAATTCTATATATTCACCATTTTTTAAATTTTTTGTTGCATTTTTTATACCTACTATAGCAGGCTTATTAAGTTCTCTAGAAATTATTGCTGTGTGTGAAAGTAATGAACCTTTTTCAGCTATAATTCCACTACATCTACTTATTAAAAATATCCAACCTGGATCCGTTGTTTTTGTAACCAATATTTTTCCTTCTACATCGTAGTTTTTATTAATATCATCAACAATAACTACTTTTCCTCTAATTTTACCTTGTGAAGTAGATAAGCCATACAAATATTTACTTTTTTCATCTGAGTCTATACTTTCACAAAAGTCTTCTGACACAATTTTATCCAAAAATTCTAATCTTGAATAATCTGGCATTTTTTTATACATTTCATATTCTTTTTTTCTTGTTTGTATAATATCAATATAGCTTATCCTTTCTTCTTCTATTTCTTCCAATGTTAAATAAAAAATATCTTCATTTTTTGTTATTTTTCCTTCATTCACAAAATTATCTGAAATTTTTAACATTATTTCACGTGCTATTCCAAAAAGTACTGCTCTATTTAACCTAGATTTTTCTCTATTTTTAATTCCTACAATAGTATTTTTTAAGATTATTCCTCTATTTTTTATTTGATATTCTTTATTTTTTAAAATTACATTCTTATATTTTTTTATTTCATTATCTAACAATTCAGGATTTGTTCTATAAGTCTTAGTTTCTAATTTTAACTCTTCTAATACCCTATCTCCATACCTTTGAATATATTGTTCTTTTTTATTTTTATATTCCTCTACGTTTTCAACATTTGCTAATTCTTTCATTTTCATTATAGGTTTCATACTTTCTAAATTAGCTATGCTTGATATATATCTAGACACTTCATCTTTTGTCTTTTTTTTCGCAAGTTTTCTTTTTAAAAGTCCAGTATATATAAAAGTGTACATATCATTTACAAGAGTAATATCCCATTTTTTTACAATATCATTTAAAAGTTGATTATATAATTCTATTAGTTCCTTTGTAGTATAAGTATACTCTATTTTTTCTCTAAAATTAGTAATTACACTTTCAAAGAAAATTTCAAGTTTTCTCATTTGACTTTTATTAGTAATCAATAATTTAAAAAAATTAATTAACACCTTTATACGTACATTTAATTTTATTTTTATATCATCTATAGTAACATCTTTTGTTTTAACTCCCAACATTTCTTGCCATAAAGGTATAATCTTTTTATCAAAAGGTAAAAATTTTATAAAATAGTACCAATTGCTTATCTGATAATATATTCTACCATTAACAACTGCGACCATATTTTTCAACATTTCATCATATTTTTTAACTTCTTTTGAATTACTTGTAAGTCTTATCAAGCATTTTTTAAATATTTTATAATACACCTCTTTAACAAAACTCTGTGTCAGTGGTAAAGAAACCCCAGGATAACTCTCAACAATGTTACTATTATCTAATATAATTCTCTTTTTTGAAAGGTTTAAAGTTGTTATATTCCTAGCTTGTAATATATATACTTCATTATCTTTTATACAAAATTCTATATCCTGATAATTCCTATATTTTTCTTCTATTAATTTAGCAATATTGGTTAATTTCTCTAATATTTCTTTTTTTAATACTATTCCATTTTGAACATTATTAAAGTAAAATTCTTCGTCACTTTTGTTATAGCAATACATTGTTACGTCTGCCTTATCTTCAACTACTTTTGAGCCTATTCCTTTTCCAATAACTATTACGATTTCATTTAATATTCCTTTAGGATTAGCGGTAAATATAACTCCTGAATAATCAGGATTTATTAGTTCTTGGACTATTACATTCATTTTGATATTATTTTTGTTTATATTTTTTTCTATACAATATTTTTCGACATTTAAAGAATTCATGGATTTTATACAATCTATTATTTTATTCTTTACTTCGTTTTTAGATATATTTAAAAAAGTCTCAAATTGGCCAGCAAAAGATGCACTTTCGCTATCTTCTAAATTACATGATGACCTAACGGCAAATTTTTTAACTTTATTCATATGTTTGCTTAAATATTCTTCTACACTTTTTTCATCATACTCTTCTACACAAAAAAATTCAGGGATATTTAAGCCTTGTTCTTTTAATTCAAACAATCTTTTAGCTTTTGTGCCTATGTCATATTGATTATAATTATTAATATCTATTATATTTTTCATAGTTGGTCTCCTTTAAATTGCTCCAAATAATAAATATGTAAATACTGTTGCAATCATTATACATTCTGTAATATACGTATATATTTCAACTTTACTTACAAACTTAAATCTTTCTGGATCTTTTAAAAATATAATGCTATTTACAATGAAAAAAGCTAAATTTATTAATAATACAATTACAGATATTTTATTTAAATTTAAAACTAGTAATATATTTGTTATTATATCTATAACTGTAAGGAGCATTACAAATTTTACAGCTTTTTTATACCCAAAAATCTTAGAATATGTAACATATTCTGTTTCATCTTTAGGTGCTCTTATTTTCCTAGATATTTCCCAAATTAAAGCCGGAAAATACAATGTCATAGCTACTAAGACATTAACCCAACTTACCATATTTATAGAATATTTTGTACATGTAAATGATATAATATAAATATTTAAAATAATTTGTACTGGATTATGAGTTATTAAAGCTAGTGGAAGACTTTTTTGGATTTTACTTCTCTGAAAGAACCATACAGACATAAGTATACCATAAACATACAACACACAAAAATATATAAAATTATTCATAAATAAAATATTTAATACAACTGTAACAATTATTAGTAATGTAATAAATATTACTAAATCTTTCTTTTTAACTCTTCCTGAAGGCAATGGCCTTTCTTTGAATAATTTACAATCCAACTCATAGTCCTTAAAATCATCTGCAATTCTTAACGAAAGTAAAAAACTAAATACTGTGAAACTTCCAACTAGCTCAGATATCCCTATATTAAAATTTGTTATACCATTATTTAATAATATTATGAAATAAATTTCAGAAAAAATTATTACGCCTAATATTAATCTTGGGATAACTGGATACATTTCTTTTAAATATATTCCTATTCTTTTTAACATTTTACTTCTCCAACCTTTTCCCCTATTTTAACAATGTTTTCAACATTTGGTTTTATTCTTTTATCTAATTTTATTTTATCCTTTTTAAAAACCTGAATTATTGTAGATCCACCATATTCAAAGTATCCTTTTTCATCCAATTTTGAAAAATCTGAAATATCATGATTTACTATTTTACCAATCAAAATAGCTCCCACTTCTACTTGCAACACATCACCAAAATTTTCTGTTTCCATTATATTTATCACTCTTGAATTTCTAACAAACACTTTATATCTACTTGATACTTTTCTAACTGTGTGAAGCTCACCTTTTATATTATTTTTATATATAATTCTCCCATTGTCTAAAAAAACATACCTGTGATAATTATTTAAAGCAAGTCTATATATTAGAATAATTCCACCCTCATATTCTTTAGCAAGTTTTTTATCACAAATGAGTTCGGATAAATTATATCTACTGTTTTTTATTTTAAAGCTTGAGTTATCTACATTATAAACAGATAAATAAGAATCAGCAATAGCAATGAGTTCTTTTGAATTTGTATTAGTTGTAACTTCTTTTTTTCTTATAAAAAAATCATTAAAATTTTTATATTCCTTATCTAATTTAATATTATACCTTTTTGAAAATCTTTTGATTTTATTTTTTGAAAAAGGGCTTTTATAATATAAACTAACAAGCTTTGAAAACCATCTCCTAGCAAATATAATTTTCAATAACCCTCTGCCCAAAACTGTATTGTATAAAAATTGAAGCATGTTATTTCCATACTCATCCTCAATTATATATTTTTCGCCATTTGGATCCCAAATTTTCATCTATAAACTCCTAAATATCAATATTCCTACTATAACACATATAGCTAAAATTCCAAATATACCATACCATATTCCTTTTGGTTTCTTTACTTTTATATTTATAACAAAAAAAACAGCACATATTATCATTGTTATTAGTAATATTATAAGATTAATTTCTTTACAAAAAATCAAGTTTATAAGATAAATCACTGGTAGAATAAGTGCAATATAAGTTACAGGTAATCCTTGATAATAATCAATATATTTTGTTTGTTCTATATTTACATTAAACCAAGCTAATCTTATAACGCCACATAAAGAATATAAAATAATAACAGGCAAAACGTAGAATTTATAAGATATATTAATTATAAGTATAACAGGAAAAATCACAAAATTAATTATATCCGCTAAGGAATCAATCTGTATTCCAAATTCTTTTTCAATATTATTTCTTTTACACTTTCTTGCAACTTGTCCATCAAAAAGATCGCATATGCCAGAAATTATTAAACAAATAAATGCAGTAGAAATACAATTATTAATGGCTAAAAACATTCCAATCACGGAACTACAAATTCCTATATATGTTAAAATAACACTTTTATTATAACAACCAATTATTTTCATACTTCACCCCTAAACATTTTTTCTTATTTTTAATAAATATAAAACTAAATTTACAACACTATGAGTCACAGCACCTAGCAAAATATATAATAAAAACGTAAAAAAGTCTATTTTTGTAAAAAAGCTAAGTATCAATGTTACTCCAATTATTGAATCTATTTGATCTACTATATATGATAATATTCCTGCTGTTTTTCCTGGTTCAATATTTAATCTCCTTTTCACGAAGCTATTTGGCAATTCAAATAATATATATGCCAAGCCAAACAAAAAGCCAACAAATATATTAAAAAAAATATTATTATCGTTATTTTCATATATATAGTTATATTTATTCAAGAATGTAAAACTAAATAATAATTGGAATAATGTTGTAAATAATATCATAGACAATGCACCTATCCATGTTTTATTATTTCCAAATATATTTTTTCCACCATCTATTGGTTTTCTATATTTTTTATAAAATTTTGTTTTAACAAATAACATATTAAAAACTCCAGCAAAAATTACTGGAAGTAATGTAATATACATTTTTATAATACTTTCCATTTAACTCCTCACTTATTTGATATTAAAATTATAAACTCTATTACAAAAAAAAATATTCCAGATATTAAAACACTTCCTGCTAAATAGTCTTTTATTATTTTAGCGTTATTATTTTTTGAAGGCATTAACTTATCTATCATTCTTTCAAAAGCTGTATTTATGACCTCTAAAGTCAAAACTATAAGCGTAGATATTAAAAAAACATACATCTCATATATTGGTATCTTAAATACAATATTTATAGATAAAAATATTAAAAAAATAAATAAATAAATTTTAAAATTCCTTTCTTCTTTTAATATTTCTATCAATCCCTTAATTGCACAATTTAAACTTTGAAAAAAATTTTTGTTCTTAAACTCATTCATAAACCAACTTCACCTTAACTAAAATCTGCAAAAATTTCACTTATTCTAAATTTTTTGAATTAATTAAACTGCACACATAGCATACTATATTTATACAAAAAAATCAATAAAATTACAAATTTTTACTTATATTTAAAAGAAAGATTAATTTTAAAAAAATTTCAGCAGAACCATATTAGATATAAATTATAATTACACTAATCTTAATGTAAGACCTACTTCTATTTGATATAATTATAATTAACATGGTTATTTTTTCTCATAGTTAAATTATATAATAAAGACTTCAAATATTTACATCTTCATCTCATTTTTTGCACAAAAAATGAGTGAAAAATTTCACTCATTTTCGTTTACACTTTTTTACAGTCCCTTTTTTATTAAAACTTAAATTAATAAATTATTTTTAAAATAAATTTATAATTATTTTCTTCAAGTTTTTCAATTTTCTCAATATTTCCTAACTTATGAAAACTAAGCCATGCACTTAATTGCTTTTTAAAATCTTTTAAAGCATCTTCCTCATTCTCACATTCAACAAGTTCTATGATTTGCGAAATTGAAATATGCATTTCAAAATAAAAATATTTATTAATCATACTTAGGCTATTTATATATGCATTAATAATAGCTGGCCAAAGTCTTTCACTTAAAAATGAAAATAGCTTAAGATTTATATAATAATCTCCATCCTCATATTTTTCTTCTTCCATAAGATTTGAGCTTTTGACATTATTATAAGATGAAGTATCAAAAACACAAACATTTATATTTAGCCAAACCTGTAAAATTGAATATAATTTTCCAATACTATCCATATTATACATAAAGTATGCATTAGATAAATATTCATATAATTTTTCCTCATCTATTGATATATTTAAATTTCTTAAAATATCACACATCTTTTTCATTAAAACTAACAACTCACCAAGCCGTAGCTTTTCTTTTCCTGCAAAGCCAAGATAAATCTTATTCAAGACGAAAGCCTCCTTGTAAATATTAATCACACAAATATATTATTTATACGTATATATAATATCGCCTTTCCAAACTTATGTCAATAAAAAAGAGCTTATTATATATAATAATAGCTCTCTTAGATATTTATTCTTCAACTTCTTCAGTTTCAACCTCTACAGTTTCACTTCTCTTTTTGCCTATATTTTCATCTTTAACTTTTCTACATTGTCTTTCAATTTTACTGATTAAAGATTCAACCCCATAATATAAATCTTCTACATCATCTTCTGCAAGATAAGTATGTGATTTATATTCAATTCTCATATCTACATGTTGTTTTCCCTTTGTAGGAGCAGTATATGTAACATGGCAAAGAGTATCTTCGTCAAAAAATTTGTTTAACTTTTGTATTTTTTTATCAACAAACTCTCTAATTGCATCTGTAACTTCAATACGAAGTCCTGTTAAATCTAATTTCATAGTATCACCTCACACTTATATTATACAATAAATTTTTAAATTTTCAAGTATATATATGTTTTTCGTAAAATTTTTTATTTTAACTGCAAGAACAAAGGTAATTTTATTACTCAACTATTAACTACTTTTGTAGTTAGAGCTAATTTTAAAGATGTTTTATTTAAGTTTCCACCTATCTCTAGACCACTCTTTTTTTTATGGTCGTTGTTCTCGGCCATTATCCATCGCAATTTCTTAGTTTGGATTACTTTTTTATATGTTTTCTTAATATATTTAAACTTTTGTCATTAACACCATGCCATAAAAATTATAACATGGTAATTTCTATATTATACTTAAAATCAACTTTTCATATAATATAAAAAATATTTAGATTATATTGAACAGTTGCATTAAAATTACATTAAAAAATCTCTAAAGTATTGATATTTCAATATCTTTAGAGATTAAAATTTGGTGGGAATGACCGGAATCGAACCGGTACGAGGTTTAACCCTCGCAGGATTTTAAGTCCTGTGCGTCTGCCAGTTCCGCCACACTCCCAAATTTTGCAGACACCATCTATTTGATGACGTAATTAATTATAACATCTTTTTTTTAAGTTGTCAATTATTTAATAAAATTTTAGAAAAAAAATATTATTAATCAGACTGGCTAAAAACAAAAATTTAAATATTTGTATAGAAAGGTTGATATAGGATACTTTGGATTAATTATTGCTAATTATTTAGAAACAAAATATTAAATTTGTTATATATTATATTAATAATAAAGATTAATTTTGCATTTTTAGTTAAATATAGTCTGAATTGTAACAAAAAAGTACGTGAATCCACACGTACTCTAATTATTTTCTTTTTTTCTTCTTATCTTTTGAAAATTTTGATACAACTGAATCTAATGCATACCATAAAGATGATGCAATAAATACTGATGAATAAGTTCCAACTAAAACACCTATTGTAAGTGGCAATGAAAATTCTTTAAGAACTGTTTGGTTATTTACAAGAGCAAATATAAACACAACAAGTATTGCAACAATAGTTGTAAGTGATGTATATAGAGTCCTTTTCATTGTTTGATTTAAACTTGTATTAATTGTATCTTTCATATCACTAGATTTTGTAACTTTTCTTCTATTCTCTCTAATTCTATCATATATTATAATTGTATCATTTATAGAATAACCAATAATTGTAAGTATAACTGCAACAAATGTTGAATTTATTGGTAACTTGAATATTCCATATATTGCTATAATAAACAAAGCGTCATGTATAAGAGCTATAATTGCTGTAATTGCAGCTGTAAATCCAAGTGTCTTAAATCTTATTCCTATATATAAAAGAATAAGTACTACAGCCACGCCTAATGCAAGTAATGCAGAATTTAAAAGTTCACTACCATAAGATGGTTGAACATTTCTAACAGAAGGTTCATCCATATTTGTATATTTATTTTTTAACCCTTCAACAACCTTGTCTGATTCTTCTTCTGACATAACATCTGTTGTTATTGTAACTGAAGAGGTTCCTCCCGTCATTTTTTGGACTAAAGCTGTTTTTCCAACTGTTTCTTTAACAATGCTTTCAATATCATGATTATTAAATTCTTGTCTCAAATCAACTTCTATCTTTGTACCACCTTTAAAGTCAACGTCAAACCTAAACCCTGTGATAAGCCCAAAGACAATTCCACCGACAATTACTAAAAGTGAGAAAGCAAAAAATACATATCTATATTTTAAAAAATCTATTTTCATATTATTTTGCCTCCTTTTCTTTTTTTATACCAAATAAAAATTTCGATTTGCTTGCAATAGGTAGTAAGTCTTTAAGTAAAAATTTTGTAAACACAACTGCAGTAAATAAACTAGCAAGAGTTCCAATTACAAGAACAATTCCAAATCCCTTTATTGTTCCAACTCCAAATATGTATAGTAATAATGCAACTAAAAATGTAGTAACATTTCCATCTATAATTGCTGCCATAGCACTTTTGAAACTTCTTTCAAAAGCTTTCTTTGGTCCAACGTTATTTCTTAATTCTTCTTTTAATCTTTCAAAAATGATAACATTTGCATCAACTGCCATACCAATAGATAATATAAGTCCTGCAATTCCTGGAAGTGTCATACTTATTCCTGTATTTGCAAGTACAAGTATTATTATACTTATATATGCTACCAAAGAAATACTTGAAACTAAACCTGGAAGTCTATATATAGTAATCATTATTAAGCAAATAAGTATTAGAGCAACTATTCCAGCTTGAACACTTACATTTAAAGCTTGCTGACCTATATATGGTCCAATGTATTCCTTACTTACAACATCAAGAGAAAATGGAAGAGCTCCTGAAGAAATAAGCATTGCATATTCTTCTGCTTGAGATTTCTTTTCTGCGTATGTTCCTTGTCCCATTGTAATTATTGCAGTATTAGATTCAATTTTACTGTTTACAATTGGAGCAGCTACTTCAGTTTCATCCAAATATATAGACATAGCTTGGCCAACTAATTTTTCTGTTGCTTCAGTAAATTTTTTAGATCCACTATCACTAAATTCAAGTACAACATGTGGTGAAGGAAGTCCAGTACTATCTGTAGCATCTTCACTATATTTTGCATCTTTTATATCATCACCTTCTAGTAATATGTTTCCATCTGGATCTTTAAACATTATTTTAGCTGTTTTATCAAGTCCTTCTACAGCCTCTAATGGATCTTTTGATTGATCATTAATATCAGCTGGGATATCTACACTTATTTGTGAAGATGAATTATCAGTTCTTACAATATAGTCAAAGATGTTTTTTGCCTCTAATCTTTTTGTAATAACTGCCTTAGCTTTAGATAGATCATCATCAGATATTACAACTCCATCATCAGATTTAGCTTGATATACGATAGAAACTCCCCCGCTTATATCAAGTCCTGTAGTTATGTTTTTTGCACCCTTAATAATTTGTTTATCTCCTATTTTAAGTCCAAAAAGTGCAAGATAAACAAGTGCTAAAACAATAACAATTCCAATTATAATTTTAATATAGTTTTCCTTTTTCATTCATGTCACCTCTATAACAGCTTAATTATACTATTTTTTATCTTTATAGTCAATCATAATAGAACAAAATACGACAATTTTTATTAAAAAATTATTACTATTCAGACTAGCTGAAAATTAAAAATTTAAATAATTGTATGAAAAGATTAATACAAAGTACTTTGACATAATTATTTAGAAACAAAATATTAAATTTGTTATGTATTTTATAAAGATTAATTTTACTTTATATTAATTATAATCGAATGATAATAAAAATGGGACCTTTTTATAGTCCCTTATTAATTTCTTTTAAGCTTTCCTTAAAGTCTTGTTCAAGATTATCCGAATTATTAACTGTATGTATCTCATCCGTACTGCTAGCTTTATGACTTTGCTCTATATTAGAGTTTCTATTATTAACACTATTGTATATATTTTCAGCATATTCATTATCAGTATATTCCATCTTGGATATATTATCTACATTGTTTACACGATCCTGTGAATGTATCAATTTATCAATAACGTCATAATGTGATTTTGGATTTTTTACACTATATATAACAAGTCCATTATTTCTATCATTATCAGCATTTGTATATACAACCATTATTCCATAATCAAGTATTCTATCCCATATAGTTCTTCTTATTTCAACTTCTTTTATATTTTTATACTCAATATTCTTTTTATGTTGATTTAAGAAATCATCTTCATAAGTCATCATTTTATCATAAAATGTATATGTTACATGCTTATATTGTAAACTTTGAAATATAATAGTACCAACTAAACGTATTATTGTAACTAAATCTGCTACAATACATAAAATTAACAAAAATTTATCTATTTTTATATTCTTAAAAATATCATTATTTACAATACTCATTGTTCCAGCCTTAAATAAAACTATAAAGGTCAGTGTCATAAATACTATTAAAATAAATAACGAATTTCTAATTTTCCTTCCAGTAGGCATTCCGAGTTCATATATTAAATTAAACTTAGGTCTTATCTGATACCTTATTTCCCTATTTTCATCCATAATTAAACCTTTCTACTTCCTAATTATTGTTCCAATTTTATCACCATTTATTGCTCTTATTATTGAATTTTCTTCATTCAAAGCAAAAACATAAATTGGAATTTTATTTTCCATACAAAGTGTAATGGCTGTCGTATCCATAACATTTAATCCCTCTGAAATAGATTGCATATATGTTACCTCATCATATTTTATTGCATCACTATATTTTTTAGGGTCCTTGTTATACACGCCATCCACATTTTTAGCAAGAAGTATTAAATCAGCCTCTATTTCATTAGCTCTTAAAGCCGCACAAGAATCTGTTGTAAAGTAAGGATTCCCTGTACCACCAGCAAATATTACAATTCTACCTTTTTCAAGGTGCCTTACTGCTCTTCTTAAAATATATGGTTCAGCAATTTGTTTCATTTCAATAGAGGTCATAACCCTAGTTTGTGCACCTTTACTTTCAGTCATTTCCTGTAAGGCTAAGGCATTCAATACTGTTGCCAACATTCCCATGTAATCAGAGGTTGTCCTCTCCATATATTCATCGCCATACCTTCCTCTCCAAAAGTTTCCTCCACCAATTACAAGTGCCACTTGAACTCCATTTTTAGATATTTCTATTATCTGTTCAACTACTTTTTCAAGTTTTTTATTATCAATACCTCTTCCATCTTCTTTTCCTATTGCTTCTCCACTTAGTTTTATTAATATTCTATTATACTTTTTTTCCATATACTATTACCCCTTATTTTCTTTTTCTCTTTTTATTCAAAGTTCCATTTTCTTTTTCTATCTTAGTTAATTCTTTTGTTATTTTATTCTTATTAAAAAAATATATAACATTAACTATAATTAAAAGACAAATGATAATTCCAAGTATTATATACATTATACCACCAATTTAATTATATAATATACAATATTTTTTTTCAACTATATTATTAAAAGAAATTTAAAGAAAAAAAAAAGGAGTTTTACCTCCTTCTATAAAAATTAGTTTCCTTTTACTTGTTTCATTACTTCTTCAGCAAAGTCAACTTCTTCTTTTTCAATTCCTTCGCCTCTTTCAAATCTAGCAAATCTACGAATTACTATATTTTCACCTATTTTAGCAATAAGTTCTGTTAGTAATTCTTGAACTGTTTTGTCAGGATCTTTTACAAAAGGTTGATCAAGCAAACAAATTTCAGAATAAAATTTATTTAATCTTCCTTCAACCATTCTTTCAACAACAGCTTCTGGTTTGCCTTCATTTAAAGCTTGCGCTTTTAAAGTTTCTTTTTCTTTTTCAACAAACTTAATTTCGTCTCTACGAAATATTTGAGAATTTAGGAAAATTGGATTATGAGTATTAAAAATAAGTTGGGCTTTTTTAAGATTAATTTCATCGTTATGGAATGCACTTATAATGTTCATAACAATCATTGGATGTAAAGAAGAATCAAGTTCATCCATTACAAGGGTTCCTCCTACTGTTAATACATTTAGAATATATGGCATTATACCAATTAATCTTAGTGTTCCAACGGATTCAATTCTTTCAGCATCAATACCAGTTCCTTTGTTGCCATCACGTTTGATTATGGATACTAGATTCGTTTTACCATTGTCTCTAATATATCCAAAATCAGTTCCCACTATTCCAGCCTCTTTAGCAATGCTATTTAGTGTTTCATCAATAAATAAGGTACTAGTATCATTTTGAATATTAGGTCGTAAATTATGATAATTGGATCTATTAATAACAATGAATTTTTCTTTTAACCAGCTTAAGATATCAGTACATATTTTTTTACTAATAAATGAATTGAAATCAGTTGTTAAAAATAAAATAGTTTTTGATAAATTTACTTTTGCAATCTCAATATTTTTTTGAGCTAAAGAGGAATTAAAATTTTCTAATA
>OIYR01000335.1_pt1 | contig 26651 bp, 22 predicted proteins | sample 1588221 | NCBI WGS metagenome assembly OIYR01 (sample SAMN03283292) | human gut metagenome | biome: human-associated habitat; material: feces | host: Homo sapiens | place: Peru | collected 2012
TTGAAAGAGCGCTAAAAAGTTTAATAAATCAAAGTTATAAAAATATAGAGGTTATTGTAGTTAATGACGGCTCTACGGACAATACGGAGAAAATAGTAAAAAAATATGTCGATAAAATTAGATATTTTTACAAAGAAAACGGTGGAGTTGCAAGCGCTTTAAATCTCGGTATTAAAAATATGAAAGGAGAATACTTTTCTTGGCTTTCGCATGACGATGTTTATTATACAAATAAAATAGAGAGACAAATTGAAGAATTAAAAAATATAGATAAAGATAATATTTTATATTCGGGATTTGAACTAATAAATGATAAATCAGAATTTTTATACGCGTGGGAAATTGCATCTAAAAATGAATATAGAAAATTAAACAATAGTTTTTACGCCTTATTATTATCAGGGTTAAATGGCTGCTCGTTATTAATTCCTAAAAAAGCGTTTTATGAAGTAGATTTTTTTAACGAAGATTTAAAATGCACTCAAGATTATGATTTATGGTTTAAAATATTTAAAAATGGATACAAAATAAAATATATACCTGAAGTTTTACTTCAATATAGAATACATGAAAGCCAAGATACGAAACTAAAACTTAAAAGTGTTATAGAAGAAGGTAATAAATTATGGATTTATATGATTTCTAATTTGAGTGAGGATGATTATAAAGATATATTTTATAATGAATATTCATTATTGAAATTATTAAAAAATAATTTAATTCCATTAAATTATGATGGAGCTGTCAAGTTTATAGACGAAAGACTAAATATATTGGAAATAGAAAATAAAAAATATTATGAATTAAATAATAAAATTTCAATAATTGTGAACTTATTAAAGTCGTATTCTAATATAAATGAAATAATCGATTCTGTAATTGCCCAAAAGTATGATAATATCGAAATAATTTTTATAACAAATGAAAATATAGACTATCTTATTAAAGATTTAAAATATTTAGAAAAAATTAAATATAAAGTATTAAATTCAAGTAGTATTGAAAATATTTTAGATTATATAGAAGGCGATTTTATTCAATTTATTAATAACGGAGACATATTAATAGAAAATAAATTTAAAATTCAGTTGGAAGAATTTATAAAAGAACCTTCGGCAGATATTTTATATTGTAATTATTGCTATATAAAAAATAATAAAAAATATTACAATAAAGAAAAATCTTTGATTATAAACGATTTAAAACAATTTGAAAATATTTTATATTTATGGAATAACCCGATATATATACCTTTATGCTCCATGTTAATTAAAAAATATTCTCTAAAAAATATAAATTTATTTTTGGATAACGATTATTTAACAGTTTCGCAATTAGCTTTTTATAATAGATTTAAATTTATAAATCAAACTTTATGTTATTCAAATATTTTTGATTATACTGATTATTATAAAGCGCTTTTTAATGAAATGGAAAATACTAAATTTATATTAAATATATATTCAAAATATATATGTTTAGATGAATTTTATAAATATAAAAACGAATTATTAATTAATTATTTTAGTAAAAAGATAAAGCGTCCGCGTTGTCCGATTTTTTTAATAGATAAAAATGTAAGCTATATTATTATATATTTATTTTGCATAAAAATATCAATAAAAAGAAGCGAAAAGTTAAGTTATAAATTCTTTTTATTTTTGTATCAAATTTTTAATAAAAAAGGAGATGCAAAATGAAAGTAATGACTATACTAGGAACGAGACCAGAAATAATAAAACTTGCCGAAGTTATTAAAGAATTAGATAAAAGGACGAATCATATATTGGTTCACACGGGACAGAATTTTGATTATGAATTAAACGAAGTATTTTTTAACGATTTAGAAATAAGAAAGCCCGATTATTTTCTAAATGTCGCCGATTCTACGCTTTCAAAAACTATAGGAAATATTATTGCAAATTCTGATGAAGTTATGGAAAAAGAAAATCCCGATGCCATTTTATTATACGGAGACACTAACTCATGTCTTTCTATAATATCTGCAAAAAGGAGAAAGATTCCCGTATTTCATATGGAAGCTGGAAATAGATGTTTTGACGAAAGAGTTCCCGAAGAGATTAACAGAAAAATAGTAGACCACCTTGCGGATATAAATTTAGTTATTACCGAACAGGCAAGATATTATTTACAGAGAGAAGGAATAGCCTCAGAAAGAATTATAAAAGTAGGCTCTTCAATGAAAGAGATTTTTGACAAATATAAAGATAAAATAGAAAATTCAAAAATACTTGAAAAATTATCTTTAGAAAAAAATAAATATTTTATAGTTAGCTCGCATAGAGAGGAAGTTGTAGACATTAAAGAAAATTTAATTAATTTAATAGAAACTTTAAACGCTCTATATGATAAATATAAATACAAAATAATTTTTTCAACTCATCCGAGAACAAAAAAACTTATAGAAAAATTAGGCGATATAAAAATAAACGAAAATATATTATTTTCAAAACCTTTTGGATTTTTTGATTATATATATTTTCAGAAAAACTCTTTTTGTGTTTTATCCGACAGCGGAACTATAACCGAAGAAAGCTCTTTGCTTAATTTTCCCGCAGTGACAATAAGAAATGTTCATGAGCGACCCGAAGGTAATGACGAAGGAACTTTAATTATGTGCGGATATAAAAAAGAAAGAGTTTTAAAAGCGGTAGAAGTTGTTACGGAACAATATAAAGAAAATAAAAATATTATGAAAACGGTTGAAGATTATAATGTTAATAATTTATCTTTGAAAGTCGTTCGCATAATTTTAGGATACACTGATTATATTAACGAATACATTTGGAGAAAAGGAGAAAATAAATGAAATGGAAAAATAAAGGTCATGAATTTGACGAACTTGGAAAAATATTTAAAAAAAACAAAGATTTACTTGTCATAGGTAATGAAGAAAGTCTAAAAAATATTAAGAAAGAATTAGACTTTTTGAATACAAAAATAGAATATAAAATATTAAAAGAAGTATTTAGTATACCAATATTATCAGGTTTTAAATTAAAGAATAAAACTATAGTAATAGCTGATAATAATCAAGAGACCTTAGAAAAATTAAAGAATTTTAAATTTATAAAACATAATGAGAATGTATTTTTAGCAGAAGATTTTTTGAAAAAATATTTATCTATATTTTCAATTTATGTTTATGATAAAATATATGCTGGAACAGGTACCGGTTTATTTTTAACTACACATTGCTCATTAAATTGCAAATATTGTTTAAATTACGAGCCTTATATAAAGAATAAAAGACATAGAGATTTTGAAGAGCTAAAGAGTGATGTAGATGCATTTTTTAAATATTTTGATAAAGTAAAATATTTTTCTTTAACCGGCGGAGAGCCCTTTTTACACCCTCAATTTAAAGAAATAATAGAATATGTGGGAGAAAATTATATTAATAAAATATCTGAATTTAGTACTGTAACAAACGGCAGTATTGTTCCTTCAGATGAGTTGTTATTAACTATAAAAAAATATAATATGGAATTAGTAATTGATAATTACACGAAAAATGCTCCTCATATAAAAAAGGCATATGAAGAATTAATAGAAAAATGCAAAAAAAATGAAGTAAATTACATAACATGTGGTGAAACAGATATTAAATTTTTTAAATCTTTTCCTCCAAAAGAAGATTATACAAAATACACTGAAGAGCAATTAGTAAATAAATATTTGAAATGTAAAAAATTTTATGATGGTTTTGCTATTAAATACAATAAATTATATTCATGTTGCGTTGCTTGTTCTGCTGATACAGCTAATTTGGTTAAAGCTGATGAAAATGATTTTTTTGACCTAGATAATCCAAAAGATATATACGGGGGGGGGTATAAAAAAGAATTAATAGAATTTAGATTGGGATATACAGAAAAAGGATATGTTAATTTTTGTAAATACTGTGACGGTTTTATGGGATTTAATAATGAATTTGATGAAAATGGAGTTACGCAACTTGAAAGAGGTAAAATATTAGAATGGGATATTAATAATCCTAAATATTTATAAATAAAAGGAATAATTAATATGATATATTTAAATGCCGAAGTAAAAAGCGGACTAGGGGAGGATACTTTTTGGACTTGGTTTGAAAGAGAATTTCCTAGCAGTAAATTTGAAGTACCTGCTACACTTAATGATGAAGATATAGTTTTAAGATATTCTACTTTGGGTTTTTTACCTATAGAAGGAAAACAAGTAGCATTATGTTGGGAATTATATCCGCAAATGAAAGAGTTTTTTGATATTGATATGTATTCAACTATTATGGATAGAATATATTCAACTGCTAGATATTCAACATATAGAACTGTTGCTACAAAAAATAGTGTTAAAGATTATGAACGTTTTGGGTCTGTAAATGTAATACCAATAGGGGTGAATACTGAACTATATAAACCAATGGACAATAAAAAAGAATTAAGAGATAAATATAATATACCTAAAAATAAAAAAGTTGGTATTTGGATAGGAACATATCATCCTATGAAAGGATTCTCAGAACTTTTAAAATATGCTAGAAATAATCCTGATATTTTCTGGATTATTATATGGAAATGGCAAAAAGAAGCTTTAGAAATGCCAAATGCTATTAACTTTGTACAAATACCTCAGCAGCAAATATCAGAGCTTATAAATAGTGCAGATTTCTTTTTATCTACAAATAAATTAAGTTCATATTTTATGTCTGAATGGGAGGGTATGGCATGCAACATACCATTTATAATTATTGAAGGTCAAAAGAGAGAATTCTATCCTAGTGATAATCCTAGAGATGATGTTTTTAATATGGGTTGGGATAGGCACTCTGTAAAAAAACAATGGAAAGATTTTTTCTTGCAAAGAGGTGTAAAATGGTAAAAGTTTCTATTATATCATTAATATATAAATCTACTAAATTAGCTGATTGGGTTTATAATTCTGTAATGGAATACACCCCCATGATACATAGAGGAGAGGCAGAATTTTTCTTTATTGCTAATGATGCTAGTGATGAAGTAATTTCTCACTTAATAAATAAAAATTATAAATTTTATATAAATGAAAATCCAATATTAAGTGAAGAAGAACTTTTTAAAAAAGGTTATGGTATGCCTGAGTATGTTGGCAGAGTTTATAAAGGGTATAATCAAGGTATATTACATGCTAAAGGAGAAAGAATTGTTCTAATAAACTCAGACAATTATTTTTCTGAAGATTGGCTTGAAAATTTATTGAAATATTCATCTTTTAATACAATAATATCTTCTCAATTAGTAGAACCTGGAAATGCAGTACATCATTTTTTCTTTCCATCAGCACTAAGAGCTAATTTTGGTCAATCAGTTGAAACTTTCGAAAAAGAAGATTTTATACAATATTCTATGAAATACAAAAAAACAGGCTTAAAAAAGGGTGGAGCTTTTATGCCTTGTTTATTTTATAAAGATCTTTTTATATATGCAGGTCTTTATCCAGAAGGAAATATAGCAGGTGAAAATTATAATAAAGTTGTAAAATTTGGAGATGTAGCTTTATATGAAAGATTAATGAATGCTGGAATAGAGCATTATACCGCTTTAGATAGCATAGTATATCATTTAAATGAAGGTGAAAAAAATGAAACTGAAAATCAAATGTCTAATAATGTTGTAATTACTGATCAAATAAAATCACAATATAAAATAGAACCGTATAATCAATTAGACAACATTAATTTAAATAAATTGGATGTAGATTTAGTTCAATCCACATATCATAGATCCATAATAAATGCAATATTATCTCATGATACAAGTTATATTTTTGACTATTTTAGAAAAGGTATAGAAGAGAAAAGGGCGCCAAATATTAATGAATTGAGTGATATGGTTTGTAAATTAGATAATAAGATTACAAATTTATTAAATTTTATAGCATGGTTTATCCCTTTTCGTAAATTACGAGATAAATTTAGAAAAAAAATTAATACTACAAAAAGCGAGTAATTTATAATGGAATATAAATATAAAATTACAGTAATAACACCAACTTATAATAGAGCTGATTTTTTACCTCAAACAATTGAAAGTATATTAAATCAAACTTATACAAATTTTGAATATTATATTCTTGATGATGGTTCTACGGATAATACTAAAGAAGTAGTAGAACCTTACTTAAAAGATAAAAGAGTTAAATATCTATATCATGAAAATGCAGGAGAACCAACTACGGTAAATTGGGGTTGGAGTTTGGCAAAAGGCGAATATTTTACTCAAATAAATTCGGATGATATAGTAGATAAAACATTGTTTGAAGAGATGATTAAGGTATTAGATAATGATGATAATGCTGTTGTTGCTTATTGTGACTATAATATTATAGATGATAAGAATAAGATAATAGAAACTATAAAAAGCCCTGATTGGAATTTTTTAGAAGCTTTATCTAAGTTTGCATGTTATGCAGCTATTGTAGGAACTTTTATAAAAAAAACTAAGTTTTCAGATTGGAATTATATAAGGACAGATAAATATCTACATATTAATGATTTGGAAATGTATTGGAATATGTCTTTATATGGAAACTTTGTCCATATTCCTCAAAATTTAGTTAGTTGGAGAAAACATAAAGGTCAAATTTCTGTCTATAGAATCGAATCTATTAAAGAAGTCGAAGAATGGTTTAACGAATATTTTGAAAGAAAGGATTTGCCTGAAGAAGTAATAAATATTAAAGATAAAGTTAGAGAATCTATTGTTGCATATTTCATAAATCTTGCAAAAAATAGCTCATTAGATTTAGATAAAAAAAGAGAGATTATAAAGTGCTATAAAAAAGAGCTTGGATTTGAATTTATCAATTTGCAAGTCAGCGATAATGATTTAATTGGCAATAAATTTAACGGACATGATTTGCATCTTTATTTAAGAGAAAATAATGTAGATTCTTATTGTGTAGTAAGAAATAAATTATCTGACGATATAAATACATTTTTAATAAGTAATTTAGATAATACGGAATATATAAGCTATTTGGAAAAAAAATTTAATATACATGCTTTATCTTATTTTGAAACATACGATTTAATATATAATGACTTATTTTTATACTCGGATATAATTCATTTGCATTTAATTCATAATTACATGTTTAATTTAAATCTTCTTCCGTTAATGAGTAAATTAAAACCTATTGTTTGGACATTGCATGACCCATGGCTATTTTCTGGGCATTGCATTTATCATTTCGATTGTGATAAATGGCAAGATAAATGCTATGATTGTCAACATCTTGATGTGCCATTCAAAATGGAAAAAGATAATACGGCGTTTAATTTTGAAATTAAAAGAGACATAATAGAAAGGTCGGATATTTCTTTTATAGTCGCTTCAAAATGGATGTATAATAAAGTAAAAGAATCTCCTATTTGTAAAAATAAAAAAATATATCTTATTCCTTTTGGGATTAATCACAATATATTTAAGCCGAGAGATATAGTAGAAGCTAAAAAAGAATTAGGTATAGATGAAGATTCTTTTGTAGTCATGTTTAGAAGCGATAAGTCAAAATTTAAAGGTTTAGATATAATAAAGAAATCGTTAGAAAAAATAAAATCAAAAAGTAAAATTACATTAATAACTTTAGGGCAAAAATCTTTATTAGAACAATTCAAAAATAAATATAAAATAATAGAATATGATTGGATAAAAGACGATTATCTACTTGTAAAATTATATCAAGCCTGCGATATATTTTTAATGCCTTCAAAACAGGAAGCATTTGGTATGATGGCAATAGAAGCTATGAGTTGTGGCAAAACTGTTTTAGCTTTGGAAGGAACCGTTTTGCCCGATGTAATAAATTCTCACGAATGCGGAATCGCTTGTAAAGAAGAAGAATATACCGAAAAACTTCAATATTTAATAGACAATCCAAACGAGCTTATAGAAAGAGGAAAAAAATCTTTAGAGTTTGCAAAAGAAAATTATAATAAAGATGTTTATGTAGAAAGAATAATTGAAGTCTATAAAGAAGTAATGAGTAATCATAAAATAGACGATAGATATAAATTTATTCTTAATCAATTAGATAAATATATTTGTAATAATAAATTTATATATGACAATAATATTTCAAATGCTCTCGCTGTTTATAACGGATATAAATATTTAAAAATAAAAATATTAGGAATTAATTTGACAATAAAGCTTGATAAATTAAAAAGATTTTTATCAATTAATTAAAAGGTATATCAATGAACAAAATTTTAATATTAGGCGGGACAGGAATGTTAGGAAATGCGGTAGTTCGTCATTTTAAAAATAATAATAACTATGAAGTATATTTTACTTACAGAAATGAAAAAGTAGCTTTTGAGAATTTTAATAAGGAAAATGCAATTCATTTTGATTGCCTTAACGATAATATTTTAAATTTGCCCAAAAATATTGATTATGTAATAAATTGTATTGGAATAATAAAGCCTTTTATGTATAACGATATAAAAAATTCTATTTTAATAAATTCCGTATTTTCTCATAATGTTTCAAATTGGTGTAAGAATAATAATATAAAAATGATTCATATAACTACAGACTGCGTATTTTCGGGTTTACATGGAAAATATAACGAACTTTCTTATCATGACGCTCTTGACGATTATGGAAAATCAAAATCTTTGGGAGAGCCTAAAAATAAATGTATGATATTGAGAACGAGTATAATAGGAGAAGAAATACACAAAGACGCGAGTTTAATATCATGGACTAAATCTCAAAAAGGTAAAGAAGTTAACGGATATTTAAATCATTTTTGGAACGGAATAACGACAAACGAATACGCTAAAATATGCCAAAAGATTATAGAAAATAATTTATACGAAGAAGATTTATTTCATATACATTCTAAAGATACGGTAAGCAAATATCAAATGCTTCATTATTTTAATAAAAAATTTAATCTAAATTTAAAAATAAATCCTTATATAACAAATCCTATATGCGATAGAAGTTTGTCAACGGTTAAGTATTTGTGTGAAAAATTAGATATACCAACGGTTGAAGAACAGATAAATAATTTGGAGGATAGCCATGTTTAAAAATAAAACTTTGCTTATAAGCGGAGGCACTGGTTCTTTCGGAAATAAAATGCTTAGATATTTTATTAATAATACAAATATTAAAGAAGTTAGAGTATTTTCAAGAGACGAAGAAAAACAAGACAGAATGCGAAACGAGATAAAAGACGAGAGAATCAAATATTATATAGGCGATGTGAGAAATTATAAAAGCGTTTATGACGCTCTTTACGGAGTGGATTTTGTATTTCATGCCGCCGCTTTAAAACAAGTTCCTTCATGCGAATTCTATCCCATAGAAGCCGTAGAAACTAATATATTAGGTTCTAATAATATGATAGACGCCTGCATTAAAAATAAAGTTAAAAATTTGGTAATGCTTTCTACCGATAAAGCTGTGTATCCTATAAACGCTATGGGTATGACAAAAGCTATAATGGAAAAATTGATGATTTCAAAATCTAGAAATATTATAGACGAAAATATAACCTTATGCGCGACAAGATATGGAAATGTTATGGCATCGAGAGGTTCTGTTATTCCTTTGTTTATAAAGCAATGTAAGGAAAATAAACCTATTACGATAACCGACCCTAATATGACGCGTTTTTTAATGTCTTTGGAAGAATCGGTTGAGTTGGTATTATTTGCTTTCAATAACGCTAAAAATGGAGATATTTTCGTTCAAAAAGCGCCTGCTTGCACAATTATGGATTTGGCTTTGGCTATAAAAGAAATTTTTAATCCCAAAAACGATATAAAAATAATAGGAACGAGACATGGAGAGAAAACTTACGAGACTTTAATTAATAAAGAAGATATGATAAAAACTATAGATATGGGAAATTTCTTTAGAATTCCCGCAGATACAAGAGATTTAAATTATGATAAATATTTTATAGAAGGCAATATAAACACGGCTTCTAAAGAAGAGTATAATTCGGATAATACAAAAAGATTAAATAAAGACGAAGTGAAAGAAAAGCTTTTAAATTTAGATTATGTAAAAAATGAAATTTTGCTTACTGTTTAATAATTCTATAATATTAAAGAAAGAAGGAGAAATATTATGAATAAAGAAGTAGAGGATTTAATTAACGAAATAGTTTTATTTTGTTATCCCAAAAGATAATAGAGTAGAGGAGTAATGTTTGAATATGCTTATCGAAAAACGGCATAAAATGTATATTTATTATCGGAATTAAAAATATGTAAATTAAATAAATTAATTAATAAATATGATTTGTGAATGTATTATTACTATATAATTTATTTATTTTTTAAATATTTATCTCTTATAACTATGCCAAATATAATATCATAATTATCAATATTGTCGCCATTATTATAGGCTATAGATTTAATTTTTTTCATTTCGCTTTCTGAAAGATTTTTATAAAAATTTGTAGAAACATAATTAAAACATTCTTGTTGTATATCGTAAGGGTTAGATTTTGAATTTATATTTCTTTCTATTAAATATTTTTCAATGTTTTCCCAATGCGAATCAATTATAGCTTCTACATCTAATTCCTTTGCAATTTTTTCGCCGTCTTCTGTTAAAGAAATAGGACTTTGGCTTTTTGCAAATTTATTATTCTCATAGTTTATCAATCTATTATTTATACTGTCAACATTTTCTTTTATATATTGAATACTTCCTCTAATTTCGTTTATTGTAGTATTAATTTGTTTAATATCTTCTTTTAATTCTTTAATCGTTCCGTCCGTATTTTCTATTTTATTTGACCATACTCCAAATCTATAAATTAAAAAATATATAATCAGTGCGACTGAAAATACTATTCCAAAACTACCAGGTGTAGATTTCAATATATCTAAAAAAAATACTCCGATATCCATCTCTATATAATAGCATAAAAGTAATATTTTTTCAATACAAACTATATAATAATATAATGCATTTTATAAATTATATTATAAACTTTAACAATTATAAGAAATTTGATTTTGGATATTACTTTATAAAATATTGCATTTAAAAATTAGAATTTAAGTTATTTTCAAATTTTTGTAAATAATGTATAATATAAATCAAATAACCGAAAATATAAGTAATAATTTTTGGTAAAATTACAAATAAGGTTTTTATATGAGTTTTAAAAATAAGATTCTTTTTTTAGTAATAATAGTAGTAATTTTGGCTTTATTGCCCGCCGTTTTTATGAATACAAAATCTAATAAAAAAATATTTTATGAAACGGCTATGGCAAAGTCTGAAAATTATTTTAACGATATAATATATAATTTTAATTCAATATTTAATTCCGCTGGAGTCGGAGCGGTAGCTTTATCGGATATAGCGAGTATGTCTTACGGTTTATATTCTGCGGGAATTATTAATAATGTTCATGGAAATTTAAGAAGCGCGATTTATAACTTCCACAAATCGCAAACATATTTGCATTATGTAACGGCAAACGGAATATATTTTGAACCAAATATTACAAACATTAATTTAAGAGGATTGCATTCTTTATATCTATACGATTTAAATGACGGAAGACAATCTACCGAAGCTATGGGCGAAAGATTAAACGAAAATAATTATATAAATCAAGAATTTTATAGAATCGCTCTTCCTGAAAATTGGAATAGAGAAAGAAAGAGACCAAGAAATGTATATTATTCGAGTCCGTATTCAAAAGAAATATATGGAACTCAAAAAATTATTTCCGTGTCTTCGCCTATATATTCGAGTATTAACGGAGATGCTATAGGAGTGGCGGTTTCCGATATTTCGCTTGATATAGCTTATCAAATGATAGAGGAAATTATTAAAAAAGACAATAGATTTAATCCTATAGTTTTTGATAATAGAAACGGAAAAATTATTTATCATAAAAATTCGGATTATATATTAAGAGATTTGTCTGAAATTCCAATAGCAAAATATATTTCGGATAATATAGGTTTTTATACAAATTCAAGAATGATAGAAAATTATAAAGTTGAAAAAAATAATTATACTTTATTTACAAAACAACTTGATAGCGAAAATTATAATTTTCTTATGTTTGTTCCGCAAAATTATTTTTCAGATTCGTTTAATAATATTAATAAAATATTAATCGCAATTTTTATAATATCGATTCTTATAATAATTATTATTCTTAATATAGCGATTCCAATATCTTTAAAACCTTTAAAAAAAATATCTTCCGAACTTGAAGAGGGAGTTTTTAATCATAATATATTTATAAATACGACTAAAATAACTTCTAAAGACGCTTTTGGAGATATAAGTAATTGGATAAATATATATCAGCATATGGTTCAATATATATTTTCAAGCGGTGCTAAAACAATAAAGCTTTCAAAAGAACAGAATAATTCTCTTAACGATAAAGTTAATGATATATCAAAAATTTCTTCCTCTATGATTGAAACATCTAAATTAATAGTAGATAATGCGCAAAAGCAGGAAAACGAAATTAAAGAAATTGAAAATAGCAGTTTGGAAATAAATAAAATTATATCCGATAGTTTGACGGATTTAAATTTAGTAGGAAATACGGCAAAAACTCTTCAAAATAAAATTGATAATCAATTAGAAAATTTTAGTAAAATTTATTCGACTTCTTCAAATATGCAATTAGATATAGATAAAGTTTCTTCGTCAATATCTAAAGTTAAAGATGAAACGGACCAGGTAGTCGCTTTGGCTAAAAATAGCAGAGAGAGAATATTAAAAACGGAGAATGCCGTAAAAAATCTTGTCTCTTCGATGCGCGGAATTACCGATTTTGTAAACTCTACTATCGACACATCTCAACAAACGAATATGCTCGCTATGAATGCAGCTATAGAAGCCGCTCATGCGGGAGAGCAAGGAAAAGGATTTAGTATTATTTCGGAAGAGATAAGAAAATTAGCGGTTATAACAAATACTCAATCTGAAAATGCAGGAAATATTATTAGAGGTATGGAAAAACAATTTGATTTAATAATATCAAGCATAGAAGAAAGAATTTCTGCCATAGACGATATATTTTCTAAAACTCAAAGTTTTGAAGAAAATATGAATAAATTAAAAGAAATTACCGATGAAAAATCTTCTTCAAGCAAAGAAATAATTTCTTCTATAACAATTTTATACGATGCTATTAAAGATATAAGAGAACAATATACATTATTCCATAATAAATTATACGCGGATTTAACCGATTTATCAAAATTATCCGAATTATCAATTAATAACGGAGACGCCATTAGAAGAGTATCGGAGAATTCTAACGATATAGTCTTAAAAACAAAAGGCATGGATGAAAATATGTCCAATATGTTTAATTTGGTAAAAGATATTGAAGAGATTTCTAAAGTCGGAGATAATTTGGAGGAAACCTCGACTTATTACGATTCTATAGATTTTGACGAAACTTTAAAAAATAAAATAAATATTGGAGAAAATGCATTCGCCACATTTAAATTTATAAAAAATATGTATAGTTATATGATAAATATCGTAGGAAAAGATAATTTCAATAATTTACTTGAAAAAATATCCGAAGAATCTAAATTAATATACATTGATATTAAAAAAGCGAAATATATTAAAAGATTCGGACTCTCTTCCGCGTTTACAATTCCAATAAATGTTATTAACGAAGATTTTTATAAAGGTTCAAAAAATGCTATTACGGATAAGGCAAAATATGATTTTAATCAATTAAGCTCATTTAAGAAATTTTCAATAAGATTTTTGAGCGGAAAATCTTTAGCGAAAGTAATTATTAATTTTAATAAAAAAATATTTAAAAACATTAATATTGAAATAGTTAAAATAGAAAAAAGAAAAGTTATTTATCATTTGCATTATTTTTCTAATTATGATTTGACAATAGAAAATTATTATTATGAAATGATTGGAAATATATTCAGACAAAAATATCCTAACAGTTCGGAAGTTGCAATTACGGAATCTATAAGCAAAGGATATATTTACACGGAATATATTGTTACTTGGTAAAGTTAAAAATTAATTATTTTCAAAATAGACTCAAACCAAATAACAATTTCTATTATAAAAACTATTAAGCAATTTTTAATTATACCGAAAATATTTTATAAGAAATATTAAAATTTTTGGAGGAATACGCCTTATGATGCGTTCATTATTTGCCGGCGTGTCTGGTTTACAAAATCATCAAACTAGAATGGATGTGGTTGGAAATAATATAGCCAATGTTAATACTTACGGATTTAAAAGAGGAAGAGTGACTTTTAAGGACATGATAAGCCAATCTATAAGCGGAGCCGCTAAACCGCAAGAAGATAGAGGCGGTATCAATCCTCAACAAGTTGGATTAGGTATGATGGTTGCCACTATCGACACGATTCATACTCAAGGAGCTTTGCAAGTGACGGGAGTCAATACCGATTTAGCGATTCAAGGAGAAGGATTCTTTATCGAAAAGAGAGGAAATAATTCTTTTTATACGAGAAACGGCGCTTTTTCTTTAGATAAAAACGGTTATTTGGTTAATCCGTCAAACGGTTATAAAGTGCAAGGTTGGAATTCTCAAATGAATGAAACGGGAGAGATGATAATTAATACGGCGGCTGGAATTGAAGATTTAATTATTCCTGTCGGCTCAAAGGACCCCGCAAGGGCTACGGAAAATACAAGATTTTTCTGTAATTTGCAAAAAAATTCAGATTATCATCAATCGGATATTACGGTTTACGATTCTACGGGAATACCAAGACAATTAAGAGCGACTTTTAATAGAACAGATATAAACAGATGGGATATGGTTATAGAAATTCCCGATGCGACCGAAGGAAGTATAAGCGTATCCGCTGGCGACCCTGTTCAAGGCGGAGGAAATAATACTTTTCAATTGGTATTTAACGATGCGGGCTCTTTAATATCCGTAAGCGATGGCGGACAAACTCAAGAAGAAGGAGCTTTAATGCCAAATGTTTCTTTTACTTATCAAGGAACCGAAGGCGAAGTTGAACAAACTATTTACTTGACTCTTGGCGAGGTTGGTTTATTTAACGGAATTACTCAATTTGAATCTCCTTCAACTACAAAAGCGATTGAGCAAGACGGTTATACGATGGGAATGCTTGAAGGATTTAGCATTGACGATAGCGGACAAATAACGGGAGTATTTACCAACGGAAATAGAAAGACATTAGGACAAGTCGCTTTAGCAAAATTCAATAATGCGGGCGGATTGGAAAAAGCGGGAGACACTTTATTTGTGGAAACCAATAACTCGGGAGCTGCGAATATAGGACCTGCGGCTGTTGAAGGCAGAGGCTCTATTAAAGCGGGAACTTTAGAAATGTCAAATGTAGATTTGAGCGAACAGTTTACCGATATGATTGTAACTCAAAGAGGTTTTCAATCAAATGCAAGAACTATAACTACAGCAGACCAAATGCTTCAAGAAGTTATAGCGCTTAAGAGATAAATAATAGTAAATAGACATATTTATTATTTTATAGTATAATTAATCGGGAGTTTTAATGATACATATAACGAGATTTGATAAAACGATTTTATATGTTAATCCGCATCAAATAGAGTTTATGGAAGAGACTCCTGATTTAGTTATAACTATGCTTTCGGGTAGAAAGATAGTTACTAAAGACAGTTTTGAAACGGTATTAAATAGAATTATAGAATATAGAAAAAGAATTATAAACGAAGATACTATTAAAAAACCGTCTTTTTATGGAAATGAAGAATAGAATAATAATAGTAATTTTGATATAAATATTTTTTAATTAATTTTTTAGAGAGTAAAATATGGATATAATAGTGCCTATAGGCTTTGTAGCCGTTATAGTAATTAACTTATTCGGTATTATTTCAGGGGGCGGTAATATCGGACACATGGTCGATATCGCGTCTTTAGTTGTTACAGGAGGCGGCGGAACTGTATCGCTTTTAGTTGCAAACGATATGGGAACGGTATTGGGAGTTCCAAAAGCCATAAAAATTCTTTTAACAAAACCGCACTTTGACGAAGCCCAAATGATAATAACCTTAATAAGTTTTTCAGAGAAAGCAAGAAGAGAAGGCTTATTAGTATTGGAAGACGATATACAGGAAGTTTCAGACCCTTTCTTAAAAAAAGGCATGCAATTAGTAGTTGACGGAACGGACCCAGAACTTGTAAAAAATATATTGAATACGGAAATCGATAATATTGAGGCGAGACATGATACCGTAAGAAAAGTATTTGAAGACGCCGCTTCATTATATCCAGCTTGGGGTATGATAGGAACGCTTATAGGTTTGGTTATCATGCTTAGAAGTTTAGGCGGAGGCGGAGGAACTGAAGCAATCGGTTCTGGTATGGCTGTAGCTCTTATCACGACTTATTACGGTTCGGTTATAGCTAACGGTTTTGCATTGCCTATAGCTGGAAGACTTGCATCAAGACATTCAAGCGAAGCTACGATAAAAAGCATTATGATTGAAGGAATATTATCAATACAGGCTGGAGATAATCCAAGAATAGTTAAAGATAAATTGGTATCTTTCCTTCCGCCTGCTCAAAGACTAAAAGTTAATGAACAAGTTGGAGATAGATAATATAATTTATTTGGGAATAGAATTAAGGATTTGTAATGGCTACTACTAAATTTGGTAAAAAAGCTAAAAAAGCGGGAGATAAAGCTCAAGTTCCAGGACCTTCCGCTCCTTTATGGCTTCAAACTTACGGAGATTTCGTAACTTTGGTTTTAACATTCTTCGTTATGTTGCTTGCCTCAATGGAAGCGGCTTTATCTCAAAATTCCGCAATGCAACTTATAGCCACAGCGTTTCAAGGTTCTTTTGGCGTTTTGGATGGAGGAGCTACTTTATCTCAAAGCAGTTTAATATACGGAGGAGCGAGTGCCGAAACTTTGCCAAGCGCCGATAGAGGATATTCTATGGGCAGAAGTATAGATGAAGCCACTTCGGTTTTGGAATCGGAAATAAAAAGTAAAAAAATAAGAGTGACAGAAGATGAAAGAGGATTTGTAATAACGCTTGGAGCGGACCAATATTTTGAATCGGGAAGAACTAATTTAGTAGAAAATCAAAATAATACGGAAACTTTTATTAAACTTGCATCCGTTTTAAGCGGTTTGCCTAACGAAATAAGAATAGAAGGACATACCGATTCGGGAGCTATAATTCCAGGAAGTCAACTTGAAAGACAATTTGGAAATAATTGGGGACTTTCTGCGGCAAGAGCTATAGTTATTTTAGAAAAATTATTTGAAAATGACCAAACGGGAAAATTAGATAGAAATAAATATTCAGTCGCGGGATATGCCGACACTCGTCCTATGGCTTCAAACGATTTGCCTGACGGAAGAGCCTTAAATAGAAGAGTCGATATAGTTATAGTTAGAAGCGATGTCACTTATTATAATCAACGATAAAGAAAAATAATAAAAATATGCTTTTAGCGGATAAATGGAACGATTATAAAATATTAGATTGCGGAGACGGAGAAAAATTAGAACGAATTGGAAATTTTTTAATCTCTCGTCCCGACTCTCAAGTTATTTGGGCAAAGCAAAAAGACAAATGGGAAAATTTAGACGCTATTTATCATCGTTCAAATAAAGGCGGCGGTTATTGGGAGTATATAAATAAACCGAAAGAAAATTTTATTATTAAATATCAAGATTTATCGTTTTATATAGAGTTTACCAATTTCAAACATATCGGACTTTTTCCCGAGCAAGCGGTTAATTGGCAATTCATAATCGATAAAATAAAACAATCTAAAAAAAATAATATAAAGGCTTTAAATTTATTTGCATATACGGGAGGCGCTACTATTTCTTGCGCTTATGCGGGATGTGAAGAAGTTGTGCATGTTGACGCTTCAAAAAAAATTGTAGGACAAGCGAAAAGAAATATAGAATTAAATAAACTTGAAGATAAAAAAGTAAGGTTTATTATAGAGGATGTTATTCAATTTGTTTTAAGAGAATCAAGACGAGGACGAAAATACGATATTATTATAATGGACCCGCCCGTTTACGGCAGAGGACCTAAAGGCGAGCTTTGGCAAATAGAAACGAGCTTAACAAGATTAATGAAAGAATGCGTAAAATTATTATCTGACGAGCCTATACTTTTTTTAATTAATTGTTATACTGCAAGTTTTTCTCATATATCTTTAAAAAATATTTTAGAAACAAATATAAAAAATAAAGGATTTTTTGAAAGCGGAGAGATTGGAATACCGATAGAAAATTCAAAATTAATTCTTCCTTGCGGAATATACGCAAGATTTTTTATATAAAAATAAACTTATTTCTTAAATTATTTATTTAATATGTTTAATAATGAATTTTCTGAAATATTAAAAATATAGACAATATATAAAAATGTTATATAATAAAATCGTTTACAAATAATAAATTGAAAATCTATAATTATGAGATACATTTTTATTTTAACTATTATATCGATGCTTTTATATTCATGCAAAGACGCCGATGCAAGTCCTTCCAAAAATACTAAATTTTATTTTAATCCGACAAACGCGTATAATTATGTAAAAAAACAAGTCGATTTTGGAGCGAGAGTTTACGGAAGCGAAGCGCATAAAAATGCAAGAATATTTTTTAAAGAAGAAATGAAATCTATTGGTTATAAAGTTTTTACGCATAATTTTGAAGCTCCTTATATTAAAGGCAGAAAAGGAGAAAATATTTACGCTTTTTTGAAAGGCGAAATTGAAGAATATATTATTATAGCGAGCCATTATGACAGTCGTTCCGTAGCGGAAAAAGATAAAAAAATCGAAAACAGAAATAAACCTATTGACGGCGCAAATGACGGAGCGAGCAGTTCTGGTGTATTGCTTGAGCTTATGAATTCTTTGAAAAATGAAAAATTGCATTATGGAATTTGTTTTATTTTATTTGATTTGGAAGACGATGGAAATTTATTTTATAATAACGGAAACGGTTTAACAGAAACGGATTGGATTCAAGGAAGCATTGCATTTGTAAATGATAAAATTTTAGAAAAGAAAAAAATAAAATTTGGAATACTTCTAGATATGGTTGGAGGTTATAACGCTAAATTTAAATACGAAAGTCTTGCTTACGCTTATTATCCGAATATATACGATAAGATTTGGGAATATACAAAAAGTTTAGGATTTGGAAATTATTTTATTAAAGAACATTACGGAATTATAACGGACGACCATATTCCATTTATAATGAATAAAATTCCTTTTATCGATATAATAGATATGGATTATAAATATCATCATACTTCAGAAGATACGATTGATAAAATTGATATTAAAACTCTCGAAGCTATTGGATTTACAATAGAATATATTTTAAAAAATGCCGACAAAATATTTTAATTTCTTATTATTTAAAATAATTAAAAAATATATTATAATAATAAAATGAAAATCAGATTAGCAAAAATTTCAGACGCTTCTTCTCTGCTTAAGATTTATTCCCAATATATAGAAACTGCTATAACTTTTGAATATATTCTTCCGACAGTTTCGGAATTTGAAAAAAGAATTGAAAATATTATTGAAAAATATCCTTATTTAGTTTGCGAAGAGAAAGGAGAGATTTTAGGATACGCTTACGCTCATAGATATATTGAGAGAGCGGCTTATCAATGGAATGTAGAGCTATCGATATATTTAGATAAATCAAGCGTTTCAAAATGTTTTGGTAAAAAATTATGTTTAACTTTAATTGAAATTCTAAAATTTCAAGGCATAAAAACGATTTATAGTTTGATAACCTCTCCGAATATTAAAAGCGAAAAATTGCATCTTTCTTTGGGTTTTGAAAAAATCGGAGAATATCATAAAACGGGATATAAATGCGGAAATTGGCATAATGTTTCTATATTTGAAAAAGAAATTGCGGAACATGAATTAAATCCGAAGCCGTTTACTTTTATGAAAGATATTGATTTAAAAACTATAGAAAAAATTATTAAAAATTCTCAAAAGTAGAAATATCTTCATTTGATTTTATAATAAATAATATTATTTTAATTTTTTATATATTGAATTATGATTTAAAATAATAAAGAATAAAATACTTGATAAAATAATTAAAAATGTTATTATATTTACAAAATATTATAATAAAATGTTATGAATGTAGAATTTTTACTTTATGCCAAATTTGATAATAAACGAGTTATTCCTATTCGAGATAGATTATTTAAAGCCATAGTGTCGTCTTTAAATGAAGTTAATATAAATCCTTTAATAATGCTTTCGGAGTATTCCGTTATAGAAAATGAAAATACTTTAATATATTCTTTTCACCCAACCGCCGACCCAATATATTTTGAATATAAAGAAAATACTTTATTTGTAACTGTAAGCACGGGAACTTTTGGAGCGGGCTACCATAAATTTATAATTAATATTTTAGACAGACTTTCAAGAAGGCTTGATATAATATTTGAAGAAAATGAAGATTATAAAGACCCAAGCGGTTATTTTAAAGAGAGAGATTTTAATAAACTAAAAAAATTTTTTATAGATTCTTTAGCCGATTATTCTAAAATGCTTTTGGAACATCATGATAAAGGTTTTGGAAATTTTATGATAGCTATGCCTTATGATTATCCAATAATAGAAAAAGAATATTTTGCGCTTTCGACTTTAGGCTATTGGGGAAAAACTTGGTTTACAGATTTAATTGCAGCGAATGAAGAAGATAAAAAAGTTTTTGCGGAAGATTTTTTTATTTGGAATGACGAAGAGATGAACGCTCAATTTTGGTTTAAAAGTTTAATTAGCATGATATGGCTTTATTTTCCTTTCAGAGAAATTATAGACGATAAAGAAAAAAAACTTTATAAAGAAATAATTTATTCTTTTGAAGAAGCTTATAAAAGAGATAAAAATTTGAGATATCCTTATAATATTTTAATAAAAGTCGCCGAATATTTAGACGATTCTAATTTGGTAAAATTTATCGAAGAAAATAAAAATAATGTTGTTTCAAATATAAATATAGGATTTAGAACGGAAAAAGCGCGATATACAATAGCGGGCGGATTTACAATGATTTTGCCAATGCGTATGAATATGAATAGAAGCGATAAAACTTTAGTGGAATTCAGAGATATTAATATTTATATTGCGATGCAAGTTTATACTTTTTCAAACGAAGAAACCGACATTATAATGGATTATGTTATTAAACAAATGGATATAGCGGACGAAGATAAGGGAAAACCTTTAAATATAAAAATAGAATCTAACGATATAAAAAATATAGCATACGAGAAAAAATTAGATAACGAAGATAATATAATAACAGTAGCCGCGATTACAAATAAATTGGCTTTGCTTATTTGGTTTACTTATAACGGAGAAGAAAACAGAGAAATTTGTTTAGACGCTATAAAGTCAATAAGAATAGACGATTAAAATAATTCTTTCAATATTTGCTTATTAAATCTTATAATAAAAAATATTAAAAAAATTATATATTAAATTTATTCGAGTTTATTATAAAAACTAAACACTAAAATAATAACTTCTTTATTTTAAGGCTTGATATAATTTTTTTTACTATTATACTAATATATAAAAAATATTTTAAGGATTATATTTTGAAAGTTATAATTCCAGCGGCGGGAGAAGGCACAAGATTAAGACCGCATACTAATACAAAACCAAAACCGATTTTGCCAATAGCGGGTTCTACGATTATAGATTTTATAATGGACGATATTTCTTTAATACCCGATTTGGAAGAAGTTATTTTTATAGTGGGATATTTGAAAGAAAAAATGATTGAATATTTAACTTCAAAATATAAAAATATTAAACTTTCTTTTGTAGTTCAAAAAGAATATAAAGGTTTAGCTCATGCAATTTCTTTAACGAGAGAATATATTAAAGATAACGATAAAATTTTTATTATATTGGGCGATACGATTTTTAAATTAAATTTGCCTGAAATAATCTCTAAAAATGAAAACTCTTTAGGCGTATGCGAAGTCGATAATCCGAGCAGATTCGGAGTCGCTATTTTAAACGATAAAGGAATAATAAAAAAATTAGTAGAAAAACCGAAAGAGCCTATAAGCAATTTAGCTTTAACGGGTTTGTATCATATTATTAACTCAAAAGAATTATTTGAAGCGGTTGATTATATAATAAAAAACGATATCAAAACTAAAAACGAATATCAATTAACTGACGCTTTGGAATATATGATTGAAAGAGGATTAATTTTCAAAACATTTAAATTAGAAGGATGGTTTGATTGCGGCGAAAAATCTACTATGATAGAAACTAACAGACTAATAATAAAGAATAAAATATTAAGCGATAATATTAAAGATTCTGCTATAGTTCCTCCCGTGTTTATAGATAAGGATGTAAAAATAGAAAGTTCGGTAATCGGTCCTTATGTTCATATAGGAAAAAATTCTCAAATAAAAAATTCTATACTTAAAAATTGCATTATGTTTGAAGAGGTTAATATATCAAATGTTTTAATGGACGATTGCATAGTTTCCGAAAAAGCGAAATATAAAGGAAAAACAAATTCAATGGATATAGGCGCTTCTATGACAATAGAACAAAATTAAATAAAGAAGATTGATTAAACAAATTAATTAAATAAAATAAAACCCATAGCCATAAATTGCAATAAGCCTATAAATAAATATATAAAAGTGTCCATTAAAAGAAGCGAGGTTGGATAATTTGTAAGCGTTATCGCAAATCGCAATTTTTCAATAATTATAAAAGTAAAATACAATAAAAAAGATATAAATATTTTTAAGAGCTCGTTTAAAGAAATAAAATGACAGAAAACCATAAAATAAAAAGCGATTAATAAACTTTGAATAAAAGAAAATATTTCACAGTAATAAATCATTTTTATTCTGCTATTCCAATTACGAACGCAGGGAAGCATTTCTCTCATATAGAAAAATTTTTTAATTATAGAAAATTCGAGTAAAAATCTTAAAACTAAAAAACGAATTATAAAAGAGACTATAACGAGTTGCAAATATTTAATTATTATTCTTTCCATAAATCAAATTTAATTTATAATAAATAGAAATTAAAAATTATATAAATACCATTCATCGCAATTTTTACAAAAATCTAATTTTTCAAAAACATTATCAATATAATAATTTTCAAATTGTTTCCATATATTTTTTAAATCGTTTTCAAATACTGTATTTTTTGAAAGAGGAATATACCATTCATAGGTTTCTTTTAAATATCGTGTTCTAAATGATTTATCAACATATATTGATTCTTCTAAATTATGAATTCTGTCAGCTAATTTTACATTTTTTGCGATATCATTTTTTGATATTCTTTCAATATATTCTGACTTATCATATCCAGACATTTTTGTTAATAGGATAGTTGCTTTTAATAATTCTGGAGATGATATTTGAAGAATTTCTGATTCGTTTGCATCAGTATCTTCTAATAGATCATGCATTAATCCAACTGCTTGATAATTTTCGTCAAATCCTTTTTGTTTTAATTTTTCAGCAACTGCAAATGGGTGAGTATAGTATGGTGTTCCATGTTTTCTTTTTTGATTTTTGTGTTTTTCTTTTACAAATTCTCTGATTATTTCTAAATTCATTTGTTTCTCCTTTATATGTACATATTATATTTTAGATATTAATTATTTTCAATAAGAAAATAATATTAGCACTCTATAAAAATGATTGACAATAAAAAAGAAAAGTAGTATACTAAATAACTGGAACAGTATAGTAGTGCAATTAATGTGTTTTATATATGCATATAAGAAAGGAGATAAAACCATGAAAAAAGATCAAGTCATAGAGGCAGCAAGAGAATTGTTTCATCAATTTGGTTTCAAAAAAGTTTCAATGGATGAGATTGCGGCAAAAGCTGGAGTAACAAAGAAAACAATTTACATGTATTTCTCAAGTAAAGAGGAACTATTAAAATATTTTATTCAAGAAGAAATTTCAAATATGGAAAAGATTGTTGAAGATATAGAAGCTAAGAACTTGGATTTTTTTGAGACTGTAAATCAAGCAATTTATGCAATACTACAATATAGAAAGAAACAAGAATTTTTAACACTTATGAGTAGAGAAGCTGAATGGTTAAAAAATCCTGTTATTATTGATAGTTTAAAAATGATTGATAATAAAATTCAAAATTATATAAGAAGAAAATTGGAATTTGCTAAAGAAAAAGGTTACATTGATTATAAAGATTTGGATGTTACTACTTTTTTAATATATAAAATGTATATTGCGTTAATTATTGAATGGAATGATAAAAATGAGGATTTAGATGAGCAGATGATTGCTCAAAGCATATCTGAAATTTTAAGAAAAGGTTTAAGAAAGGATGTAGAATAAAATGAAAAAAGAAAAAATTTTTACAATTATTGTTTTTATTGTAGTTTTATTTATCCCATTAATTTATAGCTTTTTTTATTTAAAATCTTATTGGAATCCATATGGAAACTTAAGTGATATGAAAATTGCTGTTGTTAACATGGATAAAGGAAGTGATAACGAAAATCAAGGAGAGGAGTTTGTAAAGAGCTTACAAGATAGTAACACTTTTGATATTAAAGTTGTGACAGAAGATGAAGCAGAAGATGGAATGAAAAAAGGTGATTATTATGCAACAATTAAAATTCCAGAAAACTTTACTGAATGTTTAGAAAGTGCTTCATCAGAAGATAAACAAATTGCTAATATTACATATAGTCCAAACCAAGCGACTAATTATTTGGCAACACAGATTGTAAATAGTGCAGTTAAAACAATTGAATTAAATTTACAATCTAAAGTTGATAAGCAAATTATTGCTCAATTATCTGATAAATTGAATGAGGTACCAGATAGTTTGCAAACTATAAGTGATGGTGCTGATACTATTTTAAATGGAACAGAAAGTTTAGATTCAGGAATTAATCAAATAAGTGATGGAACTAATCAATTAAGTGGTAGTTACAATGAATTTAATACTGGTGTGCAATCAGCATATTCAGGAAGTGAAAATTTACAAAGCGGAATTTCACAAGTGTCTGGAGGAATACCAGAATTACAATCTGGAGTTCAAAAATTAGGTGGAGCAATTGATCAAATAAATGCTGGAATAGATGAGATGTCAGCTAATGGAATGACAGAAGCTTCTAAGCTTATAGATGGAGTAAATACATTAAATACATCAGCTCAGGCTTTGAATTCATTAGCAATAACTGGTTCAAATACTGCAGCAAGTTTATCAAGTGATGCTAGCAAATATTTAACAGATGTTAATTCTTTATGCAGCGATATAGCTACTTTAGCTAATTCTAGTGATCCAGCAGTGGCCAATGCAGCTAGAGAAATTATGAATAAAGATTCTTATAAAAATATAGTTAACTCAAGTACTAAAGTTGCTACAGAGGTAGCTACATTGTCACAAGTCAATTCAGGAATAGCACAATATGCAATTGGTATTGCAAATGGTACAAGTGAATTATTACAAAAAACAGGTTCTATAACAAAAATGCTTCAAAATGTTCAAGGATTAAAATCAGTATTAGAAGGTGTAAAGGCTGGAACAAATTCATTAAATGATGGTATTACTTTATTGCAAGCAGGAACAAATAAACTTTCTGCAGGTAGTACAAATTTGACAACAGGTCTTGAAAAATTAAGTACAAGTTCAAATCAAATAAATACTGCTATTGATACACTTAACACAGGTGTTGAATCAGCAACTAATGGTAGTGCACAGTTAGTAAGCGGTGTTCAAACATACAAAACAGCAATAGATGAAGGATTAGAAGATACAAAAGAACAATTAAAATCATTAGATGGAATTGATGAATTTGGAGAAAAACCAGTAACATTTGAAACAGAAGAGTATGGAAAAGTTGATTCATATGGTATAGCATTTACACCATTATTCTTATGTATTGGATTATGGGTTGGTGCTTTAATGTGTTATGTTGTTTTATATTATGATCATGATGAGAGATTTGGAATATTAGGAATGACTAATAAAAATAAATTATTACAAAATATATTATATATTGGATTAGGTGTAGTTGAAGGATTATTTACAGGAATGTTACTAAAGATGAGTTTAGGTTATACAGTTGATAATGCTATGTTATATTATGGAGCTAGTATTTTAATTGGTGTTACATTTATGAGTATTATCCAATTTTTAATAAGAAATTTTGGAGATATTGGAAAATTCTTAGCATTAATAATATTAGTATTACAATTGGCTGCAGCAGGAGGAACTTTCCCAATTGAGACAATTGATAAAGGTTCCCAAGCAATTTCACCATATTTACCAATGACATATTCAATAAAATTATTAAGAGAAATTTTAGTACCTACAGCAACAGATTACAAGGGTATGTATATAGGAATTTTACTTGCTATCAGCATAAGCTTATTTGCTATAACTCAAATAGTTGATATTTGTAAAGAGAGAAAATTAAAAGAAAAAGAAAATTAAAAAATATAAAAACCTGGGATTTAATTTGAAATCCCAGGCTTTTTACGTTTTACCTAGAGAACAGAGGTTTTCTTGACTTTTTTTGTTATTAT
>OIYR01000336.1_pt1 | contig 26626 bp, 27 predicted proteins | sample 1588221 | NCBI WGS metagenome assembly OIYR01 (sample SAMN03283292) | human gut metagenome | biome: human-associated habitat; material: feces | host: Homo sapiens | place: Peru | collected 2012
TTTTAGAAGTATTAGAAAAACCTTCAACTGAAGAAATAAAAAATAAAATCGTAGAATTAAAAAATCAAGAATTATTAGATAGAATTGCAAACATAACAGATAAAGATTTAAAAGAATTAATAACATCAAGTGAATGTTTTCCCAAAGTAATATATGATATTTTATTAAATAATAAAATAGATATGATCTTGTCTTTATTAGATAAAATGCCTTTTGAAGAATTTAAAAAGACTCTAGTTAGAGTTAAAGATATTAGAATATCTAACTTAATTATCAAAAAATTTCCAATGAAAACTAAATTAGTATTAGCGAATACAAATGATATTAATGTTTTATCATGGATATATAATGATTCAATTCCTTATGAAATAAAAGAATTTATTATGGATAAGAAAGAAAATGACTTAAAAAATGCTATTAAGAATAGAAAAGTAAGTAGTTTAAAAATTTGTTACCTAAGAAATTCTGAAAAAATTCCTTTAAAAGTTCAACAGTTAATAATAGAACTAAAAGAAGATGAATTAAAATTAGATTTATTAAAAAAGCCATCATCAATAATAATATCAGAAATACTATATGGTAATTATTGTGATTTATATGTAATGTTTTTAATAAGAAATGGTAATTATGATTTAAAAGAGTTATTAGAAAAAAGTAATGAAGAATTAACTACATTAATATTAGAAACATTAAAAGATAAGATAAGGGCATCTTTAAAAGATTTATCTTTAAAAGAAATTATAGAGTTTGAATATTTTAAAACATCATATTCTAAAGAATTAGTAATACTACAAAATAAAGATTTAATTTTAGAAAAAATAAAAGAAGTAACTAAAGAAGAGTTATATGAATATTTAAAATCATATGAAGTACATCGTGAAATTAAAAAAATAATATTAAAGAGTATGAATATTAATGAAGATGATTTAGATAATTGTGTTGAATTAATTAAATATACTGATATAGATTTAGTAATAAAAAATTATAATAGAATAAAGACATTTATAAATAAATCTGGTATTAGTTTTGAAGCATTTATTCAATATGGATGTGGAAGTGAAAACTACAAGAATTGGTTTAATAAAGTACTTGAAATAATAGAATTTAATAAGCAAGATGATTTTTACGAAGCCGTTAAATATTTAATGAGTGAATTATATCATGAAGATCAAAGTAAAGAAAATATAGTTTATAGTATTATAAATTATTTAGCCATAATTGATGCTTTTAAAGATTGCTATCATTTAATAACGAATTTAGTAAATAATAATGTGTTACTTACAAAGGATGATTGTGATAATTTAAAAAGATTGTTTGCATCAAATTATAGTAAGAAAAATGAGGTAAGAGTTTTAGATGATATAAAGTCTATAAGATATAAAATATTAGAACAATATAAAGATATTATACTAAATTCAAGTTCTATTGATGAATTAAGAAATATATTTATGGAAGTAATCTGTGGAAATGCTGGAAGATCATTAGAATATATTGGTGGTTCAAAAACATTAATTACTTTAAAAGAAATAGATAAAGAAAATAGTAAAATATGTGAATTTATTGATGAATTATTAAAGTTTTCTATAGTAATTGAAGGTATAGAAAATACCAATAACATTGAAGGATTAAGAAATATTTTAAAATATTTTATTATTGATAAACCTGATAACTTACTTTTACTTGAAGCATCATTTATTAACTTTAAGAAAAATTTACAAAAGATATTTGAGTTAGATGCTAAAATTAATTTAACCTCCCTTGATAGTGATAGTGCAAAGGATTTAATAAGTGAAGAATTATCTTTAAAATATGGTACAACAGTTTATGATTTTTCTAAAGTAAATTATTGTTTATATGCTCACATTTTAAGTAGAAGTGAAAAAGTTGAAGACTTAATAAATGGTAATTCTCACAGTAAAGCAAACTTTTTATCAGTAAGTCCGATAAGTTATCTTGGAGAAAAATTCTATTTTGATAGAACATCAACAACATTTGCTATTGATAAAATACCAACTGGAAGTTTTATTCATAGTTCTTTAGTAAATATGAGTACAAATTTTAGAATAACCAACAATTCTGGAGAAGTAAAAGAATTACATAGAGCAGAAAGAGGAATTTTAGAAACAAGTGCTGTAACTGCAGCAAACTCTGAAGTATTATTATACCGTGAAGGTGTAAAAATGAGTGGAATTATTTTACCTGGGGGACGAGTTCCAAATATTGAAGAAATAACTCTAGCTAAGGAATATAATTTGCCATTTATTATAACTCAAGAAGTAATGACTTCAATACCAAATGTAAAAAAAGCATTTGGTTTAAATGATATTGATTTTGAATTTGAAAAAATGCCTAAAGAATTAAATGAAATATTAAAATCATTAAGAAATACATTAAATATAAATTGTTTAGAAAATATTTATACCGGCAGACAAATAGCAGTTATTACGGATGCCCATTCATTGTATGAACCAACTTTAGCAGTTTTAGAGGAAATTAGAAAAAATGGTATAACAGAAATTTATTCTCTTGGAGATAATATTGGAGAAGGACCAAATCCTCACGAAGTATTAAGTTTGTTAGAAGATTATAATGTAATTTCTGTTGCAGGTAATAGTGAATATTATAATACTTTAGGAATTGAACCATTCATATACTTTGATGAAATAAGAAAAGAAAATCAAGAATGGACAAATAGCAAATTAAGTAATAGTGATTTAGAAACTTTAAAACTTTATAAGCCATCATTAGATTTAACTATTGGAGATCAAAAGATTGCATTATGTCATTTTGCAAATGATATTCGTTGGGATTATTTTGGAGAAAACTCAACCTGGGCATATCATGGAAACTTTAAAAGAGGTAAAACTAGTAAGCAATTCTTATATACAAATAGTAAGGAAGCAGAATTAAAAATAAAAGAAACAATTGAAGGAAAAAATTTAAGTAATCCAAGAATTGCGGGATACTTAGATGCTTTAAACAACCCTATTTTTGAAGGTAAAAGAGTAACAGATTATGATGCTATTTTACAAGGTCATGTTCACTTTAATTTAAGTGATAGATTATTTACTACAAAAATCGAAACTCTAAGGGCTGTAGGAATGGGACAAACTAAAAAAGATCTAGATACCGCATGTTATTATGTATTAAAAGAAAAATGCGATGGAACATTTGATATTGAAAAAAGACTCGTAGATTTTAACAAAAATGTTATGTTAGCAAATATTGTATCAAGTGATATTCCTCATAAAGAAAAAATATTAAGGTTTGTAAGATAATAAAAAAGTAGTATAATATAAACAGAAACGAGGTGTAATAATGGAAGATAAAGAAAAGGTAGAAACTTGCAGTTGTGGTTGTGAATGTGAAGAATGCAATTGTGATGAATTTTGCGAATGTGGATGTGATTGCGAAGAATGTGAATGCAACGAATGCTGCGATTGCGAAGAATGCAGTTGTGAAGACTGTGAATGCTAGTTAATATAAAGGAATTAACACACACAGGAATTCAAATGGCTAACCCCCTGAAGAGGACACGAAGTAATGTGTCCTCATTTTGTTTGCTTGAAAATAAAGGGATTGAGAGGGATAGATAGTTTAGTAAATCTATTTTAGGTGGCGTTTAGGTGGCAAATCATATATGTGATAAATGGTTTTCTAGGGTTATTTGCACCTAGTAAGTAAAATCTATTAACAGTAGATAAAATGTTTGGAGAAATGGTTGAAACAAGCTTGGAATAAGAATCTTTATATGAATACTAATTAAGTAAACAAAAACTAACAATTTTTATTTTGTTAGTTGATTGACATATTTATTGAAGTTTAAATAAATATACGATATATCTTCACTTAGTTGTGATTGTATTTTCTTCTTTGGAAGAAGAATTGAGTTAATAATAAGTTTAAAACCTATAATAGGTATCAAAAGACAAATAATATATCCTATAGTTGATCCAAGTATAATTGATATTTTTAGATAATCAATAGTTTTTGTTTCATTATCATATGCTATTTCAATAAATGATGATAATGTTAATGCTGTTGATACAACCCACGCTAAAAAACTGGATTCAACTTTAATCGGCTGTTTGCTACTATAGTAGTCGATTGCTAATTTTAAATCGTTTTTAGTTCTAAAATTGTATCTTGCTAAAATACTTGTCAAATTATTTATGTGTTCTTGTTTATTATGCATAGCATATATCTTAAGTTTAGTGACTATTTTTACTTCCTTTTTCACTTTTTCTTTTTTAATAACTTTTACAAAATCAATATAGAAGTAACTTATAACAAATATGAAAACTAATCCATAAAGAACGTAGTTTTTTATAACATAAAAATCTTTAAATATTTTAGACAATACTGATGTTAAAATAGCTATAATTGTGACAGAAAACCAGTAATATCTATTAAAACTTCTTTCTTTCGAAATTTTTTTGTATTCCTTTTCTATATTTTCAAACATTTAATATTACCTCCAAAACCTAAACATGTGATAACTATTATATCAGAAAATTAAAATTATTGTTGACTTATAAGATAATTTACTTAAGTTTTTGATTATAAACGAAAAGTATGATATAATTATAATAGCTCTGATATCATTAGAATTATGATATCTTTTTTGTTCGAAAGAGGTGGAATAATTTATGTCTAGTTTAAATATAAAATTTGATTCAAGAAAAATACAACGTAATTTAGAGAATAAAATAAACAGAATAGTACAAAAAGAAAATGAAAAAAAGGTTATTAAAAAAATTGTTTCAGAAAGAGGTGAAAATATGAAACTATTAAACGATACAGAAAAGGAATTACTTAAGTTAATTTTAGAAAGTAACCATGATGGTTACACATATAGTGGTACTATTGAGATATTTCCTGAATATATCACTAATCAAATAAAAAAATTATTTTCTATTTTAGAAGAATGTGGATATGCTGCAAAAACATATTGTTGGTTAAACGGAAGGGTGGCAAGTGATCTTGACACCATTGGGAGTTAATTATTTTGATAAGGAGGAGGAATATAAGAAAATGAGTGACCATAATAACATAAGTATCCAAAATTTTAATGCAAATGGTAGTAATATCAATTTTGGAAATGTATATGATTCGAATTTTAATATTGATTATACATTTCAAGAATTGGAAAAAACTATTGACGAAAAAGCTAATGATGAAGACAAAGAAGAGCTTAAATGTATAATGCAAGAAGTAAAGGATTACATAGATAATATAAATGAATCTAAGATTGTTAGTAAAAATACAGGGCTATTTAAAAGAATTGGAAAACATATCCAAAATTATCAATGGTTTTATCAAACTTTAGTAACAATGATTGGTAATTCTATAATAAATGTCATGGGTGGCAAATAATTACTATATAAGTTGCCTTTTATATAATGCGAGGTTATTTTGAAGGATATATATTTACCTAATTTATTAAGAATTGAAAATTATAAAACTGGTAATTCAACAATTGACTCTATAATCCCATATTTCATGGAATTTAATTTAGATGATAACAAAGAATTTCAGGCTTTAATTTCTTATCAAATATCTAACATTTTTGAAAAGATTGTATTATTTGACAGGATCTATTTAGATTTATTAGAATTACCTGTTTTTATAAAAGAATTAGCATCACTAGATATAGAAGCTGCAAAGTATATTTTAAATAAGGGATTGATTTCCTATATAGACATAAAGGATATTAGGATTTCGACTATGACAGAATGTAGAAATAGTTTTGATAATTATCCTACAAATAAAAATAAATATACTTTAGTGGCATATGGACGCTTAAATGTATTGCCAGCGACTTTAATTGATTTTGAAAATTATATACATAGTTTTATTAAAGATGACGATTTTTTCAATAAACCATCTTTAAAAAAAGTATTTGATTCTCGTAAAAAATTGAATTGTAAATTTGATGAAAAAGATATGGTAGATGGTTTACATAATATGTTAAAATCTGGTGTCTTTTCAAAGGTTGGGATTGGACTAAATTCTTATTATTTTATTACGGATAAAAACAGAAATATATATAATTTAATCTGTAGATTTTATAAAGATAATTATATAACAGAGAAATCAGAAATATATACATATTATTTTGATGATACAATTGAAGCTTTAAACCATAAATGTATAGAACCATCTTGTTCAATAATTTCACCAAAATACTTTGGTTTTTCATATCTTGGATGTGAATCTTCTAATGCAACCGCATGATTAACAATTTTATTAATTTGTTCTTCCAACATAGCAAGGTTTATTTTCTTTTCCTTTAGTAGTTTTTGTGCAGCTCGGTCTTTGTTACCTTTGTGATCAACTAATTCTTTAATTGTTTCATATTTTAATTTTTCGTTCATTCTAAAGTTTACCTTTCTCATTTTCATCACCTCAAGGGACATATATTACTAAATATTTGAGACATAATCTAATACTAATACTTAAGACATTATCATAAACTAATCATAGATTTCTTAAAAAATGAAAGATTATTGCAGACAATTTATTTGGATAATGATATAATATATATAAAAATAGAGCAATTCATTTTTAAGATGGATTATGCTCTTTTTTTGATGGAGGTAAGTATGGATAAATTATGTATGGTAAGCGAATATTTGAAAGTATCTCATGAAGATTTTGAAAAATATGGTATTTATGATGGATATGTCAATACTGATTCTGAATTGTATATTAATCCTAAATTGCTAAAAAAATGTACAGTAGCAGAATTAAAAGGTTCATATAATAAAGTAATTTCACATTTTATGAAAATTATGGATTTATTAAGAAAGAGTAAGGATATGTCATCAACTGATTTAATGTGGCAATGTGCTTTAAAAACGTTTAGCTTTCCTGAACCAAATGGTGTAGCATTAGGCACAAGCGAATTATCTATAAGTGGTAATGGATTAAGTGGAGAAACTGCAGAAAATGCTTTAAAAAAGCTTAAGGAAATGGTAGATAATGGTATAGATGATCCGCAAATATTTGGTCTATTAGCCGTTATTCAAAAAAATGTTGGTGTCGACAGAGTAAGTGATATGATTAGTAATATTATATATGATGATTTACTAAAATATAGCGAAAACATGTTTAAAAAAATTAATATATCTGAATTAAGTGAAATACGATATCATGACAATAAGTATTACATTAAAAAGAGACCTAATGGGTCTAATCTTATACTAATACCAAAACAAATTCTTAGTAATATTCCTCCATTTATTGATTATTATTCTATACAAGAGATTATAGATGAAAATATAAATATCAAACAAGAAATATATTCAATGTTTTATGAAGCTAATAAAAAACTGAAAAATAAAACTACATCTCAAGTTAATGTTCAGGATTTAGAAAAAAATCAGGTGTTTGAAATTATAAAAGAATTTAATTTGTACAATAAAATTTTAAGTAACAATTCTTCGTTAAATGTTGAACCTTACGACTTTGAAATAGATGAGGATGGAATTCATAAACCGATTGATAAAATTTTTAAATTGTATGCCGACAGAGAAAAAGATATCATGTCAGAAGTTTTGAAAATAAGAAATTCGAACTTTAGTGGGTTAGTAGAAGGATTAATAGATAATTATAAATTTATTATAGAAGACAAAGGATTAAATAAAGATTTATATCATGAAATAAAAACAAAGTCTGGCAAAAAGTATTTAAGAAATAAGAATGAAGGTTTTTCACATAGGCTATTTATTGCAACGTTAGAAGGAATAAAAAAGATAGTGAATTTTGATTATACATTTGAACCAAAATCGGCAAATGGTGAAGTAGACTTTAGATTTACTCGTGGCGATGAAGTAATTGTTGTAGAATTTAAATTAAGTACAAATAAATTAAAACATGGATACAACACTCAATTGGTAGAATATATGAAAAGAGAAAAAAGTAATCAAGGATATTATGTTATTATAAAAGTTAAAGATGATAATAGTATAGAAAACTTTTTAAAAAATATAAAAATCGTTGATGAAAGAAAAGTGATAGTAATAGATGGATTAATAAAAGAAAGTCCATCACATATGTAAAAATAAGCGAAAAACTAATTGAAGTTGTCAACAAAAAGTCTAGTATTTCATGTATAAAATAATAACTACCTAATTTGAAATTATGCGACAAAATAAAATATTGTTTTTAATATTTTCTGATATAATTACCTAAGATGAAATTATAAAATGAATGTTAAACAGTTTCTATCCTTTATACTATGTTGAACTGTGATAAACTCATTATTAATAACTTACAAAGCCACCTAGACATATTTCAAAAACTGTATTATCATAAATACATGAAAGGATTGATATAATGAAAAGTAAAGTATATTTTACAAAAGAAATAACAAGCGAAAGTTTAGTTAAAATTTATGAAAGTTTAAATCACGAACTAAAAGGTAAAGTTGCAGTTAAAATTTCTACCGGAGAACCTGGTGGACATAATTTTTTAAATCCAAATTTAATTAAAGCTTTAGTAAATAAATTAAATGGTACAATCGTAGAATGTTGCACAGCTTATGCTGGAAAAAGAATGAATCCAAGTGATCACTGGCAAGTTATCAAAGACCATGGGTTTTGCGACATAGCTCCATGCGATATTATGGATGAGGACGATGAAATTAAAATTCCTATAAATGGTGGAAAACATTTAGGTGGCATAAACTATGTTGGTAGTCATATTAAAAATTATGATTCAATGCTAATGTTATCTCATTTTAAAGGCCACATAATGGGTGGATTCGGCGGAGCTCTAAAGAATATGTCAATCGGAGTTGCTTCCAAAAATGGTAAAGCATGGATCCATTCTGCAGGTAAGACAACTGTACCAGATGAATGTTGGAAATTAGAAACTAAACAAGATGATTTTCTAGAAAGTATGGCTGAAGCAGATAAGTCTGTAGTGGATTATTTCAAACCAGAAAACATGCTTTATATTAATGTTGCTAATAATATTTCTATAGATTGTGATTGTGATAATAATCCAAAAGACCCAGAAATTGCAGACATAGGTATTTTTGCATCTCTAGACCCAGTTGCACTTGATAAATGTTGTTATGATACAATTATGAATTTAACTGAAGAAGGAGCAAATTCATTAAAGATGCGAATGCTTGATAGACATGCAATTCATACAGTTGAAGAAGCAGAAAAACTTGGCTTAGGTACAACCAAATATGAACTAGTAAGGATTGATTAAGGTTATTATGAAATTAGAAGAAATAGTAAAAATATTAACTAAACAAAATAAAACTATCTCAACCATGGAATCTTGTACCGGCGGAGCTCTTGCTAATGCCATTACAAATATCCCTGGGGCTAGTGAAATTCTAAAATTTTGTGCAGTAACTTATTCAAATGAATTTAAAATAAAAATGGGTGTACCTAAAGATATAATTGATACATATTCAGTTTATAGCATAGAAACAGCCATAGAAATGAGTAAAAGAATATCTGAATTTACCAATTCTAGTTATGGAATAGGTATAACTGGTAAACTAAATAGAGTAGATCCTCATAACTTATCTGGTGATGATAACACAGTTTACTTTAGCATATATAATAAAGATAAAAATACAAATTATAACAATTCACTAAAAGTAACAAAAGAAACTAGAAAAGAAAATAAAGAAGAAGTAATAGAAAAAATAATTGATAAATTTTATGAAATATTAAAAAAAGAAGACTAAAGCAAGTCCCCTTGATAAATATTTCTCTTAACCATTTCTTTATCTATATCATTTAAAACTACAAACTTCTTTATAAGCCAATCCGGAGCAATCAACTCATCTAAAGTCGGGTCTCCAGTTATTCTCATTATAACAATATCTTGATTTAAAAGTCTTAATTGATCACAAACAATATCAATATATTCCTCTTTAGTTAGAATATGAAATTTATCTTTTTCATAAATACTAGCTAAAGGGGTATTTTTTGCTACATAAAGCATATGAATTTTAATTCCATCAATCTCGCAATCATTAACAAACTTTATTGTATTTAACATATCTTCTTTAGTCTCATAAGGAAGGCCATTTATAATGTGTGCAACAACAAATATATTTCTTTCATGTAATTTTTTTACAGCATCTTTAAATACTTCACTATTATGTCCCCGATTAATAAAATTTAATGTATTATTATTGCTACTTTGTAAACCTAACTCGACGATCAAAAAAGTTTTTTTATTTAGTTCATCTAAATAATCTAACCATTCTTCTGTTAAACAATCAGGTCTAGTAGCAATATCTATTCCTACAACTTTAGGTAATAATAACAACTTATCAACATAACCTTTAACTAGATTTTTATCATTATATGTATTAGTACCAGACTGAAAATAAGGTATATATAAACTATCTGGCCATTTTTGTTCCATAACTTTTCTACCATTTTCAAATTGTTCTAAAATATCAAGATTACCATCACTAATACTTGCAGTAGATTTGTTAGAACAGTAAATACAACCCCCATTAACTTGGTTAGGACACATACTGTTTATATCTAAAGGAACTTTAAAAACTTTTTGCCCAAATTTCATTTTAAAAAAGTAATTTAATGTATAATATCTTTTATTGTCTAATGTATTTTTAAACATAATACCACCTGCAAATATTTTATCATGTAAAAATATAAAATAAAAGTTGTTATTTTTAATATTTGTAGTATAATAATATTAGCTGCTGGAATAGCTCAGTTGGTAGAGCAATGCCCTCGTAACGCATAGGTCATAGGTTCGAGTCCCATTTCCAGCACCATAGAAAAAATATATGCTTTAAAGTCTACGCAAGACTTAGAGCATTTTTTTATAAAAAAATAATTTAAAATATATACAAAAGATTATACTTTGTGTTATAATATTTTTATCAAAGAAGGAGGAATACAAAAATGCGAGTATATGGAATGAATGTTTTAAAAGAATTAGATCAGAAAAAAATAAAAAAAGTATTTACATCAAGAAAAGAGGTATGTAAATATTGTAGTGAAAACAAAATAAAGTATGAATTAGTAGACAATCATTTATTAAATAAGATGTGTGAATATAATCATCAAGGAGTAGTTATTGAAGCATTTGACTATGACTATTATAATTTAAAAGACCTTGAAGGAAATTTAGTTTTAATATTAGATCATTTAGAAGATCCTCATAACTTTGGAGCAATTATTAGAACATGTGCCGCCATTGGAGTAAAATCAATTATAATACCTAAAGATCGAAGTGTTGGAGTAACAGATGTAGTTGTTAAAACTAGTGTTGGTACCATAAATTATGTAAAAATAATAATGGTTAATAATCTTGTAGCAACCATTAAGGCATTGCAAAAAGAAGGATTCTTTGTTTATGCAGCATCAATGGAAGGTGAAGATTTTAGAAAAGTAGATTATAGTACAAAAAGAGCTTTAGTAATAGGAAATGAAGGCTCTGGAGTAAGTAGATTAGTAAAAGAAAGCAGTGATGTTTTAATAAGCATTCCCATGAACAAAAATGTTGAAAGTTTAAATGCATCAGTAGCAGCTAGCATATTAATTTATAATATGGGGGAGAATGTATAAAATAAGTGATTCAGAGTTAATAATGCTTTGTAGAGAAAAAAATGAAGACGCTGAATATATATTAAATCAAAGATATGAACGAATTATCAACAGAATAATTAACAAAAGCAAAACAAAGATAATAAATTTAAACATATCTATTGAAGATTTACAAAATGAATGCTTAGAATTATTTCACCAATCTATAGAAAACTATAGTAATATGTCAAAAGCTTGTTTTAACACATATGTAACTTTATTAGTGGATAGAAAAATAAAAAAAACAATTTTAAATCAATTAAGAAAAGAAAGAAAAAGCTCAATAATATTTTTAACTGATTTATTAAATAATAATACAAATATAGAACAAAAACTATGTAAAAATATAAAAGATCCTTTAGAAATATTATGCCAAAAAGAAAAAATGAATCAATTAAACCAAGTGATTGAAGACAATTTGAATAAAAAAGAAATAAATGTCTTAATACTATTACTTAAAGGTTTTAAATATAGTGACATTTCCAGAGTTATAAAAAAAGATTATTACTACACATATAGAAAGGTTCAAACAATAAAAAGAAAATTAATTCCAAAACTTAATGAGTTTTTTGCCTAAATGCCTTGCAATTTAAGTTTTATTGTGCTATATTATACATGAACACGAAAGTGTTTTTTTAATGGAGGTTTTTAAATGGCAAAAGAAGTTAAAGAACAAAAAAAAGTAACAAAAGTTACTAAAGATGCTAAAAAACAAAACAACAAAGCAAAAAAAGTAAGTAAAGGTCCTAAAGAAAGTTATATTAAAAAAGTAAAAAAAGAACTTAAATTAGTTAAATGGCCAACAGCAAAAGAAGTATTAAAATACACAATATCAACAGTGGTATTTTGTATAATACTATGTTGCTTATTTATGGCACTTAACTTATTATTATCTGTAGTTAAAGGATGGTTAGCATAATGGAAAAACTTTGGTACGTAGTAAATACTTATTCAGGACATGAAAATAAAGTAAAAGAAAAATTAGAAGCAAGAACAGAATCAATGGGAATGCAAGATTATATTTTCCGTGTAATTGTTCCCGAAACAACTGAAGTTGAAGTCAAAGATGGAGTAAAAAAGGAAAAAGTAAAGAAAATGTTCCCAGGATATGTTCTAGTTGAAATGATTATGACAGATGAAGCTTGGTATATTGTAAGAAATACACCAGGAGTAACTGGATTTATAGGTTCAAGTGGAAAAGGAGCAAAACCAACTCCATTACTTCCTCAAGAAATTGATAGAATACTTGCTAACATGGGTATGAGTAGAGTAGATGTTGAATCTGAATTACAAATCGGAGATACAGTTAATATTGTTGATGGCCCATTCAGTGGTATGACTGGTAAAGTTGATAATATTGACCTTGAAAATAATAGATTAAATATTATAATTGACTTATTTGGTCAAGAAACAAATGTTGATGTAGAAGTATATCAAGTTAGCAAAATGTAATAAAAAAAGTTGAAGGTTCTTAATCTTCAACTTTTTGTGTGCTTTCATATATTTTTAAATTATTTTTAATTCTTTCGTTATTTGGATTTATTTTTAAAGCCAACTTAGCATTCTTAATCGCATTTTTATAATCACCTAAATTAAAATAAGCTATAGATAATAAATCATTTAATGTTTCATCATAACTAAACACTTCATTTATATAAGTTTTAGGGTTATTCTTAATTTTTAAGGCAAGTTTAGCATACTTACAAACATTTTTATAATCTTCTAAAGTATAATAAAGTAATGTCATTTCTGTATATGGATCCCTTAGATATGGTGCTTCTTTAATTGCTTTTAATAACCACATTTCAGCTTCATCATATCTTCCTAAACTTTTATAGCATCTAGATATGAATCTCATTGATGCACATCTTTCATCTTTCCATGTTGCTGACTCTAATCTCAAATGTTTTATTAGAGTATCAATTGCATCATTCCATCTTCCATAATACATATACTCACGTCCTAGATAATGCATATTTCTATCATTTAAAGGATTTTCTTTAACAGATAACTCTAGCAAAGGTAAATAATTTGCCCGTGATTTTTCTCTATCGGGATAATGATTTATTATAACATTATCAGTAAAAATTTGCTTTTCATTGTGATCAAACTCTAGTACCTCATGAACTGGATATATCCACTTACATCCATTTCTTTTATGTATTTTATCAGCATAAAAACTTATCTTTGGAATATCATTTTCAATATACCAATTATAAACATATTTTAATCTATCAATATCATCATTCCAAATTTTTAAAATTTCTTTTTTCCAACCAGGCATCATTATTTCATCTAAATCTAGAGAAATACATATGTCATATTCATTAGGAATCATTTTTAATGCTTCGTTTCTTGCAACATCAAAGCGCCATGGATTTATTATTTTTTTCTTAACAACAACTCTATGTTTTCTTAACTTTTCCCTAGTTTTATCAGTTGATCCAGTATCTAAAACAAATATGCCATCAGCATCTTTTACAGATTCATACCATCTATCTACAAAATTCTCTTCATTTTTGCATATTGCATATACACATATTTTTTTTATGATTATACCTTCTTTCTCTAAATTATATAAATTAATTTCCTAAATATTCTATAATTATCGTAACTGGTGAATTAACAAAATAAGAGTTACTATTAATATTTTTTAAATCTGGTGTTTTTAAATATATACTTTGTTTTGATAAATTAACTAGATTATATTCGACATTTGTATCTAAAACAACAAGTATACCATCTGCGGTTATTTCTCTAGATACTTCATCAGGTATAAACGCACTTGCTCCAATATAAATATTATCAGAATCTTTTGGTTTAAAACCTAAAGCCACAAAATCTTTATTAGAATCAAAATCAGTATCATTTTTTTTAACATATGCGTTAACTTTAAATGACACTTTAAAATGTCCAATTTTCCTAAATTTTATTGTATTGTTTTCCAACATAACAATATTTTTATTGTCAATTTCTTTCCTCGTTAAAGGAAGATTTCCCAATTCTTTAACTTCAATACCATCATTAGCAAAATTATCAATAAATTTTGCTAAATATGCCATTTCTATTAAACTTGGTCCTTGAGGTCCAGTTGGTCCAATATCTCCTTTTTCGCCTTTTATTCCATCAAAACCTTGTGGAATATAAAAATCTATTGTGTGAGTTTTGCCATCGTAAGTATCTTCAACTCTAGCTCTAGCATTAGCATCTAAAGTTTCTGTTTTACCTACCAAAATTCTATCTCCATTACCATCGCTACCTTTAGGTATGTAAAAATCTAAAATAGCATTGGTATTAGTTCCAGTATTTTGTACTCTAGCTTTTTGATTGGAATTAATTGTGTGGGTTTCTCCAACCTCAATAGTGGCAGGACCAGCTGGCCCGGTAGGTCCTGGAATAGGCATGCAAGTATAAATTGGCCCATCCAATTTTGCACATTTTACTTTTTTCTGAGCTTTTTCCAAATTATTCATAGTTATTTAACCCCCTTAGGATATAGTATGTTAAAATCACATTCTTTAATAATTATTCTGCCTAAAATGTAAACGAAAAGTAAAATGGTTTACATTATATTTATAACGTGATATACTTATAAAAATGAAATGAGGTAAAAATGAAAATAAAAGTAATAGGTTCAGGAAGTATGTGGACAAAATATAATAGTGCATGCTATCTAATTGATGAAGATATAATGGTGGATTTTCCGAATGGTGCATGTAAATATTTATATAGATTAAATATTAAACCCAATAGTATTAATCATATTTTATTAACTCATTTCCATGGTGATCATTATTTTGATATGCCATTTTATATATTAAACAAATCCAAAAGTGATAATAAAAAAGTAAATGTTTACTGTTCAAAAGAAGGTAAAAGAAAAATTTACAAAATTGGAAAACTAGCATTTCCAAATTCTTTCAAAGAAGCTTGCATTGCTACAAATTTATCATATAATTTTAATGACAGTTTCATGGTAAATTCATACAAAGTTAACAAATTACTTGTTGATCATGGAAGAATGAAACCAGCGTATGGCTACATATTTAACGTTAATGAAAAATATGTCGGATTTACCGGAGATACAGCACTTTGTAAAAATGTGGAAATGATGTCAGAAAAATGTAGTTATCTATTTTGTGATTGCATGTTAATAAAAGGACATAAAAAACACATGGGAATTGATAATATAAAGTATCTAACTAATAAGTATAAAACATGTATATTTGTTGTGAGTCATCTTGATGATGAAACCAGAGAATTATTAAAAGAATTGAATATTAAAAATGTTATAGTTCCTGACGATGGTGAAGAATTTACAATTAACTAATATCTTTTCCAAAAGTTGTTAATAAAATAATTTTGTATTATAATATTAATACGGAGAAAAATGATGAAAAAAGATAAGGTTTATTTAAAGTATAAAGAATTTACTAAGCAATATAAATTAACTAATTATGACACAAAAAAATTGTGGAAAATAGTTGAACCAATTGCAACTCATGAAGAATTTGCTAAAAGATGTAGTGACCCTTATTTTCATCATGATATAAAAACCCTCGGAGACCATATTCTTTGTGATGCTATTGTTACTTATAAGCTAGCAAGTAAGCTTAAAAGAAAAAAACATGCAATGAAAAATATAAATGTTGAACTAGCAGTAGTAATAGCAATGTTTCATGATTTATATGAGTCTCCATGGCAAAATATAGATATAAAGAAAATAATGCGAAATAAACATGGCTTTGTTCATCCAATCGAAGCTATCATCAATGCCATCACATGGTATCCAGAATATTTTGAAAATAAAGATAAAGCGATGATTATAATTGATGGCGTAATACATCATATGTTTCCTTTGGCAGTAAGAAGAATAGATGACACCGATATGGAACTTAACAACAAAGAAAAGTATGAAAAGTTACCCCAAAAATATAAAGATATGATTAAATTATCAACAGATATAGGTAAAATTGGCCATTATTCTTTAAGAAAAACATTTTTTGTAGAAGGTAGAATTATGTCGCAAGCAGATAAAATCGTAGCATTAAGAAAAGATATTGGTTCATTTTATGGTTATCTAGCTCTTTTAAGTGGTAAGAATAAAAATATAAAGATAAAACATAATAAAAAAGGTGATAATAGTGAACATAAACATAAGTAAAGTTAAAATAGTAGTAATGGCTCCAAGGGATTGTGCTGATAATTTAAGAGCGCTAATGTGTGCATCTGGGGCAGGGATGATTGGTAATTATACAGACTGTTCAGTATCCACAAAAGTAATTGGAACATTTAAACCAAATATTAAAGCTAATCCTACTATTGGTAAAAAAGAAAAATTAGAAAAGGTAAAAGAAACCAAATTAGAAGTAATTTGTAATATTGAAAAAGTAAAAGAAGTTTTAAAAATAATCAAAAAAAATCATCCATATGAGACACCAGGTATTGATATCATACCATTAATGGATGAAAGTTATTTTATTTAATATATTTTATCAGGGAGTAGGGTATCCAAATACTTAAGGATATCCTCTTTTTCATATTTGTTTGGAAACTTAATATATTCTAAGCAAACATTTATAACAGCACTAACATAGAATTTAGATATTATTTCTACAGGTATTTCTGTTTTTAATATCTTATCACTTTTTCTAATATGATTTTCTACATCTCTATAAATTGCATCATTTGCCATATCCATAACAATACTATTATTATTTTTCTTAAGTATTGAAGAATAAACCTTAATATTATTGCTTATATGATCAAAAAATATTTCAATCATTTGCATATAATATTCTTTAGCATTATTATAATTTACATTTTCTTCTAATTTTTCTACCAAATCATTTTCCAAATCATTAATTAATGAATCTAGTAACTCATATTTATCTGAAAAATGATCATAAAATGTTGAACGATTCGTCAAAGCAGTATTACAAATATCAGATACTTTTATTTCTTCAAAAGTCCTTTCTTTCATTAAACATAATAATCCTTCGTAAAGGTTCTTTTTTGTTTTTATTATTCTTAAATCAACTTTTTTTGCCATTTTGACCACCTACCTACATTATACATCAAAAACTACTTTTGTAAAGTTAAACAACATTAGTAGGCATAATTATAATACAATAAGCTACATTATGTTGGATATTATACAAAAATGACATTTTGCTTTTGAAAATTTTAGTTAATTAGCATAGTATATATAGCGTGGTGAGAAAAAAATGAAAAAATTTGCAAAGTTTATAGCAAGCCATAGTGTGCTTATATTAATAATAAGTTTATTGTTACTAGTACCAGCTATCTATGGATATGTAAACACGAGGATTAACTATGATATTTTAGTTTATCTTCCCGATTCAGTAGATACCATAAAAGGTGAAAATATTCTAACAGATGATTTTGGCCTTGGGGCTTATGCCTTTGTTATGGTAGATAGTTCAAATAACAAAAAAATATTAGATCTAGAAAAAGATATTAAAAAAATTGAGGGAGTAAATGCCGTTATTAGTATTGCAGATGCAACTGATACACTTATTCCAATTGATATGTTACCAACACAAGTAACGGAAAAGTTAAATAAGGATAATGAAACTGTTATTATGGTAACATTTGATGGTTCAACTAGTGAAGATGTAACAATTGATGCCGTAAGAAAACTTCGTGAAGTAGTAGGTGATGCTACAAAAGTAAGTAGTATGACAAGTATGGTAATTGATACCATGGATTTATCAAATAAAGAAATATTTGCTTATGTAACAATCGCAGTTATTCTTTGTTTAGCAGTTTTATTCGTAGCAACAGACTCTTATGTAATTCCATTTTTCCTACTTGGAAATATAGGTATGGCTATTATTTACAACATGGGATCAAACATTTTCTTAGGACAAATATCTTACATAACTCAAGCAATAACTGCAGTTTTGCAACTTGGTGTTACAATGGACTTTTCAATATTCTTGTATCATAAATATGAACAAGCAAAATTAGATAATCCTAAAATATCTAAACAAGATGCCATGGCAAATGCAATCGTTGCAACGTTTCAATCAGTATTAGGTTCGTCTCTTACAACATTTGCTGGTTTTCTTGCATTATGTACAATGGATCTAACCCTTGGTACAGATATTGGTATTGTTATGGCTAAAGGTGTTTTATGGGGCTTAATTTGCGTTCTTACTTTATTCCCAGCACTTTTAATGGTAGGTGATAAGTTAATAGATAAAACAAAACACAAAGTATTGCTTCCGGAATTCAAAAAATTACAAGAATTTTCAACTAAACATTACAAAGGTATAATCGCAGCATTCTTGATTTTATTAATTCCAGCATATTATGGTAATAAAAATTATGATGTATATTACAAACTAGATGAATCCTTACCAAAAGATTTAGCATTCAATGTTGCAAATTCTAAGTTAGCAGAAAAATTCAATATTGTTTCTCCAGAAATAATATTACTTGACAAAAATGTTAAGACAAATGATGTTAAAGAACTTGTAAACAAACTAGAAAGTATCGAAGGTATTGATTTAGTTTTAGCTCCATCAACATTTATGGATCCCGCAATGTCAATGTTACTTCCAAGTGACTTAAGTAAAATGATGGATAATGATAAATATCAACTTATTATTGTAAATTCAACATATGAAATAGCATCTGATGAACTAGCAAGTCAAATCGAAGAAATTGGAACTTTAGTTAAATCTTATGATAAGTCAAGTATCATTGCAGGTGAGGGACCACTTATGAATGACTTAGTTACCATCGCTGACCATGACTTTAGAATGGTTAACTACACATCAATAATAGTAATTTTTATAATAATGGTTCTAGTATTAAAACAAATTAATTTACCAATAGTTTTAATACTTACAATAGAGTTTGCAATATTCTGCAATATGTCTGTAGCATTCTACACAAATACAACACTTCCATTTATAGCATCTATTGTCGTAGGTACTATTCAACTTGGCGCAACAATCGACTATGCAATTTTAATGTCAACAAAATACATGGAAGAAAGACAAACTATTAAAGATAAAAAAGAAGCAATGTTAAAAACATTAAGTTTAACAGTTCCGTCAATTATAACATCAGCATTATGCTTCTTTGCTGCAACATTTGGAGTTGCAGCATACACAAAAATAGATATGATAGGTAGTATATGTGAACTTTTATCTCGAGGAGCCATCATATCAATGCTTGTAGTTATATTAATATTACCATCACTATTAATGGTATGTGATAAATTTATTATTAAAAATAAGAAAGAAAGAAAAAATATGAAAAATCTAAAAACAGTAGCAACAATTCTTACAATAAGTGCTTTATCTCTAATTCCATTCGGTGTTAATGCATCAAAAACTGAAAGTATTTACACAAATATGGATTATGAAGGAACAATAAAAAAGACTACTGTAAGTAATCATCTAGAAAATGATAAAGATGGAGAAATTAAAGACAATTCTATCTTAACAAACATCTTAAATGTAAATGGTAGTGAAGATTTTACATTAGATAATAACATTGTCACATGGTATGCAAAAGGTAAAGACATATTTTACACTGGAACAACTAAAAAAGAACAACCATTAAATATTGTTACAAAGTATTATCTAGATGGAAAAGAAACCAAAGCAACTGACATGATTGGTAAAAGTGGTAAAGTTAAAATAGAAATATCTATACTTAACAACTCTTTACTACGTACAAACAATACATTTACACCATATGTTGTAGCTCTAGGAGCTATGATGGATAGTGATAGAAACATAAATATAAGTATTACAAATGGTAAAGTAACGGACACAGGTACTCGTAGCGTTTTACTAGCGATTAGTGCCCCAGGTCTTTATGAATATACAAATATAAATGAATTTAAAAGTCTAAATAAAGTAACAATTACATATACTACAACAGATTTTGAAATAAATGATATTTATATGGTAGCTTCTCCAAAGATTTTATCAGAACTAGATTTAGGAATTTTTGATAAATTGGATTCAATTACATCATCAATTTCCACTCTAGGAGAAAAAATGAATGAACTAGAATCTGGTACAAAAGATTTAGCAAATGGAACAAATGCATTACTTACAAATTCAAGTGTATTTAATGAAAAATTATCAACTGCAGCTTCATCTTTAGAAAAAATAGCAAACGGCACAGTCAAATTAGTAGATGGTGTTGATGAAATGCTTACTACTTTAACGGATGCTAAAACAATGATGGAAGATAAAGATATCGATGGATCTCTTGCAAATTTAAAAGTTTTACAAGCAACAAATGAAGCAACAATTACTAAATTAACTAATCCACAAGTTGAAGCAGTATATGAATTATCCAAAATGAAACCAACAGAAACTGAAACAGAAATGATTGCAAGATTAAAGAAACTTAATCCAAATCTAACTGAAGCAAAAGCACAAGAATTAAAAACAGTTAAATCAACTTACGAATTAAAATTATTACTTGAATCAAATAATAAAGCTGTAAAAGAAATGATTACAAATCTAGAAGATTTAAATATTTTACTTGATACTTTAACAACAAAACTAGAAGAAGTTAAAGCCATGCAAGGAAAAGTTACATTATTAAATGCAAGTCTAAATGAATTAAGCACTGGTTTAAATAAATTAGCACAAGCATCAACAGAAATAAATAAAGGTATAAGTAACCTAAATAATGGTGCAACAAAAATATCTTTGGGAACAACACAATTAAATGAACAAGGCATTAAAACACTAGTTAATTACTCAAACAGAATAATTACATATGGCAATAAATTTGAAAGCATTGTTAATTTATCAAAATCATATAAAGGCTTTGCATCAACAAATGCTGATAACACTTTATTTATATATAAACTCAGCAAATAATAAAAGATCCGAAACAAATCGGATTTTTTTAGTTAATAAATATAGCCAAAATGTAAAACAATATTCAGCCAAAATGTAAAATGATATTAAAATCAGTGCTTTTTAGGATTAAAAGATACTATAATAAACTAATGCATTTACAACATAATAAAAATAAAATGGCGGTTGAAGATATATCATTTAAAAATAATTTGCACCTGAAACATTTAAACTATATTAAAAATGCTTATAAAAAGAAAATAAAAAGCTACCAGAACACGGGCTTTTAAAACTCATATCTAACATATTCAACTATATCTTTAATATCACATTTGAAATACACGCAAAGTCTAGCGAGTACAATTATATCAATTCTAACAAGATCTCCAGTCATTAATCTTTTAATAACTTTAAAATCTGTGTTAGTATCTTTAATTAATTTACTAATACTAATATTATTATCTTTAAGTAATGTACCTAATTTAAACAAATAATAGCCATCATCAATTTCAACTTTAATAAAATTATTCATACCATAACCTCAAGTTAATTCTAACAACGAATATGGACACTTGACTATTGGTTATATAACCAGTATAATGATACAAGAATAGAGGTAAATATATATGAATAAGAAAAAAGTTATTCTATTTTTAATAGTTGCTACGACAATATTATCAACATTTTTGTTTATAACAAACAAAAATAAAGTTGAAATAACAAATACAATTAATAATAAAATAAAGAATAATAGGGGATTATTAACAATGAATCTAGAGCAAACAGCAGGAGTTGGTGACTATAAACAAGTAACACAAAGCAACTGGCCAACTGAAGGTTATAAGTTTAATGATGAATTATCAAAATGTGAAAATAATTCAACGTTATCATGGGATGATATAAATAAAACATTAGTCTTTTCAGGCAATGTGTCAGATAAATGTTATGTATATTTTGATAAAATTTTTGCTTTAACAGAGTTCATAATATCACAATATACAGGAGTTCAAGGAGAAAACAATATTTATTATCATGATTCAAGTTTGGAAAATGGAGCAGAGGATAACTCATATAGATATGCCAGAGCAAATCCCAATAACTTTGTGTGCTTTGGTAGCAATGAAGATCCATGCCCTACATCTTCATTATATCGAATCATCGGAGTTTTTAACGGACAAGTAAAACTAATATCATCTGAACCAGCTACTATCGAAATGTTAGGAACAGATGGTGATTATTATTTAACAGCTTCAACACTAGATGAAAAATATAATGGGGATTATAATAATAGCGAAAACTTAAATATTGGTGTTTATTCTTGGAATGCCAATACTTCAGATATAAATTGGTCTACAAGTAATTTAAATAATATCAACTTAAATAAAAATTTTATCCATTATTTAAAATCAGATTGGTCTAGTATAATTGCTACAACGACGTGGAAAGTTTCAAAGAATATATTTTCAAATATTTCACTTTCTTCAATAAAACAAGCTTATCAATATGAAATAATAAATCCAGAAAGTAGCACAAGCTATGAGGCAAAAATAGGGTTGCCTTATGTTAATGATTATGGATATGCAGCAGACTCTAGTAAGTGGTCAGGTAGATATTCAAATTATGCAGGTCCAACTAAGAATTTAACTTTAGACAATAATAATTATCTAGATAATGGAGCTTTAGATGTAAATTGGATGTACAAAGGGATTAATGAATGGTCAATAACTACTTATACAGATTCTTCAGGAAGCCCATTTTTCTTACCAGTTTCACAATCAATGCCCTTGAACATATGTGATCTAAATGTAATAAAAATAAATATTTATGCCAGGCCCACATTTTATTTAATTGATGGAGCATTATATAAAAGCGGAATAGGGACAAAGTCTAATCCAATAAGATTAATAGTAAACTAAAAATCTGGTAACATTCCAGATTTTATTTTTCGGAATCATTAATGGTAAAATACATTCCGATAATCATAAATATTAAACCAATCACAAATAAAATATTTACATTTTCTTTGAAAATAAAAAGGGAAAGAGCTGTACTAAAAATTGGACTTAGTGAAAAAATAATTGATGTCTTACTTGCTCCGATATATTTAGTACTATAAGCAAAACATAAAATACTAATACCGTAAGTAAAAAATCCAATGATAGGTAAATACCAATAATTAATTATTATTGATAAAATATCAGTATTAAAACATATAAATATCAAATTAAATAATGCTACAAAAAACATTTATAAAAAACAAGCAACAAAGGATTATTTTCACTAACTTTAGCAGTCAAGTTATTTTCAAGCCCCCATAAAAATGATGCTCCGATTACCAATAAAACGGCAAAAGAAAAATAAAATTTAGAATGAGGATCAATCGATAATACTATGCTACCCAAAGTAACTGCAATTAAAGATATTATCATATTTTTATTTATCATATTTTTAAATATTAAATAAGATGCCATAATTGTAGCAGCAATTTCAAAAATACTTAATAATGACACTGTACTAGCATTCAAGTATTTAAGAGAACTAACAATTAATAAAGCAGCTAAAACATCACAGATAATAACTCCACTTATAAACGGAATCTCTTCTTTTTTAGGCTTAAAAGATCTTTCATTTTTCTTAAAAAGTATTATAAAAAACATTCCTAATGCACTACCTAAATATAATAAAAATAAAAGGGCGGTGGATGATAAATCATCTAAAAAAAATTTTGCAACAGGAACATTTAAACTATATAAAAATGCTGATAAAAAAGAAAGTACAAAACCTTTAAAATAATTGTTCTTTTGCATACAACCACCAACTTACATATCTAGTTTAACATAACTACTTACTAATAACAACTAAATACGGAGCATCCTCATTTGATGTATTTCTATAAATTTTATAATTCATATTATTTTCATTTAAATATTTAATGACATACTCAGCTTCTAATTTTCCTTCCGGATGTGGATAAAATACAATTAGAATTAATCCATCATTACTTAACATATTAAAACTATTTTTGACAGCATCTAAAGTAGTTTTATGATTCGTCGTAATATTTTTATTTCCACAAGGAAGATAACCCAAGTTAAATAGAATAAGTTTTATTCTATTTTTATATTTACTTAAAACAATATTTATCTTATCATGACTAATATTAAAAAGTTCATAATTTACAACATTATTTTCTTTTAATAACTCTTGAGTATTTTTTATAGCAATATCTTGTATATCAAATCCAAATGCTTTCTTAGAAATATTAGCTAAAAACAAAGTATCATTTCCATTACCAACAGTCATATCAACAACATAATCATTTTTAGTTATGTTTTCCTTACATATTTTCTTAACCATATTTAAAATACTTCTATTAAATCCTTGATAAGTACCACGTTTTAAAAATTCATTATTAATTTTCTCTTTATTATTACATCTAATCTCTACGTTACTTTTAACATTTTCTAAGACATCACATAGGGAAGAAATATTCATATTATCTCCATAAATATTAACAATTTTAACACATTTAGGTAAATTAATAATTTTATCTCTAAAATCTTTATCATTATAATCTAAATCTAATATCATAAATAATCACACTCTAAAAGATTATAACACTATTTAGCATCTACATTCATTAATTTTTCTATTTCTTTATTTATTAGTTCTATGTTATTCGCGTCAAAAGTCTCTTGTATTTGTTCTTTTTGATACGTAGAGAGAATTCCTTCATAATGCTTTAAAAACTCTTGTAATGAAGCCAAAATACGATTTTCTATTAGGTACAGATGAGAGCCGACATTTTTACAGTGAGGTAGTGGACAAATTAATCCATCAATATGACCTGAACGATAATTTCTTCTTTGCATCCTTCTACCACACACAGCACATTTTACTAGGCCTGCTACTGGATTATGCAAAATTAGACTTTTTTTTGTAGATTTGCCAGCTTTTAACTTTGAATTTTTGTTTGCCAACAACCATTTTTCTTCATCAACTATTGATTTGTGTAAACCTTTGACAAGAGTGTAGTCTTCGTGCTTAGGACGTGACTTGTACACCAATCCATTTATCATTTTCTTTTCTGTTTTTCGATATCCCCATTTTATCATACCAAAATAGACTGGGTTATGAATAATGTCTCTTATGCTTGCTGATACCCACACTTCTGATTTCCTTGGTTTGGAGCCTATTTTATTTAGGTGATTAGCAATATTTGAAGCGCCAATTCCAGACGATGCTAGATTAAAGATTATTTGTACTATTTTTGATTCTTCATCATCTATTATTAGTTTATAACCCTTTTGCCCTTTTAGTTTTTCTTTTGAATATCCGTAGGGGCAAACAGAACCTATAAATTTTCCCTCGTTAACAGAAGAAAGTCTTCCTCGATTTAGACGTTTATTGATTATTTTATATTCTCTTCTAGACATAAAAAGTCCGAATTCAAAAAAATCTTCATCAAATTCATTGTTTGGGTCGTATGTTTTTCCGGGAGTAACAATTTTAGTGTTTCCAAATTTAAAGGTTTTAGTGATTCTTCCTTGGTCTTCAGTGTCACCACGCGCCAATCTATCAACATCTACAACGTATACTTCTTCAATTTCGTTATTTTCAATCTTTTTGAGTAATTCTTGAATTTTAGGTCTATCTTGTATTGTTTCACCAGAAACGACTTCTTCAAAGTATTCGTCGAGGATAATAGAATTTTGTTTTGCTAGATTTAAGCATTCTTCTGATATATCAGAAGCGGTTACTTCACTATTTAAATTCTTACTTAAAGATATAGCTATTGCCCCACTACCTGTTCCTATGTCTAATATTTTTACTTTATCATTAAATAATTTTTTTGATAAATTGATTGTTTTTTCAACTAAATATTCTGTTTCATATCTTGGTATTAGAACATTTTCATTAACATTAATTTGATATCCATAGAAATTAACATACCCAATCAAATATTGGATTGGGTATCTATTTAATAACTTTTTATAGTCAGTTTCTATATCTTTACTTACTTTTAATAATTCTTTAGCTTCTGTATTAGAAATTCCTAAATCAGTTATTTTATTAATCATTATGTTCTCCAAGATGCATTCTTTCATCTTCGGCAATTAAAGCTTCGATAAGCTCTTCTAAATCGCCTTCCATAATTTTATCTAA
>OIYR01000337.1_pt1 | contig 26598 bp, 25 predicted proteins | sample 1588221 | NCBI WGS metagenome assembly OIYR01 (sample SAMN03283292) | human gut metagenome | biome: human-associated habitat; material: feces | host: Homo sapiens | place: Peru | collected 2012
ATGGTGACATTACATTAGATATTGCTAGAGTTGCTTTGAATAAGTTAGAAATTGATGAATTAGGGTTAGATAATACTGATAAGAAAATATTAGAGTCTATAATTTATAATTATAGAGGTGGACCTGTTGGTATTGAAACTTTAACAGCGACTATTGGTGAAGAAAGTGGAACAATAGAAGATGTGTATGAACCATATTTAATGCAAATTGGATTTATTGCTAGAACTCCAAGAGGAAGAGTTGCAACGCCTTTAGCATATGAGCACTTAGGATTGAATTACGAAGAAAAATAATTGTTGAGGTCTTTAAAAAATGAAAGAAGAAAACAAAAAAGTTGAGTTTATAAAGAATTGTATATTAATAGTGATTATTGCAATAATTGCCTTTTCAGCTATATTTACGAATTCGATTTCAAATTTAGATGAGATATGGAATTTTAATTTTGCAAGAAATATAGCTGATGGGCTAATTCCTTATAAAGATTTTAATATAGTTCAAATGCCGCTAGTTTCGATGATTTGTGGTTTGTTCTTGAAAATATTTGGAACAGAAATAATAGTTATGAGAAGTTTGGCTGTTATTTTAATGTGTGCAATATTTTTTATTGGATATAAGGTTTTGAAAAAGTTAGTCCCAGAAAATGCAGCATTTTTAGTTACTGCTATATTTTTATTTTTGTTTAAGGATGTAATGTGTATTGATTATAATTATGCGGTTTTATTAATTGCATTGATTATGATGTTAATAGAATTGAATCATAATAAAAAAGATATGTTTGAATATGATTTTAAATATAATTTTTGCTTAGGATTGTTAGGAGGATTAGCAATTTTGTGCAAACAGACTACTGGATTTGTTGTTGCTGCTGCATGCACAGGTTATAAGATTTTTGCAATAAGGAAAAAAGAAGATATACAACCTTTTTTAAAAATTGCATTTACTCGTTTGTTAGGATTTTGTATACCTGTTTTGATTTTTGTTATATATCTTTTGGCAAATAATGCTTTTTCAGATTTTGTTGATTATGCTATTTTAGGAATTAAAACTTTTTCTAATAAAATAGAATATACAAATTTATTTAAAATTGAATTAGTTTCTTATTTAAGTGTTTTGGTTCCGATTGCTCTTGTTGTATTTTTTGTTTCTTTATTTAGAAAAAAAGCTAAATATGAAGAGTATGTTATTTTTGCATATGCTATATCTACGTTTATTGTTGTATTTCCAATATCTGACCAAATTCACTTTTTAATTGGTGCAATGATTTCAATTATAGGGATTGCATATTGGATTTATGAAAGTTTTCAAAATGGACGAGAGAAATTGTTTGGTAAACGAATTAAAGTGGCGTGCTATGTTGTAATTAATTTTTTAGCAGTTTTTGCTTTGTTATTACTTACTTGGAATTCAATTTTGAAGATTAATAAAGAATATATTTCTGTAAAGAAAGAAACAGAGCTTGCACATTTTAAAGGCGTTCCTGAAGATGAAGGATTGAAAGAGATGATACAGATAGTCGATGATTATATTTTAGAAAAACAGTCTGAAGGAAAGAAGGTATATATATTAGATTCAACTGCTGGGATTTATTATATTCCGTTAAATCAATATAACAAAGATTATGATATGTTTTTGAAAGGAAATTTAGGCGGTAAAGGTGAGGATGGTATTATAGAAAGAATTGATACCGAAGAAAATGCAATATATTTATTAAAAAAGAGTGGACTAAATTGGCAAAATCCAGGAGAGGTTAGAAATTATATAATAGATAATTTAGAATATAGTGAGGATGTTTTATGTTTTTGGACATTTAATTCTAAAATCTAGAAAGGATGGTAACATGCATATAAGTGTAAGAGGAATTATTGAAAAAGATGATGGAATTGTTTTGATTCATAGGATTAAGAAAAAATCAAATGAGGAGGTCAAAGATTATTTTGTTGTGCCTGGTGGAAAAATGGAACCTGGTGAAAATGAAGAAGAAACGGTTAAAAGAGAAATTTTTGAAGAACTTGGTATACATGTAAAAATCGAAGCAAGATTGCTAGAAATAAATAATGAATTTGATGATAGTGTTCAAGTTTTTTATAAATGCGAATATGTTGATGGAATTCTTGGAACGGGTACAGGGCCAGAATTTACAAATCATAATGAGTATTATGGAATATATAAAATTGAAATTATTAGATATGATGATTTAGAAAAAACTAATTTAGTACCAGAAAAAGTTAAAAGATATTTGATAGAAAATAGAAAGAAGGATTAAAATGAAGTTATTAATGCATACATGTTGTGCACCTTGCAGTGTTTATTGTATTAAAAGTTTAAGAGAAGAAGGAATTGAACCAACGTGTTATTGGTATAATCCTAATATTCATCCATACATAGAGTACAAAACGAGAAGAGATACTTTAATTGAATATAGTAAAATGGCTAATTTTGAATTAATTATTAATGAAGAATATGGTTTAAGAGAGTTTTGCAAAAATGTAATTGATGATTTAAATAACAGATGTGTAAATTATTGTTATAAAGTTAGATTAGAGGCTACTGTTAAGTATGCTAAAGAACATGGCTATGATGCTTTTACTTCAACTTTATTTGTTAGTCCTTATCAACAACATGATAAATTGAAAGAAGTATGTGAACAATTAGCTGAAAAATATGGTATTGAATTTTTATATAGAGATTTTAGAGTTGGCTTTAGAGAAGGACAAGCAGAAGCAAGAGAACTTGGATTGTATATGCAGAAGTATTGTGGTTGTGTGTTTTCAGAAGAGGATAGATATAGTAAGCAGATCAAAAGAGATAAAGAATAGATTAAAAAGGAGAGAAAAAGTTGAAAGTAATATTTTTAGATGTGGACGGTGTGCTAAATTCAAATGATTATGTGGATTATACATTAAAAAATAATGTTGAAGGAATACTTGATGAAATAGATCCAAAAACAATAGAAATGCTTAAATATGCTTTAGATGTTACTGGTGCTCAAATTGTTGTATCATCTTCTTGGAGAAATATTCGTAAATTTGAACAGTTAAAAGAGTTGTTTTTAAGATATGGAATTAATTTAGATGAGAAAACGCCAGTACTTGGACATGAGAGAGGTTTAGAGATTAGACAATATTTAAAAGAACATGCTGATATAGATCAATATTTGATATTAGATGATGATATGTTTGATTCTTTTGACGAAGAGTTAAGAAAAAATTTGATTTTAACAAAAGAAGATCAAGAAGATCATAGTTATGGTGATGGTTTGCAAATTAAACATATAGAACAAATTATTAAAAGATTTGGAAGAGTTAAAAAGAAGGAACATGAGATTGATGATGAACGTTAATTAAAAAATGATTGAAAAATATAGGAGGGTGTGAAATGGATAAGTTTAAGGAGATTAGACCTGTTGTACTTGGCTTAGTTAGAAGGAATAATAAGATTTTGGTTAGTGAAGGACATGATAAAAATAAAAATGAGATATTTTATAGATGTTTAGGTGGTGGTATAGAGTTTTTAGAAAAAAGCCAAGATGCATTGAAAAGAGAATTTAAAGAAGAACTTGGAATTGATATTAGTGTGGGAGATTTTTTAGGAATTTCCGAAAATATATTTACATACAATGGAAAAAATGCTCATGAGTTAATATTGTTTTATAATGCTGATATAAATGATACAGACTATAAAGAAAGATATCATGTAATTGATGATAATAGTGAGACTGATGCAATGTGGGTTGATATTGATAAGTTTAAAAATAGAGAATTAAAAATATATCCTGAAGAAATATTTGAATATTTAAAGTAAGGTTTATGAAAAATATAGAGAAATGGGGGAAAAACATGGGAACATGGAAATGTCCAAAGTGTGACAATGAAGATTATAAAAGAGTGATGTAGTATGATATAATCTAAAAAGTTTTTAAAATACAAAAGAGAGGTCGTTTATATGAATAAAAGTGAGTTTAAATTGAAGTCAGTAGATGAAATTACTGATTTATATGTGGTTGCTTGGTTTCCAAGTGATGAAAATATAAAAGGTGTAATTCAAATAGCTCATGGAATTACTGAACATGTTGGAAGATATGAGAAATTTGCTGAGTATTTCACAAATAAGGGATATGTAGTTGTGGCTAATGATATTATTGGTCATGGAAAATCTGTAAGTGATAAGAAAAATAAAATGTATTTTGGACCTGAAAATAGTTGGTTTTGGGTTGTAAAAGATTTTTATAATGTGTATCAGATGTTTAGTGAAAAGTATGAGAATAAACCATATATTGTGTTAGGATTTTCTTTAGGTTCATTTGTCGTAAGGTCATTTTTAAGTATGTATCCTGAGGCTAAAGTAACTGATGCTATTTTGGTGGGAACAGGTTATACTTCTAATTTTAGTCTAAAGATTGGAAAGTTTGTTGCTAAATCAGAAGCTAAGAAAGTTGGAGAAGATAATTCAACAGAGATGATTAATAAATTGGCTTTAGAAAATTACAATAAATCTTTTAAACCTGTTAGAACTAAGTGTGATTGGCTTTGTGCTAATAAGGTAACTTTAGATGAATATTTAAATGATCCTCTTGTTGGAAAAGATGTTTCTTGTGGGTTATTCAGAGAGTTATTAAATGGAATGATGTATGCTAATAAATTGTCTAATATAGAAAAAATTCCAAAGATGTTGCCTATATTAATGATATCTGGAAAAAATGATCCTGTTGGAGATTTTTGCAAAGGAATAAAAAAATTGGAACAGACTTATCGTGTTCATGGAATTCAAAAAACATTAACTAAGTTTGTTGATAATGCTAGACATGATGTTTTTCATGAGGAGAATAGTGAGGATGTTTTTGGATATATATTTAGATGGATTAAAAGTAATCATAAATTTGATGAAAAGAAGTAGAGAGGGATAGAGTTGGAACTATTTTGTATTATAGTATTTTGTTTTTTATTACCGCTTTTAGTTTTAGTGAAACCTATTAAAGATTGTGTAAAAAATAATAAAAGTTTATTTAAAGATTATAAAGAAGAAGTGATTTTATTTTTTATACTTATTGTTGGAAGTTTGGTAAGATTGGTTGCTATTGGTCAATTTCCAAATGGTTTGAATGTGGATGAAGCTTCAAGTGGGTATGATGCTTTTTCTCTTATGAAGTATGGTGTTGATAGAGGAGGAAATTCTTATCCTGTTTATTTATATGCTTGGGGAAGCGGACAAAGTGTTTTGTATTCATATCTTATGATGCCTGTATTGATGGTAACAGGACTTTGTGAATACGGAATAAGATTGCCAATGGCGATTATCGGAATTGTTTCTTTGTATGTTTTTTATTATTTGATTAAAAGTATTTTTGATAATAAAAGAATGGCTCTTATAAGTGTTGGATTTTTTGCAATTTGCCCATGGCATATTATGAAAAGCCGTTGGGGAATGGAATGTAATATTTTCCCTGATATTATATTATTATCTACATTATTATTTGTGCTTGGACTAAAAAAGAAAAAAACAAGTCTACAGATTTTAGCTTTTATTGGTTTTGCAATTTCAAGTTATTCATATGGCACTGGGTATTTATTTTTACCAGTATATATACTTGGAATGTTAGGATATTTAATTCATAAAAAAGAAATTACTATAAAGAAATCTATAATATATTTACTTATTATGTTTGTAATATGTATTCCAATCATTTTGTATATTGCAATTAATACATTTGGGCTAAATCAGATTTCTATTGGAAAAGTTACTATACCTAAATTGTTAGTTAATAGATATGATGAAGTTTCTACTGTTTTTTCAGGGAATATTATAGAAAATTGTGTAGATAATTTATTAGCTACTTTGAGAATTTTGATTCTTCAAAATGATGGGTTAGAATGGAATGCAATATCTCAATTTGGAATGTTTTATATAATTAGTATTATATTTTTTGTTATTGGCGTTAAGGAAAGTTTAGGAAAGTATAAGGATAATATATATAATCAAATAATGAATATTTGGATGCTTGCTGCAATTGTGCTTTCTGCATTTTGTGATGCTAATATAAATAGAATTAATATTATTATGATTCCATGTATTTATTATATTGTTGTTGGAATTTATGAATTTTTAAATAAATATAAAGTAGCTACTTTGTGTCTTGGTACGATATATATTGTTTTATTTGCTGAGTTTATGTATGTTTATACGAGTAAGGATTATAATGAATATTATACGTTTACATCAGGAGTTGAAGGAGTTGTTGATTATTGTAATTCTTTAGATGAAGATACGGTTTATTGTCAATATTCTTTTAAAGAACCGTTTATATATTTTATGTTTTATGGTGAGACTGATGTACATGAGTATTTAGATACTGTTCAGTATTATGAAGAGAGTAGAACTTTTGATAATATTAAATCATTTGGAAAATATAAATTTTATTTGCCTAGTGAGATTAAAGAAAATAGTGTTATAATTGTTCAGAAAGATACAGAAAAATATTATGATGAAGTTTGCAAAAATAAGGTTACAATAAATCAATTTGATATTTATGAATTTTAATAATATTGTAATGTAAGATAAGAATAGATGAGATGTACTTTTAGGAAGGAATGAAAAATAAGATGTCAAAATTAATAGTTGTTGATGGAAATAGTATTGTGAATAGGGCTTTTTATGGAATAATGGGTGGAAAGATGCTTCAAACTGCAGATGGTACTTATACAAATGCAGTATATGGTTTTTTAGCTATTTTATTTAAAGAATTAGATGAGGTAAAACCGGATTATATGGCGATCGCTTTTGATTTAAAAGCTCCTACCGCAAGACATATAATGTATGATGGATACAAAGCTAATAGGAAGGGAATGCCTGACGAACTTGCAAGTCAAATGCCTATTTTGAAAGATGTTCTAAGAGCAATGAATATTACAATAATTGAGAAAGAAGGATATGAAGCTGATGATGTTTTGGGTACACTTTCTCGTATGGGTGAAAATGCTGGTATGGATGTTGTGCTACTTACTGGTGATAGAGATTCTTTTCAATTAGCTACTGACAAAGTTTCAATATACATTCCAAGAACAAAAGCTGGAAAGACTGAGACAGATATTTTTGATAGAAATAAAGTTTTAGAAGTGTATGGTGTTGAGCCTAAACAAATGATTGAAGTTAAGGGATTACAAGGTGATACTTCAGACAATATTACTGGAGTTCCTGGAATTGGTGAAAAAACAGCACTTTCATTGGTAAAAAAATATGGAACAATAGATCATTTATATGAATGTATTGAGAATAATACTGATGACTTGAAAGGAAAACAAAGAGAAAAAATTGCAGACAATAAAGAATTAGCAATGCTTTCAAAAACTTTGGGGACTATAAATTTAGAAACTCCTATTGAACAAGCTGTTGAAGATTTGAAAATCAAAGAATGGGATAAACCTGAAGTTTTGAAAATGTTTAAAGAATTGAAGTTTAATAGATATATAGACAGATTTAATTTGAGAGATGAGGTTGTTGCTTCTGATAGTAAAGATGATGAAAAGTCTGAAAATATGAATTTTGAGAAGAAAATGGTTCAAGGTAAAGAATTTTCAGAATTAGAATCTAAGATTGCTGATGATGAAGTATGCTATTTTTACATTGATACAGTGACTTGTGATGATTCGATCATAAAAAAGAAAATTAAGTCAATAAGTATATTTATGAGAAAAGAAAATACAGTTTATAATTATAAAACTTCTAATATTAATGATTTGAAAAATGTTTTTGAAAATGAAAAAGTATTAAAATGTAGTTATGATTTGAAAGATATTTATATTTTGGCTGAAGAAGCGGGAATAGAGCCAAAGAATTTTATGTTTGATATTAGAATTGCTGGTTATTTGTTAAATTCTACAACAAATCAATATTCGATTTCAGATTTAATGAAACAATATTTAGATGTAGATATTGATTTAAATGAAGAAAAACAGGAGCAATTAAATTTATTTGATGTTGCAAATGATACAGAAGAAAAAGAGAATGAGAAAACGAGCTTGTATGCTTATTGTATTGGTGAATTACATGATGTGTTAGAGAAAAAATTAAAATCTGATGAAATGTATGAATTGTTTACTAATATAGAAATGCCAGTTTTAGAAGTATTAGCAGATATGCAATATAGAGGAATGCATGTAGATAAAAATGAATTGATTGCTTATGGTGATGAATTAAAAGGAAGGATTAATGAGTTAACAGAGAAAATTCATGAACTTGCAGGTGAAGAATTTAATATAAATTCAACAAAACAATTAGGCGAGATTTTATTTGAAAAATTAAAATTGCCAGTTGTTAAAAAGACTAAAAGCGGTTACTCAACTGATGTGGACACTTTGGAAAAATTGGAATGTGAACATGAAATTATTAGTTATATTTTAGAATATAGACAATTAGCTAAATTAAATTCAACATACATAGAAGGTATGATTCCATATATTAATAAAAATACTGATAGAATACATTCATATTTTCATCAAACAGTTACTGCTACTGGTAGAATTAGTAGTACAGAACCTAATTTACAGAATATTCCTACTAGAATTGAAATAGGAAAGAAATTAAGAAAAGTATTTAAACCTGCTGAAGGAAAAATTTTCTTAGATGCTGATTATTCACAAATTGAACTTAGAGTGTTGGCACATGTTTCAAAAGATGAAACTATGGTAAGAAACTTCAATAATGATGAAGATATTCATGCTCAAGCTGCCTCAAGAGTGTTTGGAGTACCTTTAGAAGAAGTTACTAAAGAATTGAGAAGTAAGGCAAAGGCTGTAAATTTTGGTATTGTTTATGGAATTAGTGATTTTGGTTTAGCAGGTCAGATTCATTCTTCAAGAAAAGAAGCTAAACAGTATATAGAACAGTATTTGGAAAAATATAATGGTATTAAAAAATTCATGGATGATGTTGTTGAAGAAGCTAAGGAAAAAGGTTTTATTGAGACAATGTATAAAAGAAGAAGATATATTCCAGAATTGAAATCTAAAAATTATATGGTTAGAAAATTTGGAGATAGAGTTGCAATGAATACTCCTATTCAGGGAACTGCAGCTGATATCATGAAGATTGCGATGATTAATGTTTTCAAAAAATTAAAAGAAGAGGGTTTGAATTCAAAAATTGTTCTTCAAGTTCATGATGAATTACTTATAGAAACAGATATAGTTGAAAAAGATAAAGTAAAAGAGATTTTAGTTGGTTGTATGGAAAATGCAGCTAAGCTATTGGTTCCTCTAAAGGTGGAAGTTGAGGAAGGCGAAAACTGGTATGATGCTAAATAAATAGAAAAAAGGAAAGGCTTTAGATGAGAGTAAGAATTTCTATTATTTTAATTTGTTTTATTATAATATGTGGAGGTATATTTTTATTTAAGGATAATTTGCTGATAAAAATATACCCTAATAAATATTCGGATTTTGTAGAAGCATATTCAGAAGAATATAATGTGGAGAAAAATCTTGTTTATGCTGTTATAAAGCAAGAAAGTAATTTTAATGAAGAAGCAAGTTCTAGAAAAGGTGCTATTGGTTTGATGCAATTAATGACAGATACAGCCGATGAAATTGCAGAAGAGTTAGAAGTTGATAATGCAAATGTTTATAATCCAGAGATAAATATAAAATTTGGAACTAAATATTTATCTGATTTATTAAATAAGTATCAAAATAAAGAAATGGCTATTGTAGCGTATAATGCTGGTTTTGGAAATGTAGATAAATGGATAGCTCGGTGGAGTTATAAATGAGGATGGTTCAAATTTAGAAAATATTCCTTATAGGGAAACCAATATGTATTTAAGAAAAGTAATGAGAAATTACGAAATGTATAATAAATTGTATGGTGAGGGATAGAAAATAATATAAAAAGAAATGCTGTAAAAAAAGTATTTCTTTTTTTTACAAATTATGATAGAATGTGACAAAATGAAATATAAAGTTTTATTGACTTTGTTGAAAGGAATGATTGATATGGAATTTAAAAAATGCCCACGCTGTGGAAACTTCTTTAATTCAGAGATGGATGTTTGCCAAGCATGTAAAACAAATGAAAGTTTAGATATACAAAAATTAAAAAACTTTTTTGAACAAAATGATTATGAAGATGGAGTTACTGTACAAGAAATTTCTATGCAAACAGGAATTAACTCAAGAAATTTAAATAGATATTTGTTAAATGATGATTTTTCTGGATACATAGGTCAAGGAATTTCAAACAAGTAATAGAGTTAGGAAGGAAGATTATTTATGCAAAATGTATTTGATACTTTAGAGAGAAGAGGATATGTAGAACAATTAACTCATCCAGAAGAAATAAAAAAAATATTTGAAACAGAAAGTGTTCCTTTTTATATTGGAATAGATCCTACTGCTGATAGTTTACATGTAGGCCACTTTATTTCTTTAATGGTTGCATCACATATGCAAAAAGCTGGACATAAACCTATTATATTAATGGGTGGAGGGACAGCTATAATAGGTGATCCATCAGGAAAAACAGATATGAGAAAAATGCTTACTGTTGAAACAATTGATAATAATATTGCTAAGATAAAAAAACAAGTTGAAAAGTTTTTAAGCTTTGAAGGGCCTAATGCAGCTATTATAGTTAATAATGGCGATTGGCTTAGAGATTTAAATTATATTAATTTCATGAGAGAAATTGGTGTTCATTTTTCAGTTAATAGAATGTTAGCTGCTGAATGTTACAAAAACAGATTAGAAACAGGTTTAACATTTTTTGAATTAGGATATATGTTAATGCAATCTTATGATTTCTTATATTTACATGATCATTATGGTTGTAAACTAGAAATGGGTGGTAATGATCAATGGTCAAACATCATTGGTGGTGTTGAATTGATAAGAAAAATAGGTGCAGAAGATTCATATGGATTTACTTTTAAACTTCTTACTACAAAGGAAGGTAAGAAGATGGGAAAAACAGAAAAAGGTGCATTATGGTTAAATCCAGAAAAAACATCTCCTTATGAATTTTATCAATATTGGAGAAATATTGCAGATGATGATGTTGAAAATGTTATGAAATTATTAACATTTATTGATGTTGATGAAATTGAAGAAATGACTAAATATAGAGATGAAAGAATGAATGAGGCTAAGAAAAGAGCTGCGTTCGAAATCACGAAACTTGTACATGGAGAAGAAGCTGCAAGACAAGCAGAAGAAGCTACTAATGCTATGTTTAGTGGTAATGGAAATGCTGATGCTATGGATTCTACAACAGTAAAAGATGGTTGTACAATTATAGATGCAATTATCGAAACTGGTATAGCACCATCTAAAGGTCAAGCTAAAACTTTAATTTCTCAAGGTGCAATTAGTTTGAATAATGAAAAAATCGAAGATATAAGTTATGTGCTTAAAGAAGATGATTTTAAAGAAGGATATGCTATTTTGAAAAAAGGTAAAAAAATATATCACAAATTAGTAAAATAATTATTTGAAGGTAAGCTTTTTATAGCTTACCTTTGTTACGTTATTTGATATTTAGAAAGCCACAAAACAGCGAAATTAATAATTTTTAATGCAAAATATTTTGGTAATTTGGTTTACAAAAACCTAAGAAAAATATATAATTATGGTGATTTTTATGTGAAAAAACGAACAATAATTATTGTAGGAATGGGGTTATTATGAAAAAGATTTTAACTGTTTTGTTACCTTTTTTAATAATGTTAATAGTTGCTGGAGCATGTATAGGAATTTATACTGTTTTCACAAATGGATTGCCAAAATTTAATCAACAAGTTGCTGCTGAAAATGTTGTATTAAATCAAGAGAATGATACTAGTATAATATTGACTGAAGATGAATTGCCAAGGGTTGATGCTTCTGGAATAGCTCAACCATTAATGACAGCACTTATAAGAAATTTTACACAGGATAGCAATATTTCCGAAAAATCATTAAGCTATTCTTCAACTGATGAAGGATTAGAAAAACTATTGAATGATGAGATAGATGTTTTAATTTCTACATATCCTTCAGATGATTATATAACAAGAGCAAAAGCAAATGGTATTGATTTAGAAATTACTCCGATTGCTAAAGATGGATTTGTTTTTTATACAAATCCAACTAATTCAATGAATTCCATAAAAGTTTCTGATATACAAAAAATATATAATGGACAAGTTAAAAATTGGTCACAAATTGGTGGCAATGATTTAAATATAAAGGCTTTTCAATATCCAGAAAATTCATCTACTCAATTAGAAATGATTTCTTCTGTAATGAAAAAATTAGTCCTTTGTTCCTCTAATAAATTAACCGCTGCGGTTCTTTTTTCTTCCAAGGAAAAATTATTGTTATAAATATATCTAATCTCTTTTGCTCTTGTTAGAAGAAAATTTTTCCCGGCATCAGTAATGAAAAATTTCCCATTACGAGATGCTGGACGGTAAGTTGCTAATTTGTTTTTTTCAAAAACATTATGAGACCTTAGATTCCTTACAATTTGAGAAAAATAACTGTCTTTGCGACCTTGGATTATTTCCGCATCCTTTCCACTAGGTTTCAACATTATGGTTAACCCTTTAATCAGTTCAGTGGTTGTAGTGCCGTTTTCTCTAGAACTGAAGATTTGTAATGCCGGAATAATTAAATCTCGTTCGGAAATCCTTGTAGTACTCATAAAACTAATCTCCTTGATTGATAGCTTCAATGTCTGAATATACTTGTAAAGGATAATTTGTTATTAATAAATGTTCTGCATCTCTATTGTTTCGACCTTTAAAACTGACCATATATTTTTTGCTAAATCTATGTATATATAATCCTTTCCGATAATATAGTTTTTCAATAAGTGCAGTATGTTTAATCACTAACATGAATTTTGCCGGACAAGTATAAATTAAATATTGGGCCAATCGTTCTTGGTCTTTTCTATCAAAAGTGTTATTGGAATAATTGTTGAAATCAGAATCATAAGGAGGATCCACAAAGATAAAGTCTTCTTTTTGAGGGAATACTAGATTTAGAAACTCTTCAAAATCAAGGTTATAAATTTGAGTTTGCTTGAGATGTTTTTGTAATGTGGAGGAGGAAATATAATCTATTTTCCGTTGAAAATTTTTCTTGTTATATGAGATGCCCCCGTAAGGCACATTAAATTCTCCTTTTGTGTTGTACCGAAACATCGAAGAATAACAGTATTCTCTTATAAAATAAAAATAGTGCGGATTTTGCAAAGGATTTTGATTGTATAGATCTCTAATAAATGTATAAAAAGAAGCTTTTAAAATGCCTTCAAAATTGGCAAATAAATCACTCGGAGGGAGTTTGTCTTTTTCCCTTTCCAAATGTGTTATTCTTTTTATTTTATCTGTAGTTGTCTTGCTGAGTATTTGTTTGAATTTTTCTTGTTTTTTATATAGTTTTTTACCCAATAAAAAAGAACAGTTATGCAATTTTTCTTGAATGAACTGATTGATTTTTTGTTGAAGAGAAACTTCTGTTAAGTATCCTTGTTTGTATCCAATATGGATTTGTTGGAAAAAAGTCATATTAGTTTGTAAAAAATGTTCCAAATTTTTCCATATAGTTTGTATTTCTTGGAGATTGGTAACTAATTCGGAAGGATTTTTTTGTATTTGTAGATAAAAGTTAATCAAATCCTTAGATTTGTCATTAATTAACTTGTATTTCCCTTCAATCGAAAAATATACGGCGCCACCTCCTACAAAAGGTTCAATAAAACGAGTGAATTGCGTGGGTAGATTGGGTAAAATGTATTGTAATTCCCTTTCTTTTCCTCCAGCCCATTTAATTATTGGAGATAACGTATTGCGTAACATATTTATATTCTATTTTAAATACACTGTTTTTACAATTAAAATTATGTTGTAGTGGGTCATATCGCTTGACTTCTATCCCTATAGTAAGCGGTAATACAGTACCGGCTGGAATATGCCGGAATATATACCTAAACTAGAGGGATAGAAATATGAAAAAGACGAAAAAAAGAACTCCTGTTTTACCTACCGAACATACTGCCGAAGAACTGAAACTGCGGGAATATGCAGATAAAATAAATCCGCTTGCAGAACTCATCAAGAAGAAGCAGACACATAAAGATAAGAAAGCTCAAGATAATCACGGACGTAAACTGCGTGATGTCCGGTTGCCACTTCCCGGCAGTGTTTTGGAGAAAGATTACAAGGGAAAACGTCTGTCTGTAAAAGTCCTCGAAGTAGGTTTTGAATACGAGAGCAAGTATTATAAAACTCTATCTGGTGTAGCCGTGGCTATTACGGGCCAGCATATTAGCGGATATTATTTCTTTGGGTTATGAACGAAATTATGAAGCCTATGCGCTGTGCCGTCTATACCCGCAAATCCACTAGTGAGGGGTTGGAGCAAGATTTCAATTCCCTGGACGCACAGCGCGAGGCTTGTTTAGCTTATATCTCCAGTCAACGCGGGGAGGGGTGGATTTCTGCGGGGGAACATTATGACGATGGAGGATTTACAGGAGCGAATACCGATAGACCGGGTTTGCAACATTTATTAGATGATATCCGGGCCGGTAAGATACATTGCGTGGTCGTGTATAAGGTGGATCGCTTGTCGCGCTCTCTGTTAGATTTTTCCCAACTCTTAGAGTTTTTTGATAAGTACGAGGTGTCATTTGTATCCGTTACACAAAACTTTAATACCAAGACTTCTATGGGGCGTCTGACTCTGAATATTCTATTGTCCTTTGCCCAGTTTGAACGTGAAATTATTGGAGAACGCACGCGTGATAAAATGGCCGCCTCCCGTATGAAAGGAAAATTTATTGGCGGAACCATCCCATTTGGTTATAAGTTAGACAAAGAGCGGCATGTATTAGTTCCGGACGATATACAAGCTGAGCAGGTGCGGTTTATTTTTGAATGTTTATTGCGCGAAGAGAACTTGGCCTATGTGATGAACATCCTTCAAACTAAAGGAATCGGTCTGCCGGAAAAGAAATACAAAAATGGAGTTATCCGTTCTGCTAGACCTATATCTCGCGCGTATTTATATCGTATTGTGCATAACCCTGTTTATATCGGCAAAGTGTTCTATAAAGGGACAATGTATGAAGGGGAACACGAGGGGTTAGTAACGGAAAAAATATTTAACGCCGTGCAGAAATTATTGGCAGAGAAATATACGGCCCGCGGCTATGTGCGCAAACGGATAGAGGGCGTACTCAATGGATTGTTATATTGCAAAGAATGCGGCAGTAAAATGGTGCCTACCTATGCTAAAAAGAAGGGCCGAAAGCACTTTTACTATGTATGCCATAAATGTGTAAAAGAGGGCTATTCTGCTTGTCCGACCAAAACAGTCCGGCAGGTGGAATTTAACGAAGCCGTATTTAGGCGCTTAATGGAACGCGGGTTATTAAATAAAAACGACTTTAATCAATTAGATATAGATAAACAAACCGAAGAATTAATGAAAATTGTATCTAGGATTACTTACGAATACAAAGAAAGTTATATTGAGGTAAGTTTGAAAAACGGGGTGCAATTTGGTTTCCGCGCCGCTGTGAAACCGCACCCGGGTGGAATACCGAAAAAAGAACGCCAAGCCTACAAAGAAATCCAACGCTTAAAGTCTGATAAGGCTACCTACTACAAAGCCCTTGCTTTGCAGATACGTGAATATATGCGGGTAAATAACTTAAGCCAGAAAGAATGCGCGCAAGCCCTTGGACTAAGCAGTGCAAGAGTGAGTCAGATTTTACGAGATGTGTAGTTTTTGGGTTAAAAATAATAAATTGCTACAATAAACATATTATAAAAGAGAATTTATTAAATATGATTACTGGCGAATTTAAAAGTGGGCGAAAAAGGCATTACTAATCTTCTAGATATTATTGAGCAAAATGCTCATGACTGTTTATTAAGGTTCGGAATCTATTTAAAAACTATATTGATAAGAGGTTGTGCATGGGGCTTTAAAGATATTATATTTTCGAGATTAAAAACCGTTATTGGGAAATTAAAAAGTTTTTATCGTATCATTTAGGAAAATATAAATAAGCAGACAAGCCTAATCAGTACATGGAATTGTATTGTTAAAAAATTTTAAAGGATTTATATTTATGAAATTTGATGTTAAAAATTTTTCGGAAAATAATATTCAGATTAGTGTATTTGATATTCAAATCATTACTGGGGAATTAAAACGTTTTATTGATGAAAATATTCATCAAATATGCTTGGGGGAAAATGGAGATTTAGCAACTGTAAAATTAGATTTAAAAGCGCGTATAGAAGGATGGGGAGATCAAAATAAAATTATTGGTTCTATTGCAGAGTTTTTTGTTCATTTATATTTAAAATATTGTGGTTATAAACAAGAATGTTTATTTTTCAATCTTGAAGAAAGGTCTTTGAAAAAAGGCTTTGATGGCTTGTATTCTATCGGAGAGGAACTTTGGTTTATGGAAAGCAAATCCGGAATGATATCCACTCGAGGCGTAACTCATGCGTCTAAAATAAAAGAAGCCTATGCGGATGTAAAAGCCAAAATAACTACCGCTGTTAGTAATAATCCTTGGTTAAATGCATATAATCATGCTAGAACTATTGGAACTAAGAAAAACTTGCGTGCGAATTTGAAACGCTTGGCGGATGATTTTACTAACCATCGGTATCAGAGTATCGATGATAAGAATATTATACCATGTGCAACAATATTTCTGAATGGGGTTTGGACGCCACAAAATCATGATGCAATAATACAATCAGTTAAAAAATTAGATATCTTACAGGGAAAAAAATTTCATGTTATCTGTATTACTCAAAATAGTTATGATATGTTCTTGCAATATTTAGGAGCTAAAGATGAATGATTCTCGAAAAATAGCTAATTTGAAAAGTATTCCCTCTATTCAACGAGTTATAAATAAATTATTCTTGTCCTGGGGTTTGAATAACGAAGAAAAACAGTTTGTATTAAGTCTTGCTATTATTTTAATTGAACAATATCAAAAAGACAAAAATTATAAAACTGCATTTGAGTTAGCATATTTTATTATATTGAAATATTCCATTTTGTTTAAAGATTGGCATCCTCTGTATGATTTGTCGGTAAATTTTGGTTTTTATCCAATATCAAATGCAATTATAAATAATCACGGGATATCTTCAAACATCACAACGGAGACATTAACGGTTGCGGCGGAGTCTTTATTTCAAAATGATGGTATTATTGAAACACAGGAACAAAATATATCAAGGAAGAATCTATTATCTGCTGAGGAATCTTATATAAGTTACGTGGCTCCTACTTCTTTTGGAAAAAGCAAGCTTATTATTGAACATATAAGGCAACATTTCAACACTCATAGTAAAATTGCTGTAATTGTGCCAACCAAATCATTGTTGATGCAAACTTACAAAAATATAAAGAAAACCTTTTCTCATATTAGAGTTTTGATACACGATGAAATGTATGATGAGAGAGATAGCTGTTTTATATCGGTATTTACTCAAGAAAGAGCTTTAAGGTTGTTAGAAAAACACAATGATACACATTTTGATGTTTTATACATTGATGAAGCACATAAGTTATTAGAAAATACAGATAGAAGTATTTTATTGCTCCGGCTTGTTAAGTTAGCAAAGCAGAGAAATAATCGTATAAAAATCTTATATTTATCCCCATTAATACAGGATAGTAAAAATATTTCATTGTCAGAGCAAATTATACAAGAATATAAAATCGCTTTTAACATTAAACAGCCTATACTTTATCAATATACGGATACCGGGGCTGTGTTTGTTTATAATCGGTTCTTTAATGAGTTTTTGCTGTTTAAGAACTTTGAGGGAGGTTATCTACAGTATATTGAAGAACATGCTAGTGATAAAAACTTTATATATTTGTATACACCTAGAAAAATTGAAGATTTTGCGAAAAACTTATTTCAATCTATAACCCGTCAAGTGCATTGTCAAGAGATTGTACAGATTATAGATACTCTCAATAAGTATGTACACAAAGATTTTTATATATCAACATATTTACAGAAGGGGATTATTTACCTTCATGGAAAGATGCCGGATGATATAAAAGATTATTTAGAATTTAAATTTAACAGTATTCAACAGATAAAATATTTAATTGCAAATAATGTGATATTAGAAGGAATCAATTTACCATTTGAGTCTTTATTTATAGTAGATTCCCAAAAATTGAATAAAAGTTCTTTAATAAATTTAATTGGTCGTGTTAATCGTCTGAATCTAGTGTTTACTAACTCTATTGATGATTTGTCAAAATTGATGCCCGCTGTTCATTTTGTTGAAAATAAGGGAATTTTTTGTTCTTGTAGTATGGAAAACAAGATAAAACTTTTACAAACATCAGATTTTAAGGATAATGTTAAAAATCCATTGTTAGATAGTTATGATATAGGAGGTGAGAAAAATCAAGAAAAGATACAAAAGATTGAAGATATAATCAAAAATGAAAGATTCGTGTTTGAGGAAACACAAGATCTTGTTCTACGACTTAAACAGAATATGTTAAAACTTAGCTTAAATACTATATATGATTTGTCTGATTCGTTATGTTCTGAAATCTGGTCAAGGATTAATGATTACAAAGAACATAAAGGCATATTATTGAATACAGAATATATATTTGATTTATTAAATCAAGTTTTTATAGAGGGATTAGAGGCTTCAATTCAAGATGATGCATTTCGGCGTCTAGTTAATATTAAAAGCAGGAGCTATTACTATAAATTAATAATAAAATATAGAAAACGATCGCTGAAAGAAAAAATTTCTTTAACGGCAAGATATTTGTATCGGGTAAAAAGGTTAAGTGGAGAACCCTTTTTATATATAGGCTCATCTTATGGAGAATGTGATTCCAAGGGCCATCTCGGAAATAATAATTTCTATATAGATCTCCGCACGAAAAAATATTCTTCTATTGTTAATCTCTCTATAGTAAAAATAAAATTAGAAGAAGATTTTGTTGGTTTTACATTAAATAAATTTTTTCAGTTAATGCTAGATTATGAAATTATCTCTCAACAGGTTTATAATGATTTGATATATGGGACCAATGACCCATTGATTTTATCGTTAAGCAAATTGGGACTAAGTCTGAATATTATAAATAAATTACGCACAGATGGGCAATTAAACAATTTGTCAATTGATGAATTTGGAAATTTAGCATATAATGAACAATTCTTAAAATATAAAGAAGACTCGGATGACTTTTTTAGATTTGCACTGAATAAATTTTTGCCGTAAAGTCTTCTGTTTTTTTGGCCCAGGAACTCTCAATTAAAAGAGGCGCAAGCTAAAGATATAACATTCAGTGGAAGGATTTGGGTATATATCTGTAAGAGTTTGAATCGCACTCTCGTAGAGTTCCGTTTGTTCTGTTGTTGGATTAGATGTGTAAATTGAGCAAACCATTTTAAATGCTACGCCAATTTACGTTATGATACTTGTTATCGATTATACTAATTAAAATGCTGGACTTAAGGCTTTTTCTCTGACCGATACGGCAAGTAGTAAAACAATTTTGCCCAATGTTATCTAGGCTATTAATCACCATACCTATTGTTTAAAATCTTTGTGTACCATAAATTAAATTTTGAAAGTTAAATTTTGGGGCAAAAAGATACAAAAAGCCTAAAATAGCCCTTTTTTCTATCTTTTGGAGTTGCACCAAGAATCTATCTTTTCTGTATTAGCAACTGATAAACAACAAATCCCCGACGGAAGCCGGGGATAAATACGCTAAAATACAATTAAAAATTTCCGTCTTAGCTTCGACGGGGAAATAAATGGGGTGGATGACGAGATTTGAACCCGCGACCTCCGGTTCCACAGACCGGCGCTCTAACCAGCTGAGCTACATCCACCATAAATCGGTACTATATTATACCAATTTTCCGGCGCGTGTGCCAAAATTATTCTTTCCGCGCGGCTTTTTCCCTAGAAAAGTTCACCCGTACTAATCTTTCAATTAGCCTTAGCGGGAAAGTGGGAGCGTAGGCAACGCTGACGGCTCCCGCTTACCGCAATTCCCCGGGCTTAATCATTGGGCCGATAAACGGGCCTTGCGCATAAGAAAAGCCCAATGCTTTAATGCGGTCAATATCCGCTTGGCTGGCCACGTCATCTGCCGCCAAAAAGATACCCAACTCTTGGCAGACTTTGCCCAAAGATTGCGCCAGCATATTGCTTTTGCGGTCTGGGGATTTGGTCCACATTTGCCGTCCGATTTTTACACCGTCTATCGGCATTTCTTTAAATGCGGGCGACACCAGCCCTGTATATCGCACCGTTAAATTAAACCCTTTTTGTTTCAGTTCTTCTCCGGCTGTTTTTAAACGCGCGTTTAAAATGTGCCGCTTCGTTTCCGTCAGTTCTAAATAAAGCCACTTAGTAGCCACCTTCATTTCTTGGGCTTTGGCCGCCAAACGGTCCGCAAAGCCCGGTGCAATCAAATGTTCGTCGGCAATTTTAACCACTAAGGGTATCATCTGTTTGCCTTGTGCTTGCCAGTTGGCGAGTGTATCCAATGCGGAGTCTAATAAATAACGGTCGTATTGGTAGATAAAGCCGTTCTTTTCAAACACCGGGCGGAAAACTGCTTGTTCCAACGGGTCTTGGCGGCCGGGAACGGGCCAGTCCGCCACCGCTTCGGCCGCGAAAAGGGTGTCATCTTTCAAAGAGCGGATAGGCTCCACAAAAAAACGGAATTCCTTTTTTTCTATGCCTTGACGCATCCGGCTTTCAATGAGGGCCTCTTCGGTGAGTTCCTGGTGCCATCTCTTTTGATAGAAAGCCACAATTTCATCGTAGCGGCCCTTGATACGTTTTTTGGCTACGCACGCGCGGTTGTACATTTCCTGTGCAGATTCGTTTCTATCCTCAATAACATATACCCCAAAGGCCAACATCAGAGCAAAGGTCTTTTTGTCCTCTGTTTGAAAATTGGTAATTTGTTCAGCCAACAGTTCCAAGCGGTTTTTTAATTCCCCTTCGCTGGTATAGTGCAGTAACATAGCAAAGCGGTCAGCATACACGCGGGTGAACAGTTCGTCCGGCTTTAAACTCTCTTGTATCACGCGGGCCAAATGTTTGAGTAAAGTATCGCCTGTTTTAAAGCCGTAACGCTCGTTAAACGATTGGAATTTACCTACATCCATTGCTACCAGTGCGTAAGGTTGTTGGGTATTTTCCCTGATGATTTGTTCCATTTCCGGGCGGATAGCGGCCAAGTTTTTGCCTCGGGTAAGCGGGTCAATAAAGGCGGCTACAAATAATTTTTTCCGGGCTTTTTTCTGCTGGAAATAAATATAGCCCCACGCACACAGGCCGGCGGCTACGACCAGCAAACACAACCCTAAAAGCCACCAGACGAGCACATTGATTTGATGGGTCATTTGTTCGGTAGGAACGACGGACAGCAGATACCAGTCGTTAATATTTAAGGGCTGGTAACTAATGTGCAGTTCGCCTTTTTCGGCAGAGGAATATCTTACAGTGCCGCTTTGGCGCTGGTGCATCGGCTCGCGGAGAGATTGGGCTAACTGACCCCGCGGGTCGTCTGGCAGATTAAAAATGTTTACCACTTGGCTGACGGCGTTCTTGTGTACGGCGCGGGCTACGCTGTCTCCGGTTGCGCGGACAATAGCGGAGTAACCTTCTCCGCGGAAACTTTGCGTGTCTAACTCTTTGGCAAATTCTTCTACTGAGCGCGTGGCAAACAGTACGCCGATAATTTTTCCGTTTCTGTGGGCAGGGACGGCTTCTACCAAAATATCTTTTCCGTCTGCCGCATCCGTAATGCGTTCTGAAATGTTGGCTTCGCCCGCGATAGCCTTTTGAAAATGCTTCTCGCCGGAAATATCCAATAATAAGCCGTCGCTTAACATTGCCATACCGTCCGGGCGGACAAAACCCATACGCTTGAAATTATTAATAGCAGATTCGTTTTTCATCAGGCGGTCAATGTGGCTGGCGGTCGGCTTGGAAAGAGATTCAATAGCCGTGGCAATAGAGCGAAGTAAGGTTAAATCGTTGTGGATTTGCGTTTCCACCACGTCGGTGGTTTGCCGGGCGACTTCTTCCAAGTACATAGTGCGGTTACGCTCTAAGGTGCGTTCAATCTGGTTTACATACAAAAAAATGCCTGTGGATAATACGGCGGTACAGAGCAAAATAATTACGGAAATTTTTTTAAAAGAAAGCGAATCAGTCATTTCAGCCCCCTGTGAAGAAAAAGAGCCGCAATCCGGCGGCTCTTTTTACTTTACCATTTTTCAAGGTGGATTTTTTCCGGGTCAAAGCGGTCAATGTCCGGCTTTTGTTCGTTTGGGTAACCCAGTGCAATTACGTTAAGCGGTTTAACATAATCCGGCAGCGCGAACATTTTGGATAATGCGTTCATACGTTCTTCGTTGGGATAAACCCCCAGCCATACACTGCCGATACCCAGTTCGGTGGCGGCCAGTAAAATATTTTGCGTAGCCGCCCCGCAATCGGCCATCCAGTAGCCCGGCGCGTGTTCCTTTTTTGTGTTGCCGCATACAATAATGGCACAGGCGGCTTCCTTTAACATTTGCGCATACGGATGAACCGTCGTAATTTTGTGCAGCGTGTTTTTATCTTGCACAACGATAAATTCCCACTCTTGGCAGTTGCGCGCCGTAGGTGCCATCATAGCCGCACGCAAAAGCGTGGTAATATCACCCTTTTCAATCGGTTTGTCCGTAAAACGGCGGATACTGCGCCGCTTTAAAATACCTTCTATTACGTTCATTTGTTACCCCCTTTTTTAAGCCGCAATACTTTTTCTTTAAAGAAGCGGGCCAAACCCCCGCGTGCGGTTTCGCGGTAGTCCTTGTTCATATCCAGGCCCGTTTGCATCATAGTGGCTAAAACGTCATCATACGAAACGCGGTTGTCTCTGTCAGACATTAGCGCATAGGTGGCGCAGTCCAGCGCGCGGGAAGCAGCCAGTGCGTTGCGCTCTATGCACGGAATTTGCACAAGTCCGTCCACCGGGTCGCAGGTAAGCCCCAAGTGGTGTTCCAAGCCCATTTCCGCCGCGTATGCAATACGGCGGTTGTCGCCGCCTTCTAATTGACAGACGGCTGCTGCTGCCATCGCGCACGCCACCCCCACTTCGCCTTGGCAACCTACTTCCGCACCGGAAATAGAGGCATTGGTTTTGGCCATATTGCCAAACAAACTGGCGGTAGCCAGGGCGTGTAAAATAGTGGTATCTTCAAATTCGTAAATTTCTTGTATTAAACGGCACACCGCAGGCACGACTCCACAGGAACCGCACGTGGGCGCGGTAACTACCACTCCGCCCGCGGCATTTTCTTCCGAGCAAGCCAGCGCATAGGAGAACAGGTTATTCATCCGGCGCAGGTATTGGGGAGAGTTTTCGGCCTTGTACAGATAACGGCGGGCTTTGCGTTCCAAATTTAAAGAGCCGGGCAGCACGCCGCGCTTTTCCAAACCGCGGTTCATAGTGGTTTGCATTGTTTTCCAAATAGTGGCTAGGTATTGCCAAATATCAGCCCCTTCAAATTCCTCCACATATTCCCACAGCAACATACGCTTGTCCGAGGTGTACTGTAAAATTTCCGCCATTGATTTATGCGGGTAAATATTGTTGATTTCCCGGCCGAAGGCTTCGTCGGTGCGGATATCTCCTCCGCCAATACTGTACGCCACTTGCGCGCCCATAATGTGTCCGGCTTTGTCTAGGGCTTCAAAGCGCATTGCATTGGGGTGCTTGGGCAGAAAAGTATCGTATTCCCACTCAATAGTAACAGGTTTTGGATAAAAGGCTTCTTTAATAGCGAAGTCGGTCAAGTGCCCCTTGCCGGTAGCGGCTAAGGAACCGTAAAGTACCGCCCGAAAGGATTCGGCGGTCGGATAAGTGCGGTTGAACGCGTCGGCCGCTTTGCGCGGGCCCATTGTATGGCTGCTGGAAGGGCCCATACCGATTTTGTATAACTCTTTAAGCGATTGCATAGTGCTCCCTAAAATGGGGGATATATAAAAAATGTTATCATAATTTATATGAATATTCTATCTGCTTTATTGGTGGCACTGGGGTTATCTATGGATAATCTGGCTGTTACGATTGCTTCCGGCTGTTCCCACCAAAACAAAATTCCCCTGTCTTATATCGGTAAAGTGAGTGCGCTGTTTGCTGTGGCACATTTTATGATGTTTTCCGTGGGTTGGTTAGGCGGGGCCGGGGTTGACCGCTATATCGGCGCGGTGGACCATTGGATTGCCTTTGGTATTTTGGCCTTTATCGGTGCGCGTATGGTAAAGGACGCGCAAAATCCGCAGGTAGAAAAAGAGAGCGGAGTGTTGCACTCCTTTAAAACCTTGCTTGCTTTGTCGGTGGCAACGAGTTTGGATGCGCTTTTGGTGGGCATTGGACTCGCGTTTACCGGGATGCCTTTCTGGGTAACGGTGGTTACACTGGTGTCGTGTGTGTTTGTTACCAGTTGGGCGGGGTTTTATTTGGGAGCGTTTTTGGGGTGCAGGTTTGGCAAGGTGATGGAAACCCTTGGCGGGCTTGCGTTAATTTTAATTGGCCTTAAATTATTGCTAGAAGGGCTGGGCATTTGGTAAAATGCAGGTATCTCAACCGGGAGGTTCCCTATGGGCATAATTGCCGTGAGTATCATTTTTTTGTGTATTTGTGTGGATAATATGGTGTCTGCCAATATGTCCGCTATGAAGATGTCCCCTGAAAAAAAGAGCGTTTTTTCGGTTAAAATGACGCTGTTCTTTTCCTGCTTTAATGCTTTGTTTTTTGCGCTAGGGTATGGCATAAGTGCGATTTTCTTTCACAAATGGGCGTATTTTGCACATAATTGGGTGGCGTTTGCCTTTGTGCTTTTACTGGGTATTAAGTTTATGTTGGAATCTATTGAAAAATCGCCCAGTTTCAGCAACTTGGACGCAGATGATAACCGCAAAATGATGAAGGTGTCCTCTGTGTTTGCGCTCAATGCCTTTTTGGTGGGCTATGCGGTGGAAACAATGGAAAAGGCCTTTTTCCCGCAAGTGCTAATCTTGTTCGTGCTGACGTTCTTGATGACGCTTATTGGTTTTCACTTGGGCAGCCAGTCTTCTAAAACGATTGCCAGCAAAAAAGTAGAACTGGCCTCCGGCATTGTGCTGATTGTAATGGCGGTGCGGCTGATTATTTTGTAAAGCAATTTTTAGTTGGTTGTGTTCGGGTCCCGGTTTATTTTCTACCGGGGCCTGTTTGTTTATAACTACTGCTCACAATAAACCCCGGGCATAAGCCTAGGGAGTTTTATATAAAAAACCGCGCCCGTAAAGAGCGCGGTTTTTAGTAAAACTAAAACGGCTTATTTGGCCAGTTGTTTCCAAGAGTTGGCTTCGTCTTTGAGCGCTTTTTTAGCGTCTTTGGCGGCCTTTTTGGCTTCGGCTTTCTTGGCCTCGTTGGCTTCTTTTTGCGCTTTGGATTTGGCCTTGGCGTCGGCTTTGGCTTGTTTTAAAGCGTCCTTTTGAGCCTTGGCTTTTGCTTTGGCATCTTTTTCGGCTTTTTTAGCGTTGGCTTTGGCTGTTTCGGCCTTTGTCTTGGCATCAGATTTAGCCTTGGCTGCTTTGGTTTTGGCATCCGCTTTGGCGGTGGTGGCTTTGGCTTTTAAATCTTTTTCAGCCTTTTTAGCATTGGCTTTGGCATCAGCCTTAGCCTGTTTGGCCTTCGCTTTGGCCTGGGCCTTGGCTTCGGCGGCTTTGGCCTTGCTGTCAGCAGAGTTGTTGGAGGCCTTAGCCGCTTCCAACTTGGCTTTGGCATTGGCTTTTTGGGTTTCCAGATTCTTTCTTAATGTGGTTACCTTGGACATCGTGCATTCGTTAATGCAGGTTACATCCGCAGCGGCGCAACCGCAGTTATCGGTAGCGGCCGAAGCGGCAGTCGGCCACGCGGCGGACAACGTCAGCGCGAGCGCGAACAAGATTGTTTTCTTCATTTTGTTTCTCCTTTTGAAATTTAAATATCTTACTTTTTTATTTTACAAAAATTCGTTTTACGCACTCAACGCCCGATTTTTAATTAATTTTTTTTCTTGGCGGAGGATGTAATTTTGATAAAATAATATATATGGAAACGATAGTTGCTTCTACCCCTTGGTGGATAAACGCGCTTTTAGGTATAGTGGTAGCCAATTTATTGGTGTGGCCGCTTGCGTCGCGCTGGGTGGAAAGCCACTTGGAAATTTTCCTTTTAATGGTCGGCGCTGCGGCGGTAACCATTAGCGGCGGGTGGAGTGTAGATTTTATTTACGAGACCTTGCAATATCCCGTTAATGTGGCGTTTATCGTGTTGGTTGTAAGCGTTATCTTCAACAATTATTCCCGCTATATTTTCCGCGTACTTTTTGCGTTCTTCCGCAAGTTAGAGCCGCAATACAGTTTTGCCCTGTTGGTGTTTTTGCTTGGAATTACGTCTTCTCTCGTCAGCGTAACAGTGGCGGCCTTGGTTTTGGCCGAAGTATTAAAGGTTGTTAATTTGGAGCGTCTCTCCACCGTTC
>OIYR01000338.1_pt1 | contig 26532 bp, 31 predicted proteins | sample 1588221 | NCBI WGS metagenome assembly OIYR01 (sample SAMN03283292) | human gut metagenome | biome: human-associated habitat; material: feces | host: Homo sapiens | place: Peru | collected 2012
TGTAGTCGTTGTCTATCTCCTTGAGCTTCTTTTCTGTACCCTCTCGCATGAGGGAAATAGTTTCATCGGTATTTTTTTGCTGCAAAGTCTTCAAGCGGTTGTTTAACTCCTCCTGAACTTTGATAGCCTTGTTTTCTTCCTTGATGCGAGTCTTACGTGCCTTTTCTGCGGCTTTTGCAGACTTTCCACTCACATCACCACCTAACTTTGAATAAGCATCTTTGGCTGCTTTCAAGTCTTGTGTAGCCTTTTCATATTGAGCAACAGTATACTTACTCTTATTTCGCTCCTTTTCCGCAACCTCCTTTTTAGCTGCGTTGTATTTACGCTGTGCCTCGTTGTAGGCTTGCTGATAGGATTCTGTAGAACCTGCATTAGCCAACGCTTGTGCCTTTGTTTTGGCTTGGTTGAGGGATTGTTTGGCGGTGTTCCATTGAGCCCTAAAAATCAAAGGAATGGTCGTTGCGCCAGTGACCGCCCAGTTCCGCTTCATCGCTAAGAGATTGTTCAAAGCCTTTGTTTTCTCAGACTCCTGCATGCGGAGATTCAGATCAGCAGGATTCTTCTTAATGTCTTCACGAAGACCTGCTATCTCTTTCTGAGCCTTATTGATGAATGCGTCCAACCTACTCTCACCTGTGGCGTAGTTGATGGTTTCATTGGCAGCTTGCCAGTCATTAGCCAAAGTGATTGCTTCATCGTAGAAGTCAAAGATTTCTTGGCGTACACTTTCGTTTTCCTGTGCTTCTTGCAAACGAACTTCGATAGGTTTTGCGTTCTCTGCTGCTTGGTTTCGAAGCGAAATGATATTGGTAAGCCTATCTTCTGCCTGATCTAAAGCTGCTTCTGCTTGCTCCAATTGGCGACTGAGCAGTATTCCTTGCCCTCCTCCGTTGTAGGTAGCGTCTCTTGATAGCAGCTGTTGGAGTTTTTTTACCTCTTCCTTGTATTTATTAACTTCATCTATAGCCTTTTCATATTTAGCTTCGTCCATGCTTTCCGCTACCTCCTTCTGAGTCTTAGCAAAGTCGGCTGATGCAAGTTGAGCTTGTGTGTATTGTTCCGTTAACTGAGGTGCGAGGTTGGAGAGTTTTTGGTAAGCTTCCGCTTTCTCGTATTCTGTAGCTGTCTCAGACTGAATAGTTCTGATAAGGCTTTCGATATTCTGCTGACGTTCCTTGACCTTGCCGTCGAACTCATCCCATGCTTCATTGGATTTTCTTACTGCCGTTTCATGTGCTGATTCTGCGGTAGCAAGCTTATATACGGCATAGGTTACTGCTGCGATGGTGGCAGCTATCAAAAACAAAGGACTGGAGAACATAGAAGCATTCCATGCTCTCTGAGCTTTCTCGCATAAGAGAGTGACCTGTGCCCATATTCCTTTGGTTGCAGTGTCTCTCGCTGTAGCTGCGGTGTTCAAGCCTTGGGATGCGGTATTAGCGTTGGTTGCAGCCGTTGCAGCTTTCTCTCTTGCTGCTTTAAGTTGGTTTGCTATATTGTTTCTTTCGTTTGCTGCCGTATTGAGGTTTGTTGCTGCCGTATCTCTGACTTCTGCTGATACATAATCGTCAAGGGCATCATAAGCATCTTGGAGTGATTGTACTTCGTTATCTTGTAGTGCAAGCTTATTCTCCAATACGTGAACCTCGTCTTGCATAACCTTTGCCTTGGTTTGCAATTCGGCAACGTAAGCCGCAACCTCTTCACGCTTGGATGCTACCAATTCCGCCTGTGCTGCTGATAACTGACCTTTGGCTACTGCTTCTTCAAGGTCTGTCTTCTTTACTTCTTCCTTCTTTGGAAGTAATGCATCAAGGGCTGACAACTCAGCCGCATAGCCTACATTTGCTGTAGCTGTATCAAATGCTGCTACACTTACCGCCATTGCCTTATAAAGACCAATGGCAGATGCAGCTGCAAGGATAACCTCACCTATCTCCTTCCAATGGTCAATAACCGTAGATGTGATATCCAAAGCATCATTCATCAAGCCTTCAGTCTGAGTGCCGAGGTCATTGATAGCCATTTCGATGGTGTCTTTGATATTGCTTATCTGACCCGTAATAGAGTGAGATTGCTTTTCCATCAATCCACCGAACTTACCACCCTCATTGGTAAGGCTTTCGATAGCCTTCTTGACTTCTGGGAAACCAACCTTACCTGCGGTCACCAATTCCGAAACCTTATCCTTGGTAACTCCGAACTGCTTGGCAAGTTCCTCTGTCAAAGGAATACCGCGACCTGTAAATTGCATCAAGTCTCTTGTGAACAATCGACCTTGCACCATTGTGGTACCATACAGCCATGTGAGGTCTTGAAGATTCAATCCCAATCCTGCTGATACGTCACCGAGCCTTCTCATGGTTTCGGTAATCTCGTTGGCAGCAAATCCGTATGCAAGGAGCTGCTTTGCACCATCTACAACCCCCTTCATGCTGAAAGGTGTAGTAGCTGCAAGGTTTGCTAAATCTGAAATCATTGTCTTTGCCTCCTGTCCGCTTCCGAGCATGGTTTCAAAGGCAATCTCAAACTGCTGAAACTCTCCTCTGACAGTACCCAGTGTGCTGATGATTTCCTTTGCCGTGAACCCAGCAAAAGCTACCGATGCAACAGACTTGATGCGATTGAAAAAACTTTCAATGCTTTGCCCCTGCTGCTCAACCACCTGTGCGGTTTGTGTCACCCCATCTTGCACACCCTTAAAGGCTTTCAATACAGACGAGTTGTCTCCTGTTATGTCGAATTTTAGAGTTCCCATCTTGGTTGTTTATTCCTTATTTGAAATTACTTCTTTTTTATATGTCAATTCTGTCACTCTGATGCCTCTTTCTCTATAGTATACAATTAGAGGATTACTCTGGGTTTAGTTCACTTTCCATTACTGCTTTCATTATAGCGTCTTTGTTGTTACCATCAACAATTTCTTCATTGGCAGCAGGAATATGAGCTTTCTTTCTTTCTTCGTCTGAAAGGTAGATAGATGTAAGTTTGTCCTTCATCATGAGTGTGAGGTTGTTATATGATATACCCCATACTACGTAATCGAACGTCCAACTATATCGCTCACATGCAGCATCAATCAGAGACCCCCAAATAGTTTTTCCCCCAAAGATGTATTGATTATTGGTATCTTTAGCTTGGTTTATCTTTGCCATTCTTTTGGCTTCGTCGTCTATTCCTAGGTCTTTTGTTATTTCATTTAGCGTATTATCAGCAAGAATGGTGATGAGTAGTGTTGCTAAATCGTCTTTTGGACACAAGTTATAGAGTCTGTTTGCTCTACGGTCTAATGTCGTTTTGTCAAGCATTTCTGATTTCTTTCGTAGTGTATGATAAGAAATCAACTTACAGCATTCCCTTGTATGGAGGTTCACAACTCTTAGTGCTTCCATGAATGAATTTATTTTTAGGTTTTCTTTGTTTATCTCCAACTGTTCTATAAGTTGTGATGTTAGGTACATTCTTCCAAGTGTCTGCGGATAAAGATAAAAATGCTCTTTACCTACAGACACTCCCAATGGCATATCGGTCAATACCATTGCAACCTTTGTTCCTATATTAATTTCATTCATATTATTTGTTTTTCGCACCCAAGGCAGGATTCGAACCTGCGTCTCTCAACCATCTTTTAAAGGTCGTGGATTTTATTATGGCTAAATTGACCTCGCTCTTACCACTGAGCTACTTGGGTATATCCGACTGATGAACTCAGTCGGAAGGAATTAGTCACCACCTGTGTAGGTCTCCGTTATGTCGCCTTGTTCTTTGGAACCAGCAGGATGCTTGAATGTCAAAGCGTACTTATTGGTAGCTCCCTTAGTGGCAGTGATAACACGCCAACGGTAAGCACAATATACGTCCTCGTTCTTCTTGTTGGTGGTCTTTGCTACTACATCACCGTCAGGAATTAGTGCTGAGTGGGTATATGTGATAAGTGCACCGTCTGCTGTTGTATAAGCTTCCTCTGCACCTACTGTTGTATTACCCATGTACACTCCAGGCAACTCTGCGTCTTCCGGCTGTACGGCTACCCTGTAGTTCCCTTCTACTACACCGTCGATCGTCGGGAATGGCTGTGGAACGTTCTTCTTCACAAACATCTGATAGACTAACTCGTAGGTTGACTTCTTTGTCTTACGGTCTACAGTTCCGCCTCCCTCTTCTGTCTGTGTCATTGTGTCACCCTTAGTAGGATTTACTTGTGTAGTGTCCTCCTTTGGAGTATCAAGCTTGTCCCACTCATTTTTGGCTGAGCCGACAGGCTGAATGAAAATAGAGCATTTGCCCCATGATGTTACTGACATATTGTTAATCGTTAATGGTTTTGTACAATAATTTGTTGCTTATAATGTGCTCCTCTGTTTCGTCGCAAGGTATTACTCTCTGCTCATCTAAAGATAATCTAAAATCAGAACCACGTACGGACTCAAATACGGAAAATGATAGTTGACATAGGTCTCTTAACCTTGAAGTTTTTTCTTCTTTTTGTCCTTCTGTAGTCTCATCTTGTACGTATATATTAACATTGACAAATGCGTTCTGTAACTGTTTCGTCTGGTTTGCAAGTACTGATATACATATATCTTCTTTGGTTTTTGAACCAATTGGATAAACTGTTCTGTTCCGCTTGCAGATTTTTCCCGTGACGGCGGTTTTAAGTTTTGATGCTGTTACAATCTTATAAACGTCATCTTTTATGTCAATATCTGATTTCATAGTTTCATCTTATTGATAATCCCAATTGCTTTATCCAAGGCGAGCTTAAGTTTTCCGTCTACGACAGAACGTGCCCATAATTCAGTGGAAGCAAGCACATCTTTGTTTTCTTTGGCTTCTACAAAGTCTGCATAGTTCATAGCAGCAACAACTACCAATGCAAATACTTTGGAGTATTCGGAAGCAAGTTCTTGAACCATTTTCTTTCCTTCAGAAGAACCTTCTGCTCCACTTCCTATGGTGGAAAAGGTTGATTCTACTGACTTTATACCATAATCATATACGGCATAACCTATTGAACTTCTAAGGTTTGAAGTGTGGTCTATCCAACTCTCCTCTGCAGAACGGTCACGTATCCTTGCTGTACACTCTTCTCCTAACTTGGAGAAAGCAATAATAATTTCTTTTCTGATAACTTTAAAAGCTGCATTGAAGAAACTTTTTATGCCGTCTTGTGTATTGATTAGTTGCGCTCCCATTATACCCAAATTTTACATTGCAGTTGATAGCGATGGAATCCGAGCACCTTAAACTCTCTGAAAACTTTTCCAAAAAGTTTAATTCTGATTATGTCTCCATAATCAAAATCCCTACACGTTCTAGGCAAGTTATAGATAGTGTAAGAATAGCTATGAGTAGAGCCGTCTGGGATAGTTATAACATTTGCCTTTCCTGCAGGAACGATGTCACACTTGCAATAGTTCTCTATCCATGTTTCGACCCCTTGTACCCAGTCTCCATTTTCATTTTCATGCCCCCCTATTGTCTCCTTATAATCGAGACTGTGAGCGGAAAGATTCAATACTGCCATCTGCTAACAACCAATATAGACCATTGGCTGACCCAATGCTTGAGTTTCACCAATGGATTTATATAGTGTATTGATACGAACTAACAGCCTTTCCTTATCCGAGTCGGACAGTGTGCCTACACTCTTATCTGATTCAGAAAAGTTTACAGCCTGTACGAGAGAATAAAGACAATCCGCAAGCGCTCCTTTCCATTTTGGGGATTGGGCCACCTCGAATGTATAATCATCGTCACCATCAAGCTGACGCTCAATCAGCTTATTTTCCACAAACCCTAAAGGAATAGGATAATGGATTTCGTCTATTAACGCTTGCTTTATTGTCTTCATTGTAATTCAAATTTACTGTTCAGTTAACTGTGAAAGAAGAACCTCCTCGTCTTCATCACTAAGTGCGTTCAGTGCCTTTACCAAAGTCTCATCCGTAGAATTAGACTTGACATTTGCACCTACAGCTTTCAAAGCTGAGATAAGGTCGGTTTTCTTGTACTTTTTACCCTTATAGGTGGTGTACTCGTCGGAGGTGTCGGTTTTCTCTGCTTCCTCATCTACCTCTTCAGACTTTGTTGACAGCATATATATCTGATCTACATCCTCGATAACAGGAAGTATGAGAGCCTGTCCTGATGTTACCTCCTGCAAAGAAGGCTCGTTCTTTGAGTACTTAGAGATAAGCTTGTACGAATCTACGGTACTGTACTTTACACCTTCTACAGGGTTTGTGGATTCTGCGAGTGTTCCCCATACAAGAGAACCTACCTCTTCGTTACATATAAAGATAATATTGTCCTCATTCCAAGGCTTTACTGAATGCTGTTTGCCATTCTTTTCAATGACAACCGTTCGGTTAACTGTCTCAATTGAAGCACCGAACTCGTCCTCAAAGGCTTCTGAGAAAGAACTTTCTGACGGGGTCTTCAACTTGGACTCCTCTGTGTATGTTTTGCCCTCATAGTCAGCAACGAGTTCCTTCGCCCACTGTTCCTTACGGATTTTCTTTAACTGATTCTTTGCAAGCAATACCTTTATGATGGTGTTGCCATCAGCATTTGCTTTCTCGAATATCTTCTCGAAGTCGTCTCTTGTGGTTACGCCATTTGTTGCTGTACGGAAGCTGTTAGCTGGCAAATAACCATAATTGACACGGATTGCCTTTCCCGAATTGTCCTCGTCCTCAACAGCTATGATACCATTGGAGAGACCTGCCAAAAAGTTCAACTCGTTACGTTCTTCGATACCTACAGAACAAGCTACGCCATCATTCATGAGTTTGTTGATGATACGAGCTTTCGCATTGTCTGCTGCTTGTTTTGCTGCCGCTGCTTGCTCTACAAGACCTTGCGCTTGGAGGGTATTGGCTTTCGTTACCAAATTCTCATACTGCGCTTTCATAATGTTGACATTGTTGATGTCTGACTCCAAAAGAGTCTTTTTCATGGCAATCTTCGGTAGCTTGCCATTTGATGTGGCTATAGAACCACGCTTCTTCAATGGCAAAGGAGAATCCATCTCCACAATGTCAGCAGCAACATAAGTGGTGTTTGCTGATGTTCCTTCCCACTTTTGGTCTGCAGAGTAGACCTCACGCAACATCTTCTTGAATAGATATGTACGGTTTTTGGGGGTCTCCTTCTCCTTAACGTACAGACTGAGCTTAGGAAAGATTGCCCTTATAAACTGAATAAAAAGAGATTCATGCATACTTCTGTGCAATTATTAATTTAACACTAGAGCACTATTTAATCGTGCTCGAAAATAAGATTTGGTAGAGCTGTCTTGAAAGCTGTACGCTGGTCTTCGTCCTTAAATTGATAAGGCATTGCAGCATCATTAACACGACCATCGTCCATGATTGCTACAGCCTCACCCTTTAGGCGAGAACGCACAACAACACCTGCAGGCAGTGTGCCATCGGCAGGAATGGCTTGGTACTTACCCGTACTTGCTTCGACTGCGAGAGGCTTGTACTCGTAGACACCATCGACTTCCTTTTTTACTACAAGGTGACCAGCCTTAATAACCTCGTCATTGAATCCAGTGTAATCAAGGGCACGACCGCCAGTGATTCCTCCGTTATACTGACGGATTACGACTGCATCCATACCCGAGTCAACCTTCTTTCGATCTGGTTCGTAATTTTCGTAAACTGACATGTTTGCTTTTTTAAAGTTAAACAATAGATGATTACATCTGAGCCAACTTTTTGACGTCCTCATCTGACATTAATTCATCATCCTTCTTGTCTTTACGGTTCTTGTCCGGAGCAGGAATATTTCCGAGCTTTCCAAGACCACGATCGGCTCTTTCTTGGTTCTCTGCCTCAATGTCCTCTTTTAGGTCTTCGAGATACTCTTCAAATTCCTCTTCATCCTTGAAACTCATACGAGAGAAGGCTTTCAGCTGTCTTTCTCCGAACTTACCTGTATCGGATAGTAATTTCTCAACTTTAGTGCGTCTGCTGTTAGTTGTATTACCAGCTTTAAGTGTGCTAACCTCACCTTGTAAAGCTGTGACTACCTCCTTCAGTTCTTTGAGTGCAGCTAGGGTAGCGGAATCTGCATCATCGCTATCCTTTTTGCTCTTGGGATTCTTCTTTGATGGACTAGTACGATTTGGCTCTGGGTCGTCATCTGGGTCGTCATCTGGGTCGTCATCTGTAGAGCGTTTGTAATCTTGGACTTGGCGGTCAACTGCTGACTGAGTGAGTTTCAGTAATGGCAAGACATCGTCAATTGCGCTACTGATTGCTTCACTGACATCCTCGTCAGTAGCATCTTCTTCGAGCTTAAGTTTATCGGCAACATTGGCAGCGATACCCTTTAACTCTTTACGGCTGAACCCCAATGCCTTAATGTCCTTGTTGGTTTTCAGCATTTCAAGAACCTTTCTTAAATACTTGTTCATTGCTTTTGTGATTAAATAAAAAATGGTCTGCGAGCGTTAATGCAGGCAGACCATCGCTATTAGAACCCGATATAATATGAGCAATGATTCCGAACGGTTCTGTCACGTGCATCTTCACACGCTTTTGTTTGCAAATATACTAAAAACTATTTGAATAGCAAATAAATTTCATAGATTTTTTCATACTTTTATTAGTGCTACATTTTGCCTTCTTCTGAATAGCTATAATATCCAGAATCTGTGACTATTATATGGTCAAGTAAGTGTATACGCATAGTATTACATGCTTGCTTAAGTTTGTATGTTACACTATCATCTGCCGCACTAGGTCTTAGATTACCGCTTGGATGATTATGAGCGACCGCTATTACTGTAGATTCATTAAGGAGTGCTTCTTTTAGGATTATACGTACATCAAAGGATGTTTCTGTAAGTCCTCCACTGCTTATCTTCTTTAGCTTGATTGGTTTAAAGGAGTGGTTCATTAGTATTACCCATAATTCTTCGTGGGACAAACTATCGATATAAGGCTTTACATAGTTATATATACATTCAGCTCTATCAAGCCTTTCGTGTTTTTTTGTTTCTTCAATCTGTGACCTACGTCCTAACTCTAGTGCGGCTAGTAAAACGTTTGCTTTTAGCTCCGTAAGATTTGTTACTTCCCTTATTTGCTTTATGCTGAGTTTAGATAAACTTTTTACACTTCCTTCTGTTAATTTAAGAATATTCCTTGCATTTTGAAGGTTTAATGTAGAACTCCGACCAAACAACATTGCTAATAATTCTACTGATGTCAATGATGAAAGGCTACCGTTTTCCTTAATCTTGTATTCTGGTCTTTCTTCTGCTACTAAATCGTTTGTTGTATTCATTGCTCTTATTTTGTTATTTTAAATTTAGGAATTTTGCTACTTTGTTTGTTAAGCCACTTGCTGATGAACATAAGGAAGCACTCTCCAAAGCTGTAGTCTCGCCATCTTGCCAGTACGTTACTTGTATTTGGAGTTTATTATTAGTATGATAATATGATACTCTCGCATAACGATTCCCATTTTTAATATCACCTTCAAAGTAGTTGAAGCAACCTTTACAGAATTGGCTTGTTACAGCTGCTTTTATTTCTGCTTTGCTTGATACATTTATTGTTTGTTTCATTGTTCTTCTGTTTTAAAAATTCATGGTTTGTGTTTCGTAGGCTATAAATCCACTATCATCTACAATAATCAGTTTTATATGATTAGCACCTGGACCATTGACGTCCTTTTCGTTTATCCCTATTTCCACTAATGTTTCTTGTATAGCCTTTTGATAATCGCCTATACCATTAGATAACAAGAATATTTCTGGCCTTTCACAAAGAAACTGATGAAAACCATAAATACTATATCGACCCTTATTGTCTGAAGAGAAGAAATTGTCCCATTCAGTACACTTAACAAGTGTAGTTACTGATTTTAGTTCTTCTAAAGTCTCGTAACCAGTATACGTATTGTCTTCTGATAATTTCATATTAACGACACTCTAACACCCTTACTATAGGCTTGTGACCTCTTTCTATTTTTATTCTTGAATAAAAACTCCATTCGACTGAACCGTCTTCATTATGGATTTCTATCACCTCGCAAATGTTAAGTGTATTAGTTTTACTTGGACGAACAGAATATTTGACAAACCATGAAATCCATTCGTTCCCACTTATAGTGCCACCTCGTCCACCGTTTTCATAAGCGTTGAACTCCGATTTTACTCCGTTGTAAATCAATTCGAGTCTTTTCATTGCTCTTTATCTCAAACTTAGGTTTTTGTTTTTTACTTCATCTATAACGCTATAAACAGTCTCTACCAAGAAATTGAGGTGTTTGTAGATTTTGTTTGGCTTTGGGAATGCTATCTTTCTTTTATAATCCTTGAACACGTATTTTATCACCTCCTCACCGATCTCATCAAGATTGAGATTAGCATAAACCATGACTCTGTTTCCTTTTTGGCGGTCTTTCTTGTCTGATACATATGTAAACTCACCAACCTTCCAGTCGTGCTTGTTTTCTATAAAACCTAAACGGTTCTCCCAATCTGTATAAATCATAAATGTCTTCATTGCTCTTTATTTTTAAGTTGTTATTGTTTTAATTATCTATTGCAAAGGTAGTCATTTTTTTGCAATTTACCAAATTTAAAACTCTGTAATTTATTGATAATCAATAGTTTAACTTTGACTAACTTTTAATCAAAAATGAGTTTAACATTTAACCCAAATTCCGCTGTAACACTCTAATTCCGAAAATATGTGTAAGTGTATGGAGAGAAAATTTGACTTGCTTAGAACAGCTTAAACAAAGAAATTAACTTTTAGTTAACTTAACTGAAATTACTATATGTTACCTTAACTTAAAATGACAAATATAAGAGTAAATAACTTATTAACATTGTGTTAACGGAACTTAATGCAATAAAAAAGGCATCCTAACCTCACGGTCAAGATGCACTAAGAGCAATGAATAGTTATAAATAGATAATTAAAACAACTATTCATTTGCAAAGTTACAACCTTTTAATTAATTTTCAAAATCTATACAACACTATTTAATAATTGAGCATCATTATCCTTATCGTAGTCATACGGATAGAAGGTGTTGGCAAGTGCATCCATCTTGTCGGGAGAACGTTTCAGGCGCTTCTTGATTTCGTCTTTTGGTTCCATGATGATTGAACCATCTGACTTGAAAAGCCAATGCACTTCGCACAATTCTTGATCCAACTCATCGTCAGGTGGGAGTGCTGCAAAGAATCCATTCTTTGGATTGAGCCAGTCACGTATGCACCAAAACAAATAAGCCCTCATGTTAGCGAAAGAGTAGCATCCTGTCACATCGTGCTTATTTCTCACGCCTTCCGAGAACTTGCAAGAGAATGCAGTTAAATACTTTTGCTCTATGAGTCTTGAATAAACTCCAGCACCTTCTCCTATGGTATCTATGAAGGCTTTATTCTTGGAACTCAAATTTAGGTAATGTGCGACTTGACCTGCGACTGCCATGTGGTCCGCATGACCACCCGAATTATGACACTTGATTTCTGAAACATAGTTTCCTTGTCGTGGAATATAGCAAGACCTATCGCGCCCCATGCCTGCGACATCAACGCCTAAGCGCACTGGCTTATGAGTGATAAAGCCACTATCTTTAAGTTCCTTCCATCTTCTATGGGCAAGCTCGCACCATTCGTATGGAATGAGGGTATCTTCGGACACCTTCGGAAACATACCGAGAACCTTAACACGGAAGAGGTCATTTGGAGTGTAATATCCACCTTCCCACATAAAATCACCACGACCTTCATCAAACTCAGACTTTCTGATCTTCTGTGCCCATGCTGAGACCTTATCGGATACCCATTCATAGTCAACTTGACCAGGGATAATATTTTTCTTGCTGACTACGTTCTCTGCGTTGAGGGATGATAATCTAAACTTCTTGAATCGAGGAGACTTCATGGAGTTGGCTGCATACCCTGTAGTAACGTTTGGATTGAATACCAATAGCAATCGAGAGTTTCCTTGCAGGTTACCCTCGATTGCATTATAGATGGTGTCCGAGATACCCGAAGCTTCAGTTACAATGAACATGGTGTTTACAGCATGGAATCCCGACCATGCCTCCGTGTTGTCAGCAGAAGATTTAAAGCCTGTCAGATACCATTCCTCATAATTGGTTCTGATTCCATCAGACAGCAAACGACCAGGAAGAAAGCCAGCCTTCTTGAATAGACGTGCCACCTCTGGTATCATGATGTTTATTACCTGTCTTCCTGTCGGTGCAGTAAGGGCAATCTTGGTGTTCTTTTCCAAACTGCCATCCTTGCCGAAGCGAGGAGTAAGGTATAGAAAACATAAAGCGGCTACGGCAGCGATGAAATCCTTACCCCTTGCAGTTCCACTGGCTACCGTTGTCATTTTGTTTTTTTGAACAGAACGCAATATATCCTTTTGCTCTTCGTCAAGGCGAGCCTTCAAGACTTCCTTGGCGAAGAGACACCAATCATTGCGCCATGCAATCATTTTTTTTATTGCTTTCTGTTCAGACATCTTCTTTATAATATTATTTTTCTCTATCCTTAATCTCTACAAAATCACCAATACCCAAACGAGCCTTGTTGATGCAAGACGCAATCCAACCAATCAGATAGGCAGAAGGCTCATCGCCGTGCTCCATACCAATACCATTTTCTATTGCATCGCAAGCGTGGCTAGCTTCGTGGCAACAAACGCTCATAGTCATATCTTTAGTACTCTTAAACGAAACTAAAACTCCATATCTGTCATCACTCTTTCTGATAGCTTTGTCGTAAGCAATGCCATCATATCCGTCATTTGGTGGATTACAACCATCAAACTCCGCATTTATCAATTCGGGTAAATCCTTTCCGATATGTACCCAAAGTTTTTGCGGATAGATTCCGTTTTCGTATTCGTAATATCCTTTTTTCTTCATTGATATTTATTGTGAAATATTACTATCTATATTTTTTTACTTCCTTTTTCTACTTGTTTGCTTGGATGGGTTTCCTTCGACATCTACATATACATGATATTCGTTATCTCCGTACCTATTCTCAACCTTCTTAATATTGGTTATTGTATATTTCTGATTATGAGCTATTGTGTTCTCACCAGCAGCACCTCTACCTCCGCTACTATCATGTTCCTTACGATTAATAACTTTTGTTCCTTTCTTTGCGTTATAATGAAATAGAACTCCAGTTAAAGGTGGTTCACCTTCCATTTCAAGCATATCATTCATATCCATCACATCGTTAGTATAATCTATGGCATCACGTTTTATAGTCGTTGTACTTTTAAGATATTTGTCTGTATAAGTCTTTCCGACCAACTTGTCATAGCCCCCGTTAAGTTTGAGTTGAGACATTATGGCATCTAACTCTTCATTGCTTCCTCCTCTATAAAGAGAAGTGTTTTCTTTTAGAGGTTTCGCTAATAAGTCAACCTTATCAAACAAGCCTTCTTCATCGGTTAGATAACCATTATCGTTAACGTATTCGTGATATTGCTTCTTTGCTAACTCAATATCACGTCCCGCACCCACATCAGTCTTTCGGCTTTTTGCACTATTGGAACTATTAGTTCCTCTTGTGCCATTACTTCGTTTTCCCATAACATAACAATTTAATTACTAACTATAATAAACTACTTTGAGAGGTTTGGGAAATCCTGCATGTTATCAAGCATATCTTCAACAGAGAAGTTCTTTACTTGAGTATCATACAAGGTCTTTTTCAGCTCTTGGTATTTTGCTTTTGCATCAAGATCAAGCATACCGATGGTATCTTTCATCTTTTCAAAAGCTTTCAACTTATTCTTGATGATGATGATTGGTGTTACATAGACGGCATTATTTTCCTTACACCACTGCTCAATCACGTTACCACCGCCATAAACGATAAATCTGAATCTGTTGCCATTAGCTACAAACTTGGCAATCTCGTATTCAAATTGCAGTTCATTAAATCGGTCTGTACACCCCCTTGTGGCGAATGATGAGTAACCTTTAGGGACACCCATCAAATTTAGCTTATAGAACTTAGGAGCCACATTTAAGTCAACGAATACACCAATCCCATTTTCCTGCATAGCTCTCGCAAGGAAACGTTTTTTGTAGATAGCCTGCATACCAAAAGCTATTGGTGTATCATTTGATAAGCTGAAGTTTGGCTCAATAATACTGCCAGGGTTGTACTTCAAAATCTTCTCTGGCTTCTCATAGATTGACCGGAATCTATAATCATCAGTATAGAAGTGGAGTGTTCCCCTGCCATCCATGTTTGTTGTTCTTGCCTGCTCGCCAAAGCAATAAAATGGGATTTCTATGTACTGAGGTTGAACATCAGACAACAAACATAGTATCTCCAACGGATTGTCCGTTGGAAACAAGCAGTCTGGTATATACAATTCTCCGTTTTCCATAATTATCCTTCTTCATCATCTGGAAGCTCCTTCATTAACTTCTCGAATGGATTTTCTACTAATCTGTTATCTACTTGCTCGACATAGCCACGCTTCTTGCCCTTGGTTTTCAAGAAAAAGATTAAGCTTGTAACGTCTCCATTACTAATGTGCTCAATTAATTTGCTCTCTGCAAAATCTATAATAGATTCATTAGCCTCATTTATCATTTCCTCCAAATTAGGGTCTTTTTTTATCCATTTGTAAAAAGAAGCACGTGTACAACCTATGGCAATACACATGGCAGAGACATTACATCCTTTTTTTTTATAGATGTCAACAAGGACTTTGTTACTTGGTCTTTTCATATCATCTATTTTTATTACATTTACTTTCCTTAATTAGTACCTTCACTCACTACTATTCAATAACGAGTTCAAGTAAATATATGGTTCAGTCAAACGTCCTTCGTTCAAGATGGTAGCACGTCGAATCTCTTTGGTGTTTTTCTGTTTCCAGAACAATGCTGGGAATACACATTGACATAGCCTTTCACCAAAATACTTACTTGCTTCATGCGCTAAAGCATTTGGAAGATTGTCAACCGCCATTACTGATATATTATCTGTATCAGAAAACAGATCTACCTCGTGCAAACTGACATCTATATCATAATAGGGTGCGATATGACTGGTTGGTCTTATTGTTGTCTTTATACTTCCGTCTATATCACACGTTATGTCTCCAATAACCTTAATACGGTTTAGTGGATTGGCTATGGTTTCTTTAGACACATATACAGGCTGATTTGGCTGCCATGAATGTGCAGTTATTAAGATGTCGGTACATGGTATGTATTTATCGAAATCACTTCTATAACATTGAGGTGACTCTTTGAAATCAAATCGCTTAAAGGACTTCCCGTCATAACGACTAACCAAGTTGTCTAAACTGGCAACGCAATAACATGGTCTATTTCGTGATGTCAAATATTGCTCCACATTGGCTGCTATTATACCCATGCTGTCTAATACGTCTTGAACGCCTTGAGAACATCTTCCTTTCCCCGTCACAAGTATACGGACTCTCCTGTTCTTTATAATGGGGACAATGGAACACAGTTCGGCTTTCATTGATTCTACAGATGAACGTCTATCCAGAGGAGGAAGTTTAAAGCATTTATATTTCAACCCATATAAGCGCAATGTATTATAGATGCCGACTACACCAGCCCACCAGCCAAATGCACATACCCTTTTGCCTTGATCATCTGTCAAATATTCATAGTCAGTAAAAGTTATCTCTTTGTCAACCATTGATTGAAGAAGTGGTTTGTTGTATTGTTGCATTTTGGCTATATGCCCAAAGAAGAAATAATGTTTGTTGTTGAGTAAACTTTCAATATTAGCCTCCTTTACACCAAATAGATATTGGCAGTTAGACAGTTCTTCTACGACTTCTACCCCTGCTTCACGATACTCTTCATCTGAAAATATACGTTCTTTACTTGATTGGACAAAGAATCTTAGCTGAGGGTATTCTTTCTCCAGTTTTGCTATTTGTTCTGGAGACAGCACCACTCGGTTGTCAGCAGGTATTTTTGTTTCTCGTAATATTCCAATATTAATCATTTGCTTCAGTTTTAGTGATTGATAATTGTGTTTTAGCCATTTCCAATATTTTAGCGAAAGAAATATTAGACGACTTCACTTTGAATTTCTTATTTATTTCTCGCATGAGTGAAAGTAAAGGTTGCTCTGAGTCTGCGCTATCAGCAAGGACTACCATATCACTATGCTCATTTTCTTCTTGGATAATTCCCAATAATTCCTTCAATGCTTCATAGTCTTTCTTATAAAGGACAAAAGAAATAGTAAAATGCTCACTTTCTGCAACAAAGGAAACGCTATCAACGTCAATACCTTTAATCTCATTTATTTCAACATTGGCAAACTCTTTGAAGTCTACACTCTGTATTTCCTCAAAAAGCCTTTTGAGGATTCCTTTATCATCGTCACCATGCAACGAGTTATGAGACAACTGCAAGGCTATTATCTCATCTTTGGTAAGGTCTTTCTCATTCGCATAAATAACAGGTACTTCTTTATACCTCAACTTTACACAGGCACGATAACGATGATGTCCTGATATTATCACAAACCGTCCGTTCTCACGCTTATAACAACCGATGGCACTACTAAGTCCGCCACTCTGCTTAATGTTCGTAACAAGTCTTTTAAATGCTTGTTCGGTCATTTGATTAGCGTTAAGTTCAGCTTCATCAATCAAGCCTATATCAATTGTATCTAATTTCCACTTACTCATTATTTCTTACTCTTTAAATATGATTGATATTTTTTTAATACATCTTCCATTGTACCAGAACTTCCAAGTTCTGTTGCATAAAGCAGGTGATTATCCTCCTTGCTTATCTTATTAAATACTCCTCGGTATTTCATGGAAACAGGCGCATGAGTATAAACCTTCGTATAACAAGTGCTGATTGCCATGTGCATTTTACGTGAAACTGACTGTTGAACACACTTGCTTTTGACTATCAACAATATCAGTTTGCTAAGCCTTGGTATAGTATTGTTCGTGCAAAAATCAGATAAAAGCCATATATCATATTCCTGCATCTTCGGGTAATCAAAGCCGAAGCCTCCTATAAGATATTTATCATAAAACACCAAATAAGCAAAGCGACAACCGGAGATTTTTTCCACTTTTTTGATGTAGGCTTTTTGAGCCTGTTTCAAGATATTTGACTTTACTGGATATATTTTCAATTGCGATAAATCATTTATTTGTAATTCGTTCGGAGGCTCTGGAAAAGACATAATATATGCTTTCTCTGTCTTAGATGAAATCATCGCTTTCCCACTATCAGTTTTGTAGAAATATTTATCACCAACTTGGGCAATCTTGGACAAGGGGAGGTATGGATTAGTAGATACCATACACAACGATGCAGCATTCCCTATACTTGCAGGAATGCCGTTATATTGTGTTCTCGACTTTTGGAAAGAACCAGTATAATCACTGTTCTTCCTCAATACACTTACTGTTGTCCGATATTTACGATAATCATCAAACTGAAAAAACACTTCTCCACCATCATCCAAGGCGTTGTTTAACGTACCCAACTTATAGATTGAGGATTCTAATAAACAGCATATATTTTTTGCCGCTTTCAAGGCTTGAGGGAACGTAACATCCATTTCTGACTTATACGCTTCCAAGTTCATAATCGAATACTCATTGTCGTTGAAAAACTTTTTTAGCTTATGAATAATTAAAAGACATGCAACTTGGTTTTCAGGATTATCACTATTGAAATCCTGCAAAAAAGCTGCTTTAGCTGTATATTCTATCCTTAGCCCGCACTTGATTACTTGGTAAATAATATGGTGAAACTCGTCATTATTGTAAATGGTAACATGCTTATGTCTCAACAATCTGACTTCGACTGAATACAACAAGGGATTGACACATGAGACTTCTTTCCCAACATTGTCAGACAGGACTCTTAGTAATGGGTTACTTATGTCCAATGCCTTATGGTACAAATTACCTCTATCTTGGTCCTTGATGGATGAAAAGTAAAGCAATGCCGGAGGAAGTGCTGGCAAATCCAATGGCGCTTTGGTTTCACGTTGAAAATCGCACACAGTCTTTATATTACGAAAATCATTTTCCTGATGTGACAACGCATAATCAATGAAACGATAAGCAAAAAGAATACAATTAAGGAGTTTGCTATAATCAGTCGTTGAATTGAATAATCGAAACTCTATTGTCTCTCTTACAAAGTATGAGGATATGTTTACAAAATGGCGTACAAATCCTTTGTTTGAAGAGTTTTCCAACACTTGTCTTAATCCTTGAAAATCCTTGACTTCCTTGATGCGCTGGTAATACTGAAGCGTAGGGCTTGGACGATAACGCTGCTCATCACTATATGGAGGTTCATGACAAACCTCTTTCAATATTTCACTTGTGTGATAGCATAGATAAAAGATTTTCTTTATGCTCTCTATATCCAAATCTCCTACATAGATATGAACCTGCAGTGCCAAATCTCTTCTTGAAATAGCTCCATTGGAACACAAACTATTAAGCAATTCTTTCAAACGTACTTTAGCATCATGATTAAAGAGCATTGGTACTGTGTTTATCTCGCCTCCATAACGGTTGTGATATGTACCAATTGTTCCATCTGTATTGTGAATAGTTTCAACTTTATCCCACTCAAAACCGTTAGGAAGTATTGCGTTATGTTTATCAACATCCGCATATTCCATTTCTAAACCAAATGTCCGCTCTAATATCCTCATAGTTTCATGCTCTTAGTATTTAGAGCGGAGAGTTGGAACTGCACCAACGACCTCAATGATGGTTTCATTGCGCTCTTCTAACTGAGCTATCTCCGCTTAATATAACAAATTACTATACACGCAAAAATGCTCGTCTTTCCGAGCTGTCAACCATACGGTATATTAATGTTCTTTACTAAAACAAACTCTGTTCTATGTAAGTTGGATTTTTCGAAACACCGAACTCTTCAATTTGGAGTCCTAACTTCTCGTTCATCCATTTAGCAACCAGATGGCGATGGCAAAAATCGCCAGGTTTTTCGTAGCAGCAAAGGGCTACATCTTTTCCTTTTGCCAATCTCTCTATGTTGGAGAGGAATACTTTTGGGTCTCTTTTCTCTAGTATTTCAGAGAAGAAACGCCTTTCGTAATCATCATGGTCTTTTGAGTTATGCAAGATGTCGTATGATGGAGATACCATTTTCAACGAAGGTCCTACATACCACTTAGGAGGGTATAGTGCTATTCCTATAACTACTATGTTCTCATTATGTAACTTCTTGCTGTTTGCGAAGTATGATGTGTAAATTTTCATATCTTGTAACTTTTTGCAAATATACTTAATTTTATTTGAATAACAAATAGAAAACGTAGAAATTTCTACCCTAATACTATTTTTATACTTTTCTCCTTGAAATCGTCTCCGTCAAGAATTATTTCTTGATTGCGGTACATTTCCTCAACCTTTTCTCTTGCTGATTTAGCTGTAGAGGACTCGATCTCTATTGTCCGTGACAGAATCTCTTGGACTTCTATTTTAAAGATTCTCTTTCCCATTGCTCTTTGTTTTTTAAATATCGTTATAATGAAGACCTTGTCCGTCCTCTAATACGTTACTTTCGTTTTCTACTAATTCTGAGAGGGATAACCAGCATCCACGATAAAGAGCCTTTTTGAGGTCTTGGTAACGTGCTTCTGCAACATCCTTGTCAGTGATGAGGGATTCTTTAAGTTGGTCTTCCGTGAAGAGATACCACGTTAACTTGTATATTTTCATTTTATTCACATGTTATATAATGCTCGACCCAATTTACAGTCATCTTTACTCTTATAAGGGAAGGCTCGTCTTTTATTAACTCACCAGAGATAAATCCTTCTGTTAAAGATTTCTTTTCTTTTACGAGTGCTTCTTGGGCTTCGTGCAATGAACTATATTTTGCATATCTTGGATTATTAGGACATACATTTGAACTCCACCTTTCGTTTAAATACCATTTTACCATAATATTGACTTATTCGTGTTGTCGAGAGCTTAATATCTTCTTGTTTTCTTTCCATTAATATATTCTTCTTGCCATACTTCATTATAGTCAGACGTATCATCTGAATAATAACAAACTATAGTAACCTGCGCAAGTCCAGCATCTAAATGATTTGATTCCTTAAAGCGTAAGTTTTCAGACCCAATACCTAACGAATATTTCTTAGCCTTTCTAACCGCTTCTCTATAATTATCAGCATCATAGAACTCTATACTTTCGTAATCGTTTTCAACACTACCTTTTACATGCTGTTTGAGAGCAATCTCATATTTAGGCTTAACTGTCTCTCCATAGATGTTTTTCATACGAAGTGCTTTATCCGTGATAGCGAGGGCTGAATGTTTATATATTTATTAATTCTATTCCTTTCTTAGGATTCTTGGTAGCTCTATCCAAGCTAACCTTTCCATTGAATACTCCTTTCACTATTGCGTAGAATGAAGTGCGTTTGATACCTTTGTCTTCTGTGGTAGGTATTTTTCCATAGCGTTCACAGGTTATACCTTTGTCTGTAAGGATAGTGTTTATTTCCATCATTCCATAGTAGGACTCCTCAAAACGCTGCTGAATTACCTTGCCACATACCTTAACTTGGCATCCTTTCGGAAGGTTCAACTCTGGCTTCAAGCTATCTTCATAAGCCTTGACCAGGAAGAAGGCATAGACCTCTTGACCTTGATAACAATAGAAGTTCTTTGCTACGGCAAGCATATCCTCTTCAAATTCTGTCTTAGGATGAATATTTGCCCCGAACTCGCATACCGACTTAACGTAAGCTTCATCCACCTTCAAATTGCCACTATTCAAGATGGTGTCAATACCATCCAAAGTAGACGAGCGGTAACGGACGTGTTCAATCTTCGTTCCTTTCTTATAGACTGGGCAAATATCGTACTGTACCTTGGCTGCCATGATGAGGTTCGTTTTAAGGATAGCATTCTTGTAACTTGAATCCTTTCTGCCGCCCCATTCATCAATGTCACCAAACTCATCATCAGTAGCATAACTGATTCTGTAGTTATAGATTTCATAGAGCTTTTGTGTGAAATCTGATATGTAGTAAATATTGTTAATACCAAACTTCTTGATACACTCGCAACCTACTTGCAGTTCTTCACCAGTAGTGGTGTTCTCGATTACATAAGCGTTCTTGCACCAGTGACCGCAATAGTCACATTTCCCGTAATCTGCACCATGCTGAGGGTTCTTGAAGATAAGTTCCTTGGTCGGGTCTGCAGGGGTGAAAGCATCATCCTTATACGTTGCGAGCAGTTTCCAACCGCTTTGTTCAGGTATGTAGACAGTGAGGTCACACACTTCATGGAAAACCTTAATACGGTGTCCTGATGTACCATTCTCTTCAATTACAGAGTGATAGAAGAGTTTTTGATAAGGCTTACCTATAGAGTAGGCAAAACCTTCAACATTCTTCTGAGTCTTGTCAGCGAATTTTTTGAACGAATCCACTGACTCTAATGGGATAAATGTTTTTAACGTGTTCATTGCTCTTTATTTTTAAGTTGTTATTGTTTTAATTATCTATTGCAAAGGTAGTCATTTTTTTGCAATTTACCAAATTTAAAACTCTGTAATTTATTGATAATCAATAGTTTAACTTTGGCTAACTTTTAGTCTATTATAGATGTATATATACTAACATTTATTATATTTCACATATTAAACTTTGTTATCTGAATTACTTTAGTTATATTTGCACTATGAAAATACAGGAATATCTTAATCGATGCAATGTTAAGTCCGTGGACGAACTTACAGATGAGCAAGTTGTTGATTACTTCCTTGAAGGTAATGCTGGGGTTGGACAGAAATGTGCCGTTGAGTTAGCTCTTCATGATTACTCTGAGTGTGGTTTCACAAAGGAGGAAATAATAGACTCTCTACGTAAAGCTATGTCTACTAAAGCTAAGTTTGGTATGACATATATCACTAACGAATCTGCAACAGGCCCTTCAGAAAGTAAATCTAGATGGGTGGTAGAACCATAATCTACCACCTATCTTTTTTTAGGTTTATTAAGCTTATAATACTTCTCATAGAGTGCAATAGCTTCATTATAAAACCTTGGTAATACCTTTTTGAAGTATCTATTGTTCGTCCAATAACTTTCACTTAGGTGCGCTATAATCTCAGATAAGCAATTTTGCAAACTCGATGCGAAATAATTGACTTCATGACCTGATAATCCATGTATCCAGTTGTGGTCTTTATCAAAAGCTTGCAAAGTATCAGATATTTTTCCAAATTGCTCCCTTACATCATATGTCTTATTTCTTATGAGATTAAGTTCTTTCCAGAGTTTATCAACAATCTTCCACTGTTCAACACCTTCTTCGTTTACATATCTATTTTCAGGATTGTTGTAGTCGTCAAAAAACTTTTTGTAAAGATTCTTGAAGTCTGCATTTTCTTCCCAGTTTCCTTGTAATGCTGCTTTTGCATGACCAAATTCATGATATTGTAAACTCTTTCTGTAATATTCGGATTTTACTAATCGTTCTTTCAGTCCATCGAAGTCTATTCTTACATGATTATATTTACCCCAGAAATAAGCTTCTCTTCCCCCTAGGCTTATGCAAGGAACAAACTTATCAAAGCTATCGTAAAATTCTTTCTTTCCAAGCCATTTTGTAGGACTTAAACCTATTTGTCTGAAGCCTTCCACTATCCTATATGGAGTGTTGAAGGATAATTTGTTTAGTCCATATTCGACCAGCTCTTTGTCAGATGCCAACTTATAGATATTATATGCCCCTTCTATTTCTCTGTAGACCATATTATAGCCACGTGTATCAATCCGTGCGCTTTCTATAGTCTTGATATAATCATTAAAGCGAGGAGTCCAATGTTTCGGAATAACACTCAAATCAGCTGTACATAATTCGTTCAAATGAGTGGCTGATTTCATGACTTCCTTTAAGCCTTTTTTACGATATTCTTCAATGAAAACATCGTATCCTTTTCCCCATCCTTCTGATTGTATTGCAGATACTATCTGTCTCCATGTCGTATTATAATCTAAGTTTTGACCATAGAGATTCTGCAGGAGTTTTTTTCCTGCCATAACTGCTTCCTTATCGTCTAGTGCAATTTCCAAATCAAAATCATCAAAATCTCCTATTATTTTCTTTGGTCTCAATGGAATTGAGCGAAGTTCGTAAAGCTCTTTTCGAGCTTCATCATAGGTAATCTTAACTTTTGAACGTATCTTGCTTACTGGTTCGAATTGTGTTGGTGCAATGTCAGCAAATTTCTTTCTTATGTTGTCTTTCCAATCTCCGAAGTCATAACTATAATCAAACTTAGATAGGTAGCTTTTCTTATATCCTTCGAAAGACTTATATGCTTGATATACTCTATCTTCATACCTGTGATACATATCTGACAGCAAGGAGCGTTCACTATCAGTTATCATTCCGGAACTCTCTTTGAATTGATGGGTAGCGATAAATTTATCAAAGCTTGATATGTCAATATTATAAGCTTTGGCTTTTCGCCTTAAATTTGCAATATCTTCATTATTGACATCTGTCTCAGTTGTTAATAAACTTCTGTTTTTCGCTGCTCTCTTTATAGCTTTTTCGTCTCTATCTGCATGACGGTATTTTGCTGCTTTCTCGACTGACAAGTGCCAATACTTTCTATTATCTTTCAAGAAGTATGGAAGCGTTTTTGCGTTTCCAATACGTGTTCGATTATTGCGAACCCATTCGTTGAAGTTCTTTGGCGTTCGTGTTATCATAGCAGCTTTATGAACACTTGGTGAACCATAGTACTCATCATCACTCATCACAACAGGCACAACATAGCACATGCAATTAGGGTGCCAACCCAAGAAAATAAAGTCTTTTGGGTATATTCCTATCAGATCATCACAAATGTCTGGTGCAGGATGCCGCTTACTCAATTTAACTTCATACCCCAATATGAAATCAAATTGTTGCCATCTTGTCTGCTCTGCCTTTCTGTAAGCCATGTTTATCTCTGTTCTTGCCAAACGTACAGAAGCATACTGGCAATCATGACAGCTTACTGCTTTACCATATTTCTCAGCATAGTCTGCTTTCATTGAGGAGAAATCCGAGAGATATTTGCTTATCCTCTTACTAAGGACTACTGCTGATTGCCCTTTTTCTATTGCTATAGATATAGTATGTTCAATTTCTTTCTTTAATGCCTGTGACTGTACCCATAGTTTTTGAGAGAGATTCATACCTCTATCTACTCTTTGTTGGAAAACCTTTAATGCATCAGTGTTGGGCTGAAAATATCTATTATATTTATCTCCTCCTTTCTCAAAACCATAAGCACGAAGAACTTTTCTTGCAAGTAGGTCTTGCATAATGTTACTTTCTTTCCACTCATTGGTGGTTCCTGAATAGATGAGGTTATTCATCTGCGCTGCATAACTAGTCATGATACCTTTGATGGTTTGTTTCAGTTCCGGGTAGTCCGCAAAGAAGAACTCAGCTGAACCATCATAACTGACACCATCTATAGACGTTGCAACTTGGTTTGCTATTCTATCATAAATGCTCTGAACTTGCGACATGTACTTAATTAATCGCAAGTTCAGAGCATCGTATGCTTTCTTTTGATTTGGTATTTTGGGTTTCATTTATTTCGGCTTATAGTGGTCGTTTACGCATTGCCTTTGGTATAGTATGGCGTATTTCTCGTATGGACATGTGGCAAGTGTGGGTTGTCCTGTTACGCTTTTATTACGTGGGTTGGTAACATGCGCACATCTATAACAAAAGTTTTCGTCCTTCTTTTTTGAAACGACTATTTTCTTTTTCAACATATGATGTATTTTACATTGTTTGCTCTCCTAAATTAAAAGCCCTTTGTTGAACTAATGCGGAAGCTTCTTGCTGTTCTCTTATATTCTTCAACGTACCTTTAGGGTCTTTTGATTGACCGAGTTTAACAATGGATTCAAGTTGGCTTTCGACAGGCATTCCACCGTTAGCTTTCATTCTAATATTAATATCATTATTTTCATCTTGTGGCACGTATGGAGTAATGATGTGATTACAAGTTATATTGTCTATCTCATTAGACCAAGAGTTATTCATTTGTTTCAAGAATGCCTTTATGACATTAAACTCACGTTCAAAGAATTCTTTCCATGGTCCAGACTCTTCATTAACCTTTAGTCTTGCATCTGTAAGCATCGTTTGTCTTGCATCATAACCAATATTTCCGAGTCCCTTCATATTGTCAAATGATATATCTGGCATCTGAGATAGCATCCAATACAATTTCAAAAGAGTGTTGGTTTGGTTGTTGACAGCCTCTTGGGATTGATTCCAAGAAACATAGGAAATATCTCCGTCACTTTCGACACGCCAAATCCGGTTGCTCTCTCCTTTCTTCTCTTTTCCCTTAATTCCTCCCTTTACTTTTACTATTGGGGCTGCGTTATATGCAATAACATTTCCATTACGTGAGAGATTATACTCTAACTCATGGCGAATATTTTCCAATCCTTGGTAAACTGCGGTTGGGCGCCATAGGTACACACCAGGAATCTTATTAATTATTATCTCCTCTCCACTTTCGATTGTCCCGTCATCCATAGTTTGTGCAGTTATTTCTTCCCATGTGTTGCCTTCGTTATCTTTTTTCCACACATAATGGCGATCGGCTGTGAATGTTTCAAAAAACGTGATGGTTTTTAAGTCTGACACCTTCTTGTCGTATTCGAATGACATTGCTATCATATCATCAAGTTCATCAATGATAGGATATAGACGTACACCATCCATAGGAGAGTAGGTCTTGCACTTTAACTTGTACTTGCATGGAAACCCATATATGGTATTTTCTCTTTTCACTGTATACCATATAGTAAACATTTCACATGCAGCATAATAAGCTATTCCACGCTTATAGTTCATACTGTCTATATGTGCTTTTTCATATATTTTCTCTATTGCAGATATAATGTCTGATTGTACGTCATTTGAAGGGGTATTATATTCACGTTTTACTGGTATAGCAAACGTAAATTGGTTAACTCGGTTTGCAAGTAATTTCTCCAAACCAATAGCAATACGTGAAGACTTCTCTCCATTCTCCTTATCTTTCAAACTCAATGTGTCTGTTAGAACTTTATGGTTAGACGTTTCATAAGTTTCAAGCAAGGTACTCCATAAGGGAACACATACTGTTCTCTTCTTCAGTTCGTTAATTTTCTGGTCTATAGTATTTGCACTACCAAGAATTTCCTTTATATCCATATTTGCGGCTTTTTTGCAAATATACTAAAAGTATTTGAATAACACATACTTTTATGGAAATATTCAAATTGTTTATTCTGAGTATGTACTATATTGTTCCGTGTCTGGTCTCGAACCCGATGTGCGCCTGTCGCTCACGGATGATAGATTATATATCTTATCTTGTAAATCCGTAATCATTACTATTTATGTTTTGCCCTCTTGAATTTCACATATTCGGGAGCCAAAACCTTTATAT
>OIYR01000342.1_pt1 | contig 26448 bp, 23 predicted proteins | sample 1588221 | NCBI WGS metagenome assembly OIYR01 (sample SAMN03283292) | human gut metagenome | biome: human-associated habitat; material: feces | host: Homo sapiens | place: Peru | collected 2012
TTAGAAATTGTATTGGTATTTTTTTGGTTAATTCTGCAGGTGTTAATTTTAATATTGCATCAACTTCTGAAAATGCTTCTTCTAATTCTTTATCCACTTTTTTTCCCCTTTCACATTTATTCTAATCAAATTTCCTGTGCTTCTGGTTCTGCCATATCTTTTTTATACATTGGTTCTACTAATTCAGTTTGTCTAGATTTTTTTGCTATTAATTTTGCAAATTCTTCTTTTTCATATCCCGTTCCTGCATTTGAATTTTCTTTATATATACTCTTCAACATTTCCTTATCTGCTTGAAGTGATCTTAATCCATTTTCAAAAAATTTTCTTTGTTCTTGTAAACATATTTTTTGCGTATATGGATCTTGCATTCCTTTTATTTTATTTGCTATTTCTTGACATCCACTTGCTCTTGTTAAGTTTCCAATTTTTAAAGCTGCAACTTGTGCTTCAATAGCAGAATTATATAACTCTCTTAATTCTTCTTCTGAAAGTTCTTTAATTGATAATACTGAAATTGTATTTACAACCAAACCAATGATAGCATATACTACGGCAACCATTCTCCATGCTGCTGCCCCACCACCTGCTGCGCTTACAAACTGTACGGTAACAGATTGAATAAGTAAGCTTGTCGAAAACGCAAAAATAAATCGCCATGATCCCATTTCTACACGTTCCCTACTGTTTTTTGTACAAAATGTAACTAATGATGCATATGCTATATTATTTGCAGTAAAAAATACTGCATTCAACAGCGTATATGCTATAAAGAACCATACATACTGTGCAGTTGTACTAAGACTGTCTGGAATTGCAAAGTTCGCAACGAGTGTTACAGCACAACCTATATATGCATATAGCATCCATGGTCTAGCTTTTCCAAGTCTGCTTTTTGTTTTATCAATCATAGTTCCAAAAAACATATCACTAATTCCATCAAACAGCTTTGATACCATAATCAATGTTCCGATAATACCTGGATTTAAGCCCACTGTATTTGTCAGATACAGCATTACAAATGATGACAGAAATGCATACACGACATTTCCAGCAAAATCTCCCGATCCATAGCCTACCTTGTTATACCATTTCAAATACCTCTTTTCTTCCATGTGAAACTTCTCCTTTCAAAATACCAATTATTTATTCCCACAATTTTGTTATATCAAAGATATAACAAATATATAGGAAAAACAATTTCATAAATCGCACAAAGTATGCACAAAATGATACAGCTATTATTTTATGCATAAAATTGTAACACTTATAACATGCGTATTTTTGCAATAAATCTCACATACAATCAATTTTTGATTTTTATGTTGCAATTAGAAAAAGCAGAAAAACTCAAAGCAACTTTTGACTATTTATTTCTTCATTTTGGCAAGTAATATCCCATTTCATGTTTTATAATGACAGTGAAAAAAGAAAGGAGATGAACTTCTATGAAAATTAAATTTCACAATTTTATTGAAATATTACTTAGCTTCTATGAAACTTTCTTCACAAAAGGATATTATCGTTTTTAAGCATCATTTATGCTTTTATATGTTTGGTCATCTTTTGCAGTTAAAAAGTTCTAAAAAATCATAACTGTTTTTTATAAATAATGGGTTATTTTATTATAGCCTTGTACGACTGGACTCCTTCTTTCAACCTACAGAGTCCATCCACAAGCACCTTTCTGGGACACGCAAGATTCATTCTCACAAATGAACTGCCATCACCGCCGTACTGGTTGCCACATGAGATATAAAGCCCTGTCTCTTTTCTTATATAATCAGCAATTTCTTCTGCACATCCCGGCATGTCCTTAAGATATATCCAGAGAAGATAAGTGGCATCAGAATACACTGCCTTTAATTCAGGAATCTCCTTATTTATATATTCAAGCGCATAATCTTTGTTATCAAAAATATATTTTCTTAACTCATCAAGCCATGCCACACCATTGTTAAAAGCTGCAACAGCCGCTTCAACAGCGAATACATTAGGTTCTGCGACCTCATCTGTATTAATTCCACGCCATACCTTGTGGCGGAGAACCTCATCTGGAACACTTATGGCAGCAGTCTGTAAACCTGCTATATTAAATGTCTTAGTTGGGGCAATGCATGTGACACTGTTATATTTACATTTATCAGACACAGATGCAAATGGAATATATGATGTACCCGGTCTTGTGATGTCACAGTGAATCTCATCCGAAATGACAACAACATGGTGCTTGAAGCACAATTCACCAATTCTTTCAAGCTCTTCCCTATTCCATATATTACCAGCCGGATTATGAGGATTACACAGTATCATAAGTGTTGTCTGTGGGTCAGACAATTTCCTTTCCAAATCATCAAAATCTATATTATACCTTTCCCCATCGAATACCAGCGGACTCTCAAGAACCTGTCTTCCATTATTAAGAATAGAATTAAAAAATATGTTGTACACAGGTGTCTGGATTAATACCTTCTCCGCCGGAGTCGTGAGCTTACGCACAATGCTTGATATTGCTGGAACTACACCTGTACAGAACATAAGCCAGTCCTTATTAATAGTAAAATCGTGTCTATTCTTCCACCAGTTAATGTACGCATCATACCATTCATCAGGAACATCCACATAACCAAAACATCCGTGGGCAGCCCTTTTCTGTATCGCTTCCATAATCTCAGGAGCTGTCTCAAAATCCATATCCGCAACCCACATAGGCAGTTCATTGTCTGCCACATTCCATTTCATTGAATTAGTATTCCTGCGGTTTACTATTTTGTCAAAATTATAAGTCATATCCTGCCTCCTGCCACGTAACTACTTTGCAATAAATTTATCAGATTTCTTAATTATGTTGTCGCAGACTATCTCAGTATCTGCTGGATTAATCCGCTCCTTTTCCATGATAAGCTCACCAATTGAATATGCACGTATAACACCAGATGAAGGATTTAATATACTCTCCACATAGCTGTTAATCTCTACATCAACCTTTGAATACTCAAACGCAAGTGTAGTATTAATAAGCTTGCAGTTTTTCATAATAAGATTATCTATATAACACATTCCCTGAAGGCTCTCGATTGTACAGTTGATAAGTGTGAGATTCTTTGCATTCCAGCCAAGATATTCCCCAGATATGACAGAATCATACACGGTCACATTTTCACTGTTCCAGAATGCATCCTTGGATATCATCTTGGCATTATGAATCTCTACATTCTTAGCTCCGTCAAATGAATAATTTCCTGAAAGCTGAAAATTATCAATTCTCATATTCTGGCTGTTCATGGCAAAATAATCGCCCTTCGCCATGACATTGCTTAATGTAGCCCCATCACAATGCCACAAAGTTTCTGCGGCATTAGGGATAGATACATTATTCAATGTAAGATTATGGCATCTTCTGAAATTCTTAGGAGCTTCGATAAGCGCATCCTCAACTGTCAGGTCATTCGTATACCACACGCCAGCTCTTGCCATCTCAAACCATGTACAGTCCTTTGCTGTCACATTATTGCTGTACCATAATGGGTATTTCCACTGGAACATAGTACTATCAAGCTCTATATTGCTGCACTCTTTAAGTGGAGACTCTCCATTGCCAAATATTGTATCCTTGATACTAAGATTATTCTCACCGAAAAGTGGACGTTCACCCTCAAAATATTCCTGATTAATTTCTCTTTTATCTGTATTTTCTATATTCTGTAACATTATTCTTACCTCTTATTATCGCTCATTATCCTCATTAAATCTTTATTTATTTTGCAACAATATATTTATCCGCCATAATATAATACATGACTTGCAAATTATCAATAAATCATGTTCTTAAACTGCCTTGCCGCGGAATTCAACGGATGCTGGCAGTCATACACTATACATATGTCACGCTGTGGTATCTTTTCCTTTAATGGTATCTGTACTATATCACCCATTCTTATATGCTGTTCTGCCATCGGCTCTGGGATAAATGCCAGACCAAGCTCACATTTTACAAACGGCAGAATCTGGTCTGTTGTGGCAACCTCTGTGTCAGGCATCAGTTCCAGTCCATATGACAGAAATAACTTTTTATAAAATCTGAATGTCATCGTCTCACTTCCAAGACATATTAAAGGATATTTTATAACATCCTGAAACGAATGCACTTCACTGCTTAACGCTTTAAATGTTATTCCGCCAACCAGTATATCCTGAAATGTTTCAAGCTCTATCTTCTTTAAAGGTGCTTCCACCTCCGCAGGGGTTGATACAATTGCAAAATCTATCTTGCCGCTCTTTACAGCCTCAATAGCCTCCGGTGTTGAATGATTATATATCTTCATTCGTATTCCCGGATACAAAGAGTGGAATTCTTTTATCTTATCCAGAAGAAATATATTTAATGCAATCTCACTTGCTCCTATTGAGATGCTTCCATGTGAAAGCCCTGTGCTGTCTGTCAGCTCATCCTCCGCTGCAAACAACTGCATCATTGCACATGACACATGCGTGTACAGCTTCTGTCCCTCTGGTGTTAACTGCACGCCGCGGTTAGACCTGACGAACAACTTTGTGTTAACCTGCTGTTCGAGACAGTTCATTGCTCTTGTAACATTAGGCTGGCTGTTTCCAAGTACATTAGCTGCCTTGGTAAAGTTACCATACTTGGCAACATAATAAAATATCTTATAATATTCAAAATTAATATTCATATCTTACCTATGCCCCTGTCATATCAAATACTTATTATTGCCATATCAATTATAGCTTTTACTTATTATGAACGCAATACTATAATTTTTCAGAAAAGAAAATATAATAAAAAGTCATAAATAATATGAAGGGATGTGTTTAATCATGAGAAATACAAGAATTTTCCCAAGAGAAGAAAAAGCCGAAATATTATTCCAGAAAATCATGGATGATTCATGGGCATGCAAAAAGCTTTTTGATACATTTTGTGACTATTTATTTTACAATGAAGATGCGAGTACATCTTTATCTCCTTCTGAATTTGCAGATGCTTTGTTTAGCTGTTACCAGAATCGTGACTTATCAGCATTTCTAATGGCTATATCTAATAATACCCTGTTTGATTTATTAAGAAATTCATATCTTATTCCATACCGCTTTAATGCGGATGGCAGACAGAATCCACTGATTCTGTCTGATGATAACGGACTTCTGCTGCCAGAGTATTCTTCTATTGTTCGTGAAAAAGATTTCCAGCATTTTCATGAAGTGTACAAGAGTCTGCCTGATAAAAATAACATATATCTTGCACAGGCTTACCGCTACAGCCACACATATGGAGATAATGACGAGACTATCGAACAGAAAATCCTCGAAAAGAACACAGGAATACTGCTTATACGTGACCTTCCTGACACTGTAAAACTAAAGGAGACCGAAGCTGAAGCCTACTGTGCTGTATGGGACCTTATGCTTGAATTGGAGAAGAATCTTCCAATGGCATATGTATTTTATGGTCAGGATACATTGATAGAACATAATGAGCATTTTGATGAATTAGGAATCTTTCTGCCTGATTCACTATTCTTAAAAAATCTTGAACGCAATGTTAAGAAAGCGGAGGAGATTATATATGCCAAAAGATAATTATATTGACATCATGGAAAAAAATCACATGGAAATTCCATGGCATGATTATACTAATACCGACAGCAATGCATTAATAGCAGATGCGGATCTTATAGAGAAAGCTTCTGTAATCGGCAGGGTTGGATTGATTATGCTCTCATGCGGGACAGGAGCATGGCGTGTGCGTACATCAATGAATAAACTCTCAAGAGAACTCGGTGTGACATGTACCGTAGATGTTGGTCTTATGTCTATCGAGTTTAACTGTTTTGACGGCAATGACTGCGTTTCACAGTCACTAAGCATTGCTAATACTGGTGTTAACACATCTAAATTATATCGTATGGAACAATTCGTGGACAGTTTTCCTGATGAGGAAGCCCACCTTACAGGTGAGGAAATCCATAAACGCCTTGATGAAATCGAACATATTCATACCTTATATTCACCGGCAAAGCTCGGTCTTGCCGCTGCTCTGGCATGTGGAGCCTTCACATTCCTTCTGGGCGGTGGTCCAGTTGAAATGTTATTTGCTTTTATTGCCGCCGGCGCTGGTAATGTGATAAGGACAAAGCTTATCAAACATCATTACACTTTATTTTTGAATATAGCTGCATCAATATCAGCAGCCTGTCTTATATATGCCATATTACTAAAACTTGCAATTGTGTTATTTAATATTCCATCAGTCCATGAGGCAGGCTATATATGTTCAATGCTGTTTATTATTCCTGGATTTCCATTCATAACGAGTGGAATTGACCTTGCAAAGCTGGATCTTCGTTCCGGACTTGAAAGACTGACATACTCAGTCATTATTGTGCTTGTAGCAACTATGTTTGCATGGATTATGGCACTGCTCCTTAACTTACAGCCACTGGATTTCACAACACTTCAGATTGACAGTGTGACACATCTGTTTTTACGTCTGATTGCAAGCTTCTGTGGTGTATTTGGCTTCTCAATCATGTTTAACAGTTCTGTTACGATGGCTGCAACAGCCGCTCTGATTGGTGCAGTTGCCAACACATTAAGGCTTGAACTTGTAGATTTTACAAGTATGCCAGCCGCTCCTGCCGCATTTATCGGAGCATTATGCGCAGGACTTTTATCTACAATTATTAAACATAACAACGGATATCCACGTATATCTTTAACCGTTCCATCCATTGTCATAATGGTTCCCGGACTTTATCTGTATCGGGCAATATATAACTTTGGAATTATGTCACTTACAGATGCCGTTTCATGGTTCACATCAGCAGTTATGATTATTACTGCACTTCCATTAGGACTGATATTTGCAAGAATCTTAACGGATAAGACATTCCGATACTGCACGTAAAGCCCTCAAAAACCTCTTGCAAGCAAGCTTGCATCGGCTTTCTGACCTTTTGACCCTGGTATCATATAATTAAAGGATGAATCACATGATAAATTACACTAAGAAAGCAATAATAGACTGTTTCTGGACATTTCTTGAATCAAAATCTATTGATAAGATAACAGTTAAAGACATCGTTGAACACTGCAATATAAACAGAAATACATTTTACTATTACTATTCAGACATATATGAATTGCTGGAAGATGCGCTGAAAACCAAAGTAAAAAGCAAGCTTCGCCACATATCTGATTATGACTCACTGTATGATGCTTATATACACTCTATCGCACCTTTCGTAAGCCACAAGCAGATAATACAGCACATCTACAATTCTAAGGCAAAAGATTCATTTGAGGATTACATACGTTCTATAATCAACGGTTATATGCGTAAATTTGTAATAACATATGCAGTAGGCTACAGCCTTTGCGAGGATGATATTGAATATATAAGCAGCTTCTACACATATGCTATCACAGGAAGCTTAATCAATGATATAAAGACCGGCATGAATGACATGACAAGCAATTATATTAAAAATATATCTGACACATTCAATGCAACAATCATAGATATGATAAGACAGAGGCTTGAGAGCAGACAGGATGTTGGATAATATAATCATACTGGACAACAATTCAGATGGATTACCCGGTCTGCCATCTCTATAGTTGATGGTCTGTGTGCTATCATTATGATTGTCTTTCTTCCCTTGATATTCCTGAGTGCCTGATTGACCTTGGTCTCTGAATCAGGGTCAAGTTTTCCGTTTTCATCATAAAACATAATATTTACGCCTCTCATATTCCTCAATCAACTTCGGCTGAATCAACGGATACGTCCAGTTATCCGGTAATTTTTCCATAAGCTCAACTTTTTCAATCTCACTTTCTAATCTACCTGAAAACTTCATAATTTCAGCAAAGCATAGCAATCCAAACGATTCTTCACCATTCTCATTTACATTTGTCTTGCCAGTAACAGAATATACACATAGAGGCCTTAATTCAAACTTAATGGCACCCGTCTCTTCCTGAAGTTCTCTTTTGGCAGTGTCTAAAATATCACCGCCTCCAATTTACTGTTCAGTTATTCTTTCTATCTCAAACGCCACAACACCATATTGCGCCTGTTGTTCTTTCGAATAATATTTCTCCATATCTGCCGGATTGGCAGTAGCAACATCTTCCTCTGTATAGCCACATTTTAGCAAGGGCATCGATTGATACAATTCTGTAAAATTCTTAAATATATGTATGCTTTTTACTCTTACCACAAGCTGTTCCTGAGTCTTTGTATTTACAAATTCTATCGCATCACCGATTTTAATGCATTGGCGTTTTTCATCGTATAATCTAAGTTCATACATCTTATCTCCACACGCAATGCTCATGTTACATATAGAAGCAGAAACAAATAAGACAAGAACAGACCGCATCATGCTATTCCGGGCTATGGGAACACGTTAGAAAAATTCACAGATTTATGCTATCATATATGCAACAGCATTGAACAGCGACGGTCTGGCGCAAACGCCATACCGCCGCTGCTTCTATCTCAAAAACTTTTTGAAAAACTTTCGGATTTGTTGTAAGTTTTCACTCTAAATCCATAGTACATAGGCAAGGGGAGAAAGGAGGAGCCGCTTTGATAGAAGATGAAAAAATTATACAACTATTTTTCGAGCGTTCCGAGCAAGCAATCAAAGAGCTGGATTTGAAATATGGGAAAGTCTGTCACAAAGTATCATATAACATACTGCACAATAGACAGGACGCAGAAGAATGTGTCAATGACGCTTATTTAGGAACATGGAACGCCATACCGCCGCAGCGACCAAACCCTTTGCTGACATTCCTATGTAAAATTGTCCGCAATCTTTCCATCATGCGCCACCATTCAAATACGGCTATGAAAAGAAACAGCACCTATGATGTTGCTTTAGAGGAATTAGAGGGATGTTTAGCGTCCGCAGCCACAGTTGAAGCGGAAATTGAAGCAGACGAATTGACCCGTATCATTGACAGTTTTCTTGAAACTCTGTCGCAGGAAAACCGAGTAATCTTTATGCGCCGCTATTGGTTTTCTGATACATACCAGCAGATTGCAGAGCGTGTCGGCATTACAGAAAACAATGCGGCTGTTCGTTTGACCCGCATTCGTAAACAAATGAAAGACTATCTAACAGAAAGAGAGGTTTCACTATGAAAGCAAAGAAATTTTCCGAAGCATTAGGAAATGTCCGTGATGAATATGTGAGTGAGGCCATCGCATATCAGAGTAAGCGCAAAAGTCGCAGTTGGCTCAAATGGGGAGTTGTTGCAGCTTGTCTGTGCCTGATAATGGTAGCTACGATTCCTCTTTGGCGGGGGAACTTTGTCAGCAATCAAGGTAACGAGGATAAAATCATTGTTTCCGAGAACGGTGTGTCCATTCCAAAACTGGATGTAAACTTGTCTAACGATGTTGAGGCAGACATGATAGGATTCTTCATCTATCAAGGAAACTGCTATGTACAATATGAATGGTTTGATAATGCAGAGAGTATTGTCGGCGAATACCTTGGAACAGCATCCGGTTTAATTGATGAGTGGACGCCCAGAGATGGATATGTAGAACTTGCAGGTAGTGTCAGAGGTGATTTCTATTCTGTAAACGGGTATGATCCTAATTTCATGCTGTGTATGAAGTACGATGACGGACAGGTTTCTACCTACATCTGTAATTCCGGCATTACGCTCAAATACGGCTCCGAATTGTATGAAAAAAGGTTGCACCTGTCCGAAAACTACAGTGCGGTGCAGTTTGAAACATGTGAGTCATGGTATTACAGCAAAGACGAGGTTCATTCTCTGAATGGCGACGCAGAAACCGTCCAGTCCTTCTTAAATGCACTGAATACCGCAGAGTTTATACTGTGGTCAGATGTACCCGAAAAGGAAGGTCATACAACATCTTCCATCTATGACACAGAAATGTACCATGTGTATTTTGAGATGAAAAATGGCTTAGTTGTTCATCTCCGACTGTACGAAAACGGGTATGTACGTTTTCAGGGAATGCTGGATATCTGTGTGCAACTCTCTCCCGATGACTATACTCCGTTTATAGACTTGATGAATAGAACATCGTAATCAAAAAAGCAGCAAATTTGCTGCTTTTTTTGCGCCCATTTTTCCCAAACCGGGCTTTCCTACCGTAGTAGTGATGAAAAAAGAAAAATGTGTTTGCTGGCCCAACTAACGCCCTACCTATAACTTCTGCGCTTGAGGAATCAACGAATATTCCCCTTTGTAAGATCCCTCCTCCTTGCCACTTTAATATCTCCATATACAAAAATTTATCCCAGTATATTAAGTGATGATATACGTCTTGTAAGAATATCTGCTGAAATAGGTGCAAACATTATATCTGATACAATATCAAGATTAGCCGCACATCTTATCTGCTCCATGCTGCCTTCTTTACAGATTGCAATAATCTTAGGATTACCTGTCAATTTAACATTTTTCAGTTCATCCCATATCTTAACCCCAGAATCTGTACTGTCAGACACATCAATGTATACTGCCGCTATATCTTTGCCATCACTAAACATCCTGCCAATATCATCAACTGATGAAACATGCTGTAATGATGCAGACGTTCCATATACGAATTCCAGTATGCTTGTTACATTCCTTGATGATGTAAGTGCCGCAATCACACGGGAATGTGAATTTGCATCTGATTCCTGTGCTGTTACCGCACTCGTTCCATATTCAAAGAAACATCCCTTGCCGGCTTTCTTCGCATTATACAGAGCCTTGTCTGCCTTGCTAAAGAGGTCTGTGTAACTATGGTCATCTGCATCAGAAAATGCAACACCGATACTTAAACTTATATTCTCAGGAATTGTAAGATTTTCCTTGACTCTTATAGTCTCAACAAGCTTATCTGCTTTCTTTAACGCAATATCCTTATACCCGATATCACGCATCATGACAACGAACTCATCTCCACCGATTCTTCCGATATAATCAACACTGCTGAAAGTAGAAGATAACACACCGGCAACTACAAAGATAGTATGATCTCCGACCTTATGTCCAAATATATCGTTAACTGCCTTAAAGTTATCTATATCAATAACCATAAGTGCATGAAGCTTATCTGAAGCTTCCTCAAGAGTCTTATTGACAAGCCTTTCTGTCGTTGTCTTATTAAAAAGCTTAGTCATTCCGTCAATCTCTGACATAATCTTTAATTGTTCCTGCTTATGCAGTAACGCCTTGATTCTTCGTCTTGCACCCAGGATATTATTAATTCTTGAAAGTGCAACCTTATCATCTACAGGCTTAACAATATACTCATCAGCACCAAGCTCAAATGCTTCCTTCTGGAACGATTCTGAGTCACTTGTCGTAAGAACAATAACAGGAATCTTCCTGAAATTATCCATATCACGTCTTCTCCTTAGCACCTCAAATCCATCTATTCCCGGCATAACAAGGTCTAATAAAACCATCTCATACTGAGCTGAATCTGACTTAAATATCTCAAGGCACTCCTCGCCTGATGCAACCTCTGTCAGCTCAAATGACTCCTGAAGCATCTCACGGATAACTGTGCGCTGAAAATTAGAATCATCAACGAGCAATAATTTTTCTCTTAACTGTTCCATACCTTATTCCCTTAGTGCTGTTTAATAAAGACACTATAGCACAGAAGCGGGGCAGCTTCAAGCATAGTGTCCTTGTTAAAAAATATTTATTAAGCGTTTATATTTCTCTGGTATTCAGGTGACATCTGTCTCAATCTGTCTACATATACCTTTAATCTGCCGATAACATAATCCGCATCCTCATATGTCGTAGATTTAGATATACTAAGTCTCAATGCGCTGTGTGACAGTGAATCTGTAACCCCCATCGCCTTTAGCACATGTGACGGATTAAGAGAACCTGAAGTACATGCTGAGCCGCTTGATGCACATATTCCATCCTGATCAAGCATTATAAGAAGTGTCTCGCCCTCTATAAATTCAAATGAGACATTGATATTATTAGGAAGCCTGTCTGTGAGTGAACCATTGACATAAGCATATGGTATCTCTGACTTAATCTTATCAATCATGTAATCTCTTAACTTTGATATATAAGCATTGTCATCTTCCATGCTCTGTGCATGAATCTTCGCAGCCTCAGCCATGCCAACAATTCCCGGCACATTGATTGTTCCGGCTCTTCTTCCTCTCTCCTGTGCACCGCCATGTATGAATGAGCCAAATTTCACCTTATTGCTTACATACAGGAAACCTACACCCTTGGGGCCATTAAACTTATGTCCCGATGCACTTAACATATCTATATTCATAGCCGCCGCATCAATAGGAATATGTCCATATGCCTGAACTGCATCTGTGTGCACAATAATTCCACGCTCATGCGCAAGCTTTCCAATCTCGGCTATTGGCTCAATAGTACCCACTTCATTATTAGCCAGCATTACACTTATAAGAACTGTATCTGGACGTATCGCATCCAGAACCTTATCAGGTGATATAACACCACTGTTATCGGGGCTTATATATGTCACATCGAAGCCCTGTTTTTCAAGATATTCTGCCGTGTGAAGTATCGCGTGATGCTCAATGGCTGTCGTGATAATATGCTTTCCCTTATCCTTATATTTGTCTGCCACAAGCTTTAACGCCCAGTTGTCAGATTCGCTTCCACCGCCTGTAAAATATATCTCATCAGGTGATACTTTAAGTGTATCTGCAATCACTGCTCTCGCGTCCTCAACAGCATTTCTGCTCTTCTGTGCAAATGAATATATCGCTGAAGGATTGCTGTATATATCCTTATAGTAAGGAATCATCTTATCAAGCACTTCTGGTAATACAGCCGTTGTCGCAGCATTATCCATATAAATCATATATCTGTCTCCTCTGGCATTGGATTTAGATAACGTAGTTATCTGTCATCTGCATCTGCAGCTCTACAAGGTCTGCAAGTGTTATGTTATCAACCACTCCGTTAATGGCATCATTTAATCTTTTCCATATAACGTATGTTACGCATGACTGCTCCCTTGGACATGTTGTCTCATCATCCTCAACGCAGTCAACTGGTGCAAGTGAGCCTTCTGTAAGTCTTAAAATCATTCCAACTGTATATTCCTTTGGGTCTTTCTTTAACATATAGCCGCCCTGTGCGCCTCTTATGCTTCTTACATATCCAGCCTTGTTAAGTACAGATATTATCTGCTCAAGATATTTGTCCGAAACTTCCTGTCTTTTTGATATATCCTTGATACTGACTGCCTCTCCCGTATTATGGAGTGCAAGGTCAAGCATAAGACGTACTGCATATCTTCCCTTTGTCGAAATCTTCATATATTCCTTCCTTTCTCATATCTATGCGTGTCTGGCATTATATAATAGTTCCACCGCCATATACGTAATCGCCATCATACAGGACAACTGCCTGTCCCGGTGTTATGGCACGTACCGGTTCATCAAATGTACATTCTATTGTGTCATCTGCTATCTTTCTTACAGTGCACATTGCCCCTTCATGGCTGTATCTTATCTTAGCCTTAAGATGGACTGGCTCTGTTATCTCGTCTGCTGCCATAAGATTAATGTGGTTAGCATAAAGTTTATCAGAAAATACATCGCTGTTATCGCCGATAACAACCTGATTAGTCTCAGGCTTTATCGCAACAACGAATGCCGGCTTGCCAAGTGCTATTCCAAGTCCCTTTCTCTGTCCTACTGTGTAATGGATAACTCCTTTATGCTTTCCAATAACATTGCCTTTGGTATCAACGAAATCTCCGGGAACGCTCTCGTATCCTGTCTCTCTTTCGATAAATCCTGCATAATCATTATCTGGCACGAAGCAAATCTCCATGCTGTCTGGCTTATGTGCAACTGTAAGACCTATACGCTCAGCTATAGCCCTTACCTCATCCTTGGTGTAATCACCTATAGGCATGAGTGTTCTTGACAACTGCTCCTGCGTAAGATTATACAAAGCATATGTCTGGTCTTTCTTAGCTGTCATAGAATTACGGATTGCATATCTTCCATTAGAAAGCTGCGTAATTCTTGCATAATGTCCAGTTGCAATATAATCTGCTCCAATGCTTAAGCTTCTTGTAAGAAGAGACTCCCACTTGACATATCTGTTACATGCTATGCATGGATTAGGTGTACGTCCCTCTTTATATTCTTTCACAAAGTAATCGATTACGTCTCTCTTGAATTCATTCTTAAAATTCATCACATAATATGGTATATCAAGCATTGCCGCTACTCTTCTGGCATCATCCACAGCAGATAAGCCACAGCATCCACCGTGGTCTTCAACTATGTCGCTGCTCTCATCCTGCCATATCTGCATCGTCACACCAACCACGTCATAGCCCTGCTCCTTTAAAAGGTAAGCTGCTACTGACGAGTCAACGCCGCCTGACATGCCGACTACAACTTTCTTCTTCGCCATATAAATTCTCCTATTAATCAAACTGCCTGACCTGCAATCAGGCAAATCACATTCTCTAATCTGTCATCAGACAGATTTTGCTGTTCAATCTTGCATCAGATAAATCAAACCCTCTGGTCTGCAAGTGGATTAACTGTGTCATAAGCAAGTTTTTTTATCTCATCCCAGTGTGAGGCTGAATCCTTATCATACACGCCTATAACCTTACATCCTGCCGCAATTCCTGTCTCTATGCCATGAAGCACATCCTCATAGATATATGTGTTTTCCGGCTCATATCCCATAAGCTCACAGACTTTCCTGTAGCCTGCCGGGTCTTTTTTATTAATTCCAATCATATAAGAAGTAGTTATCATTGAGAAATAATCAGCAATTCCCGCCCTTGTCATGGCATCTTTGGCACACTGCGCATCAGAATTAGTAAATATACACATCCTGCTTCCATTCTCATGCTCGCGCAACACCAGTCTTCTCATGCCAGCCTTCATAGGAATATCATATTTGTAATGATTACCCATAATCTCAAGCACTTCTTTTTTCATCTCTTCTATATCAATATCAATCTTTAAGACATCCTGGAAATATCTGCCACATTCGTTCAAATCCATAGTATATGTGACTTCGTAGAAATCTTCTGGAAGCTCTGCTCCTTTGGACTTAGCATATTCCTCAGATAATCTTGCCCAGTAAGGCATCGAATCAAGCAGTGTTCCATCAAGGTCGAATATAATATCCTTTTTAGTGTAATCAAACAGACGCTCAGCCTTTTTTCTAAGCTTTGACGCTGCCGCACCGACATTGCTTTCAGCAAATATAGCCGACACAACAGCCACACCACAAACTCCTGTATCTTTAAGATAATCCATATTGTCATAGTTGATTCCACCTATGGCAACAACAGGAATATCAACGCTGTCTGTTACTTTAAGAAGCTGTTCCTTAGGCATATAGACAGCATCACTCTTAGTAGTTGAGCCAAACACTGCACCTGTTCCTATATAATCTGCTCCAAGGCTTTCTGCAAGACGTGCCTGCTCAACTGTCTTTGCAGTCATTCCGATTATCTTGTCAGGTCCTAATATCTTCCTCGCCTCACTGTATGCCATATCAGACTGTCCTATATGAACTCCGTCCACATCTGCCTCAAGCGCAGCATACGCATCATCATCTATGACAAATGGCACATTATATTTCGCAGCTATCGGCTTGATTGCCTTTGCCTGCGCCACCAGCTCATCATGCGAGCAGTTCTTATCCCTTAACTGCAAAAATGTCGCACCATTTTTTAATACTTCTTCTACCTGGCTTTCAAGAGTTTTCCCGTCAAGCCATCTGTTATCTGTAACTGCGTAAAGCATCATATCTTTATATAAAACCTTCAATGTATTCTCCATTCCTATATTGTAACAAACTTGTATTTTTCTTATTTATAACATTATACTATTGTATTCCTACTTTTTCAATATGAATTAAAATTCTTTATTTTCTTATAATATGATACCAGGGTCAAGAGGTCAAAAAACCTCTTGCAAGCAAGCTTGCATCGGCTTTCTGACCTCTTGACCCCAACATCATAATATTTTTATGCCAATTTATAAATATAAAAAATGGATTTTCTGAATACCATATACGAATTCAGAAAATCCATTTAACTGCAGGATTCTATATTATATTTTGTTATCAGCCGCCAAGTGCTGTCTTTTGTGGAACCTCTGTCTCTTTTTCGTAGCAGGCAAATGAATCATCAACCAGCTTCTTATCAGGCTTAGGAGTAAATAAACTTACAACTGGCACAATTACCATTCCTGCTATCATTGCAAATGCACCACAGTTGATCGGTGACTGGAGCCAGACTGGAAAATGCGCCCTGAAGAATATATTTGCAATCATAAGCACTGAGCTGAATATAAAGCAAGTCCAGCAAGATGCCTCAGAAACCTTTTTTGAATAGAGTGAGTACATGAATGGAGCAAGGAATGAACCAGCCAGTGCGCCCCATGATATTCCCATAAGCTGTGCAATAAATGTAACAGAACTCTTATATTGTATAAGAGCAAGCACCGCTGATATGGCAATGAATACCACAATAAGAGCTCTTATGTATAATACCTGCTTCTTTTCACTCATATTTTTTATGAAGTTATCTTTAAGAAAATCAATTGTAAGTGTTGAACTTGATGCAATTACAAGAGATGATAATGTTGACATTGATGCAGACAATACAAGTATTACAACTAATGCTATAAGTACTGGGCTGAGTCCTGATAACATTGTTGGAATAATTGAATCATATCCGTTTGCTGCCACATCTATCTGGTCAGAAAATAATCTTCCAAATCCTCCAAGAAAATATGAACCGCCTGCAACAACTAATGCAAATATAGTTGATATGATTGTTCCTTTCTTAATAGATGCTTCATTATTGATTGCATAGAACTTCTGCACCATCTGAGGAAGTCCCCATGTTCCCAGTGATGTAAGGAGTACCACGCAAAAAAGGTTAAACGGATCAGGTCCGAAAAATGAAGCAAATATTCCTGGAGCAGTACTTACTGTGGGATCTGATATATTTGAAAGTCCATTGAGTGCTGCCATAAAACCGCCCTTTGAATTGATTACTGCTGCTACAACCGCTGCAATTCCAAAAAGCATAATAATACCCTGAATAAAATCATTAATTGCTGTTGCCATATATCCACCAGCTATAACATAGATAGCTGTAAGAATTGCCATGATTACAATACAGACACTATAATCAATATCAAATGCCATTCCAAAAAGTCTGGACAGTCCATTATACAATGAAGCAGTATATGGAATAAGGAATATGAATATAATCACTGATGCACCAATTTTTAACGCATTACTTCCAAACCTTCTGCCAAAAAACTGTGGCATTGTAGCCGAATCAAGGTGCTGGCTCATGATTCTTGTCCTTCTTCCAAGCACAACCCATGCAAGAAGCGAACCTATTAAAGCATTACCTATACCAGCCCATGTTGCAGCTATACCATATTTCCAGCCAAATTGTCCGGCATACCCTACAAAAACTACAGCCGAAAAATATGATGTTCCGTATGCAAACGCTGTAAGCCATGGACCTACCGAACGTCCACCAAGCACAAATCCATTAACATCAGTTGCGTGTTTGCGGCAGTACAGCCCAATGCCTATAAGTACCGCAAAGTAAATAATCAGAATAACCAGTTTCATACTAACCCCCAAGGTTTTATTTTTATGCACTTTTGTATATTAAAGCGTAATGCTTTAACTCGTTAAAGTGAATTGTGATAAAATATTACCATATAATTATAAAATAAGCAAGCTAGATTATACATTTTATACAATCCAGCTTGCTTATTTGGATTAATCAAGGAATTTTTTCAATTATTTTATGTTAATCACATCATTTACACTGATAGAACCATTATTTCCAAACCTGACATAAAGCTCATCTGCCCTCTCCTTCTCAACAACATATATCACCTTGTAATCTCGTTTAATATTTGAATCAATATTGATGTATGACTTATCTCCTGTAAAATCATTATATATTGCATAATTTATTTCAAACAGATTGTCCCATATATCATAACAGCCTTTCTGATTTTTATGCGTTGTCCCTAAATATGGACTTGTGCTAATAGATATTGTCTGTTGTCTGGTTTTATCAATAATCTTTACATCTATAGTTAAATCAAGTACCAGAAATGCCATATCAGCATCCCTTTCTGCCATCACCTCTCTTAAACTGCTTTTTCCATCACCATTTCTGATTGTTTTGTAATGAATTGTCTTTATAGTTTTATCTTGATTAAGCAGGCTTTCTTCATTTGATTTAAACTGGGTGCCAAAATAACTCTCATCATATTTTAAATTATTCAATGAATCCACTAATTGGTAAGAATTAAGAGTGTATGATGTTATATAATTATAACCATCAATCATTACAGTACTTCCAACACCACCTGCACTGCTTACATCCACATCATTGTCTGGCGCCACAACAGATGGAAAATCCGGGTCTCCATTAATTTCTAATTCAAGGCGTTTATCCAGCCATTCAAGACTTCGTGCAATGGTCTTAGTTTCAATATCATCTTCATCTGTTCCATAGAATGAACAGCCTGCAAGAATCTTTTCTGTCTCATCCGTGCTTATGTCATTTCTTACGTATATATGCAGTATATAATCACAATTATCGAATATCAGATAACATTCCTTATCATATTCACCACCATCTTTGGTAAGTATATATCCCGTTTTTCCGTCATAATGGTATTCCTGCGTACTGATAACATATTTAACTGCGGCAATCTCCGGTCTTCCTGATATTTTTCTGATATCCATTGTCAATCCATCATATTTACCATCCTGCGGTATATATTCACACCCTTCTGGAAGATAAGCTGTGTCCACCGCAATATATTTACTACCATTAAAATTATTCTTAACCTGCTCCATTGATGTTTGAGTTTCCAGGCTTGTTTCATTATCCGATTTTATTCCAGCCCCATCATTACAATATATAGTTACCTCATATCCATCACGCTTTAAATATGTATTATATATTTTATCTGATGCAAATGCTGTAGTACCAATCACACATACAAATATACAGGCTACAGCAGCTGTCTTTCTCATACCTGCATAAAAATGTGGTTTTACAATATTCTCCTCACTAATATGCTTATTTACTTCCTGCTCAATTCTTGCGTTCACAATATCTGGTGTTTTATTAAACATTTTTTCATAAACTGATTTATCCATCCACACATTCCTCCAGATAATTTTTTATCTTTTTTCTTGCTCTTGACAAATTAACCTTGACATTATTAACAGACATACCCATCAACTTCGCTATCTCATTAGTGTTATACTCTTCAATATAGTACAGGTCTATTATCAACCTCTGCTTATCTTCAAGCTGATCTATTGCCGCATGAAGCATTGGATATTCTGTCTCACTATCGTTGACGCATGAACCCTCTTCAAAAGAATCTAACAGCTCATTCTGTGGTTCAAATCTCTGCCACCGCCTGTGAATGTTGTAACATTCGTTTATAAGTATTCTTATAAGCCATGTCTTTGCATACTCATCCTTCTTCAAACGGTGAAGTTTTTCAAATCCTTTGGCAACCGCCTCTCCTATCGCATCGGCACAATCTTCATCATCTTTCAGGATTGACTTTGCGACACGGTATAAAGAGTCTTTATTATCAAGAATCATTGTCCCAAATGTTTCTTTATCCATATCTCCCCTTCTTTTGTATTAATAATTTTGTTTTACATATATTAGACGATTTAACTATTTAAAAGGTTACAGCCATATATTATTATTTTTCCACATAAAATAAAAAGCCATGCAGACCGAAATCCACATGGCTATTTTTTATAAGTCTGTCTATTTTAACATAAACAATAATCCAAAGCATCCCACTCCACAGTTAGTAGAGATAGCCGGCGAAGCTTTCTGGTAGATTACATTTTCAAATGTAACCTTCTTACAAACCTCTTTCTCTATCCATTTCAACTCTTCCTTCGATAATCCGGAATGTGTTATGAATAAAGTCTTAGTATCTATCTGACGAACTGTGTTAAGGGAAGATTTGATGTATCTTTTACGGACACTCTCCCTTGTTCCAGCCAGTATGCTTCCTACCTTCATACTGCTGTTTTTAAGTATAACCACCGGATGAAGCATAAGTGCCTCACACAGCGTACTTACACGCGCTGAAATACGTCCTGAATGCATGAGATATCTCGTATCATCAACTATAAAGCTCGTTCTCGTCTTATCCTTAAGCATCTGAAGATTTTCCATAATCGCATCAGGAGCCATGCCTGATTCTGCATATGCGGCAGCCTGTAAGACGATAAGTCCCATTCCACTCGACAGATGTCCTGAGTCAATTATATATACATTATCAAATGTCTTAGCGGCTTCTAATGCATTCTGATAACCTTTACTTGCATTTTTTGCCATGGAAATGTGGATTACATATTGAGCAGCCGTCAACTGCTCTGCAAAATACTCAACATAATCATCCACCTCTGGAGCCTCAGATTCAGCGAATTTACTGCCATCCTTTATATACTCAAGAAGTCCGTCAGTCTCTGCCTCTATTCCATCAAGGAATTCTCCGCCATTAGTCCTGATATGGTATGGCATGACTGATATCTTGTGCTTATCAGTCAACTGTGAAGGTAAATCACTTACACTGTCAGTCGATATTCTTATCGCCATCTTTAGCTTATGCTCGATTATAGGAGCTTCAATAGTTCCCACACTGCCCTCTTCATCTGTCAAAGTCACAAGCTCATCCGGCAGATGTCTTAGAAGCTCTTTCTCTAACTGTAATCCGCTGACAGGCTTTAAAAGATATCCATCAAATCCTTCATTGCAATACATCTGCTTATTATCGCCCCCAGCATTGGCAGTAAGCACAACAACAGGAGTTGTAAGATTCAATCCACCTGCCTGGGTTCTTATTGCATGAAGACATTCTATTCCATCCATCTCCGGCATCAGATGATCCATAAATATAACATCATAATGGACATCAAGTGTCTTCTTTAAGCACTCATATCCTGATATAACTGTGTCTATTTTAACCTTCGTGTCTCGTAAAAGTTTCTCAGCAACCATAAGATTAGTCTCATTGTCATCAACTATAAGAAGTCTTGCCTTAGGTGCTTCAAAGCTTTGCTTGTAATGTTCTCTTTCCTTTATGGAATACTTATTCTCTATATTGACATTACCGATTTTTGCCTGATTGACAACCTTCTGAGGTATAGTTATCACAAATGTAGAGCCTTTGGTGTACACACTGTTTACAGATATATCACCTCCCATAAGGTCTACAAGCTGTTTAACTATAGATAATCCAAGCCCGGTTCCTTCTATATATCTGTTCTTCTGCTCATCTACTCGCTTAAATGCACTGAACAGATATGGCATATTCTCTTTCTTGATACCAATTCCTGTATCTGACACAGAATATATCATAAGGACATTGTTATCATTACTCTTATCCTTACTGCACTGTATACTGAGAGTTACAGAACCCTCGTTAGTGTATTTCACAGCGTTGTTTAAGACATTTATAAGTATCTGTTTAATTCTTACCTCATCACCATACAGCTTTGAAGGTATAGATGGGTCAACATCAATGTGGAACTTAAGTCCCTTACTCTTCGCCCTTATCCATATCATATTGACTATATCAGATAAAGTTGCACCGACATCATATTGTGTCGGAACAATATCCATCTTGCCAGCTTCCATCTTTGACATATCGAGAATGTCATTGATAAGAGCCAAAAGCATCTTACTTGCTCCCTGAATACTCTTGGCATCAGATACAACCTCGTCCGATACATCTTCTCTTAAAATCATCTCATTCAGACCTATAATTGTGTTAATAGGTGTTCTTATCTCATGGCTCATGCTTGAGAAGAAACTATTCTGTGTCTTGTTAAGTTCCTCAATCTCTTTCTTCTGCTTCTGCGCAATCTCATTCTCAGAACGGTATATTGAATTCTGGAACTGGATAAGACAGCATGTGATAACAGATACAATTGCAAGTGTCATGAATGAATCTATGAATGCCATATCTGTTGTATGAGGTATTATCATAGCTGGATACATATATGAGATATAATAGCAGCCCGCAAAAATGGTAAATCCCGAAACCAGTAACACATATTTTATTACGCCATTTACAACAAGACTTACATACACAACGCCGAATATCATCCATAATGGTGCACCGCCATATATTCCTCCAGATGTTATGAAGTTATATGGAAGAATCACATATATAATAATTGCACCTATTGTTGCAGCACCGACCTGAATATAATGTGTCTTAATTGAGAGAACTGTTATGACAAATACAATTATAAATGCAGCTATCATGGACACGATATTGGACACTGATTCACCTGCCATCATTCCACCGATTATTCCGATAGCAAAGCCTATGAGTCCTATTGTAAGCACCAGCCTGAATAATCTCTCCTGCATGTCGAGGTTATGGTCTTTAATCGCACGTATTATTTTCTTAGGATTCATGACATATCACCACCTTTCACTTCAAGGATAAGTTTGTCCGTCTTATCATCAGCAGCATCAAACTCAAAATCCTCAATATCACCGGCAATATGCTTAAGCAGGTCTGCCACATCCACGCCATTGTACTGATATCCATTCAGTGAATCAATTATCTCATCTGCACTCTGTGCCTCATATGTAGCAAAACACTGTTTTAACTGCTCCAGATATTCTATGAACTTCTCCTTTGTAATGGATGGTTTATCAGTTGATGCCGTATCCCCTGAACTCTCTGGTGAATCATCATCTGCATCTGATGTCAATATTGTAAGAATATTTCCTGCAAGCAGAATATACTCATTCATTATTTCATTGTGATGGACTTTGATATAATCTGCATCTACATTCTTAGCCGCATCCTCTGCCAGACGTGCCATCTCTGAAAGCCTGTCCTGTCCAATCATCTTGGAGGTGCTCTTTAGTGCATGAACCTGTATACAGTAATTCTTCCAGTCATTTTCCTCGAAAGATTTCTCCATATCATCATGCTTTGCCTTGGCATCTTTGGCATATTTTATAAGAAGCTCTTTATAGAACTGCTCATCTCCACCACAATATGAAAGACCTGACTTGGTATCAATTCCTATATCACCAAGCTTTTCCATATCACTTTTCTCTGCGCTTACAGAAGCATCATCCTGTGTTATTACGCTGTTATCATCCTGCACATCATCTGTATGTATATCATGTGTATATACAATTGATGACTTAGGAAGAAGCTTTTTAAGCACTCTTTGCAGCTCACAGTCCTCTATAGGCTTAGATATGAACTCATCAAAGCCCTCGTCTAAGAACATTTCTCTTGCTCCGCTTACCGCATTAGCTGTAAATGCTACAATTGTCATCGGCTTATCGTCATCCAGATGAAGCTTGCGCAGGCGTTTAATAGTCTCTATTCCGTCCATCTCCGGCATCATATGGTCTAAGAATATTATATCGAAGCTTTCTTTATCGCATATATCTATAGCCTCCATACCGCTCCTTGCAGTCTTTACCGACATCTTATATCCCTTAAATATTCCCCCTGCAACCATAAGATTCATCGGTTCATCATCTACAACAAGCACCCTGACTCCCGGACAGCTCATATAACCGCTCTGTGAATTGTCAGTATCCGTAGCTGACGCATTAAGAATATTGACAACAGGCAGGCAGTATATTGGTTTCTTAATAAGCTTAAATTGTCTAACAGCAGGGAATTTCAGTTCGTCATCTGAAACCACAACAATCTCTGTGCTTTTATCTATCTGTCCAAGATATGATGTGTACTTTAAATATTCTTCCTTGCCGACAAACAGATGTGTTACCTGATACTTGGCAATAAGCTGTTTTAATTCATCAATGCTTGATATTCTTCTTAATTCAATATCCAGTCCATTGACAAGACCGCTTATCATATCGTTATAATATTTGCGGACTTCTGGTACAACGTATTTTTCTGGTTCAAGGAAACATGCGATAAACAGATTTTCCTTATTCCTGACAGTCATATGTGATGAATAATCCGCTACCTTCTGTGGAATGCTTATAGACACGGTTGTTCCCCTGCCTAATTCACTTTCAACCTGAATAAAGCCCTCCATCGCTGAAACCATTCCATACACAATAGACAAGCCAAGTCCCAGACCACCAGTTTTTCTATCTGTACCACTGTTATTCTGGTAATATTTTTCTTTAATTCTGGTAAGCTCCTCGTCAGACATTCCTATACCAGTATCGCTGACTTTAATGCAAAGATTAACACCATAATCCTTGGACATCGCGAATATCTTCACATACACGCCGCCGACTTTAGTAAATTTAAGTCCATTGTCAATGAGGTGCTTGATAATCTTTTTAATCTTCCTGCCATCTCCTGTAAGCATTGCTGGCATGGAAGCATCAATATCTATTATAAGCTCAACATTTTTATCATGTTCTGCAATTCTGTTACCACTTATAATGTCATTAATAAGTGAAGATATCGCATATGAATCCTCACTTATCCTGATTCGTCCTGTATCAATCTCTGTGAAATCAAGGATGTCCTCAATCTGGTTAAAAAGTCTCTGACCCGCCATCTGGATAGACAATATATCTTTTCTCTTGGCAGCATTGTCCTCAGTCCTTAACATTGTGTTAGTGATACCAGTTACAGCATTGATAGGTGTTCTAAGCTCATGAGACATATTGGTAAGGAAATCCTCTGCTCTTTTATTGCTGTCCTCAAGACGTATAATCTTTTCTTCTGTGATATGTCTTTCCTTGGACTTGCTGTTTATCTGGACTTTGATAACATACCATGCCATATATACTAGTCCAAGATGCAGTAATGTCCTTGATATCTGCAGCGAATCAAAATCACTGTAATCCTTTATGACAAATATGAAATCATACGCCATCGTTATATAATATGTCACCATACACAGATTAAGTATTGTCTTATTCTCTATCATTGAATACATAATCATAAGAATGATAACAACTGGCGCAATATCATATATGCTTGTCTCATGGCTTCCGTAGAAGAAAAATGTCACCATTGTAAGCAGGACATTGATATACAGTCCGATATTAGGTGGAAGCTTTTTAGTTATATGAATACCCCAGCAGAATATATCGCAGACTAACAGCAGTAATGCTGTTGACAGTTCCCAGCCAAGAAGAATGGACTCCCCTACTAATACAGTTGTAAATATCGTACAGCAGATAAGCACAACAAGATATGCCTTCTGCATTTTCTCCTTATCTTCCATGTGCGCTCCCCCCTGTCTTACGTTTCTCTCATATCATAATTAACATCTTCGTCTATCATGCTAATCATGATGTCAGCATATTCCGGTGCAAACTGATTGCCTCTGCCTTCTATCAGTTCCGACCTTATATGCGCCTGTGGAAGTGCATCCCTGTAGCTTCTCCTTGAACTCATGGCATCATACGAGTCTGCCACAGCTATAATCTGTGCTTCCTTTGGAATGTCATCACCTGATATGCCATCTGGATATCCATGGCCATCATAACGCTCATGATGCCACCTTGCGCCTGTCATAAGCTTAGGAAGCTCTGTTATATTCTTAAGAATCCCCGCACCAACTACCGGATGGTTTTTGATAATCTTGTATTCTTCTTCTGTCAATGATGATGGCTTGTTGATAATCGCATCAGGAATTCCAATCTTTCCTATATCATGGAGCAGCCCCATCATGTATATGTCATTCTGTTCTTCCTGACTGAATCCAGCCCGTCTTGCTATCTCCCTTGAATATTCAGCAACCCTTGTCGAATGGCCATTAGTATATGTGTCCTTTGCATCAATCGCACCTGACAAAGCCTTAACAATCTGCATTGAAAGTCTCTCCAGCTTTTCAGTCTGAGCCAAAATCTCCTGTGTCTTCTTATCAACCTCATCTGAAAGGCTTGTCTTCAGACGAATCAAATCAATAGTGTTCTTAACCCTTAATATAAGAACCTCCGGCGAGAATGGTTTCTTGATAAAATCCATTGCCCCGGCAGACAATCCCTTAGCTTCGGTATCCCTGTCATCATCAGCAGTAAGAAATATGACTGGAATCTCAGCCATATTCTTATCCGCCTTAATCGCTGCAATTGTTTCAAATCCATCCATACCCGGCATATGCAGATCAAGAAGAATTAAATCAGGTCTGTTTCCCTTCAGAAATTTCACAGTCTCCTCACCTGATTTAAGACAACTTACACGCATATTCTCAGATATAAGTATCTTGCTTGCCATCTTAAGATTGGCTACATCATCATCTACAACCAATACCCAATCTGTCATCCTGTCACCCCTGTCATTTCTCTAAATGTATTTTATAGATACCAGGGTCAAAAGGTCAGAAAGCCGATGCAAGCTTGCTTGCAAGAGGTTT
>OIYR01000345.1_pt1 | contig 26313 bp, 31 predicted proteins | sample 1588221 | NCBI WGS metagenome assembly OIYR01 (sample SAMN03283292) | human gut metagenome | biome: human-associated habitat; material: feces | host: Homo sapiens | place: Peru | collected 2012
TTGAGGGTGTCGTAGGTAGGGGCGATGTTGTCAAACATCTCCTCTACCAACTTTCCCTTATCTCCTGTGCCCTCATAGGGCTTGATTTGTTCTTGCTTATACATTATTTTCTTGTTGCAAGCCACTCACTTACGTTCTTCTCGATGCGAGCGGCGATGTCACCTTCCTCAGTAGCCTTGTCGAACTTCTCGCCAGTGATGTGCTCGAAGAGTTCGATGTAGCGATCTGATACGCTCTCAGCGTACTCGTCTGTAATCTCAGGCATGGTCTGACCAGGCTCGTTCATGAAGTTGTGCTCGATGAGCCACTGGCGAACGAACTCCTTGGAGAGCTGACGCTGAGGCTCGCCCTTCTCAAACTTCTCCTCGTAGCCATCAGCGTAGAAGTAGCGGCTAGAGTCTGGAGTATGAATCTCATCGATGAGATATACCTTGCCGTCACGCTTGCCAAACTCGTACTTGGTATCGACGAGAATCAAGCCCTGCTTAGCGGCAATCTCCTGACCACGCTTGAAGATGCGGCGGGTGTAGTCCTCCATGATGGCGTAGTCTTCTGCACTAACGATGCCCTGGGCGATGATCTCCTCCTTGGAGATGTTCATGTCGTGACCCTCGTCTGCCTTGGTGGTAGGGGTGATGATAGGCTCTGGGAAACGCTCGTTCTCACGCATACCGTCAGGCAACTTCACGCCGCAAAGCTCACGGCATCCCTTCTGGTACTCTCTCCAGGCACTACCGGTGAGGATGGAGCGGATGATCATCTCCACACGGAAGCCCTCGCACTTCAAACCTACGGTTACCATTGGGTCTGGGGTAGCCAACTTCCAGTTAGGACAGATGTCGGTTGTGGTATCCAGAAACTTGGCTGCAATCTGGTTGAGCACCTGTCCCTTGAAAGGAATACCCTTAGGCAGTACAACGTCGAACGCTGAGATTCTGTCGGTAGCGACCATCACGAGGATGTCGTCGTTAATGTCATACACATCACGTACTTTACCGTGGTAAACACTCTTCTGTCCATCGAAATGGAAATCTGTCTTTGTTAATGCTTTCATTGTTTATTTTGATTTTTGAGTTCTTTTTCTTTGTCGTAAGCATCGTAGGCATTGACGATGCGGGTGACGAGCTTGTGCCTTACGATGTCCTTCTGTGCCAGGTGAACCACACCGATGCCTTCCACGCCATCGAGTATCTTGAGCGCCTCCTTCAGTCCGCTGCGCTGCTCACGAGGCAAGTCGATCTGCGTGAGGTCGCCTGTGATGACCATCTTGGTGTTCATTCCCATACGGGTGAGGAACATGCGAATCTGTTGGGAGGTGGTGTTCTGTGCCTCGTCGAGGATGACGACGGCATCGCTGAGGGTGCGTCCACGCATGAAGGCGAGAGGCGCTATCTGGATGATGTGCTTCTCCATCATGTCCTGTAGCTTGACGGCAGGAATCATGTCTTCGAGCGCATCGTAGAGAGGTTGCAAATAAGGGTCTATCTTGTCTTTCATATCACCCGGCAGGAAGCCGAGCTTTTCGCCTGCTTCGACGGCAGGACGAGAGAGGATGATTTTCTTGGCGGTCTTTTCCTTGAGTGCCTTCACGGCGAGAGCGATGCTGAGGTAGGTCTTGCCCGTTCCGGCAGGTCCCACGGCAAACACCATGTCGTTCTTCTCGTAGGCGTCGATGAGCCTCTGCTGGTTCTCGCTTCGGCTCTTGATAGGCTTTCCGCTGATGCTATACACCAGCACTCCCTTCACCGAGTCCGCCTTGGTTTGCTTGCCCTTCACAATGTCGAGGATGTCTTCCTCCGAGAGCATGTTATATTTGGCCAGGTGCTTGCGCATCTGCTCAATGTCTTCCTCCGCTTTCGCCATTTCCTCCTCGTCGCCAAGCACACGAAGCACGTTGTCACGTGCCACGATACGCAACTTCGGATACAGTGACTTGATCATCTGCAGGTGAGCGTTGTTCACTCCGTAGAACATCACTGGGTCTATGTCTTCGAGTACAATATGCTTCTCTATCAAAACTTAAAATATCAAATAGTTTAAACTCAATTATTATATAACGCTTGCAAAAGTACTACTTTTCCGTGAAATGAGCAAATTTAAGTTCTCAAAATCATACTTTTGTTGGTAAAATTTGGCTTTTAAAATGATAAATAATATAAAAAAGTGGGCAGATGGCTACTTTTTGCTTTCTTCTTTTGCCATTTTTCGTTCCTTTTTATTACCTTTGCGTTTGCAAAACCCAAGGACTGCGTGCCTTGTGATCAGTTGCTTGTAAAATGAGTGTCTTCATGTTTAGACTTTGATAAAATGAAATCGAAATATACTCTTCAGGAGATTATACATATTATTATAAATAGGCTCTGGGTGATGTCGGGCAAGAACCGATTTCTCTTGGGCTTCATCGTCGTAACGTTGTTGCTGGCGATGGTGAGACTCTGTTGCCCTCGTGTGGCTGAATCTCGTGTGGCTACACTTCCTGCCAAGGACAGCGTGGCAGTCGATTCTTCTGTCTCGGCTGGTAAGTGTTCTGCCTCGGATGAATCTGTCAACGAGATGGAGTTGCCCGCCTTGGCGGATACTGCCCGACAGGATGGCTCCTCCATCTTCTTCGACAAGGAAGGCAAGGAGGTGAAGCATCGCATCTTCTCCGTGCCTCACTTCGGCAATACCTTCCCAGACCAACAGGATGTGCAGATCCTGGCAGCCAACCAGCATGGTGTGTCGCCCGTCCAAAATCGTGATGAGGCTGAGCACAGCAAGGGTAGGTTGGTGTATGTGGGGAGCAATCCTTTCTTCTACGTCGATAAGTTGAAAAACAGCATTCCGTATCTCGTGCCCCGTGCCTCAGTCTTGTTGCAAGACATCGGTCGTGCTTACTTCGATTCCTTGCAAATCAAGGGCATCCCACTGCACAAGATTATTGTGACGAGCATCCTCCGTACCAAGGACGATGTGGCGAAGCTCCGTACTCGCAATGGCAATGCCACCGAGAACTCCTGTCACCTCTATGGCACCACCTTTGATATATGTTATAATAGGTATAAGACGGTGCAGACGGCTGAGCAACCTCGTCGACAAGTGCGCAACGACTCCTTGAAGTGGGTGCTGAGTGAGGTGCTCCGCGACTTCCGTGAGCAAAACCGTTGCTATATTAAATATGAGGTGAAGCAAGGTTGCTTCCATATCACGGTGAGATAGTAACGGAGGAAAATGATAAATTATACATTATAAAAGGGCTGACGCCTTTGAGATATTTTCGATATGATGAAAAGATTATTTCTAGGTTTTCTGCTGAGCCTTTCTTTCGGCTCGGCGATGGCGCAAGACGTGATGAACGCAGACAAGGTGACGGTGCTGAAGGGCATCGCAATCGAGGGTGTAGATACAGCTGGGGTGCATCAGGACAAGACTTGTACGGAAGTACTCCTCGAAACGACGATGGGCAATATCCGTGTCGCTCTCTACAACGATACGCCCCTGCATCGTGACAACTTCCTGAAATGGGTGAAGGAGGGGTATTATAATGGTTGTATCTTCCACCGTGTTATCAAGAACTTTATGATTCAGGCTGGCGACCCTACCACCCGAAAGGTGACGCCGGGCAAGGAAGAGAAGTTTGATACCGCCTATACCGTACCTGCTGAGATACGCTATCCAAAGTACTATCACAAGCGTGGTCAGCTCTGTGCGGCTCGTGAGGGTGACGACGAGAATCCGAAGTTTGCCTCAGCTCCATGCGACTTCTATATCACTTGGGGACGTAACTTCTCGCCACGTCAGATGGAATATACCGTGGAGAAGGAGAAGCGAGAGGGCAAGGCATACGTGTTGCCCAACAAACAGGTGATAGATGGCTATATTAAATATGGTGGAGTGCCTCATCTGGATGGAGGGTACACCGTCTTTGGCGAGGTCTTGGAGGGAATGGATGTAGTCGATAAGATACAAAACGTTGCCACCGACAAGGGCAACAACGACCGCCCATTGGAGGACATCGTCATCACGAAAGCGGAAATAGTAAAGGAATAATTATACATTCTAAATTGTTAATTATTAATTAAATACACGATGGTAATAGATTTTGAGAAAATTGCGGAAGCCCACTTAGAGGGTTTCAAGGGTGGACAAGGCAAGCTCGACACCCGTAACTATGTGGATGACAAGGTGAAAATCATGTATTCCACTCTTCGTCCGGGTGCATCCACTGGTCTTCATGTGCATGAAAGCAACTGCGAAATTATCTATGTGGTGAGCGGCACTGCCACCTTCCATTATGATGATGCAGTGGAGGAGGTACGTCAGGGACAGGTGCATTACTGTCCGATGAACCATTCTCATTACATGGAGAATCTCACCGATCACGACTTGGTGTATTTGGCGATTGTTCCAGAGCACCACTAAGAATTACTTTAGCCTTTGTAGGAAAATGCCCATGCCTATGGGCAATGGATTCCCAGCCTACGGGCATTGACTGCCCAGCCTATGGGCGGCGATTGCCCATAGGCTGGGATTTTTGTATGCCTGCCTTTGTAGATTTTCATCCTAAGCACCTCTCCTCCTTAAAAATGATACATTGACACTTTTTCTCGATAAAAACTTTTCGTTGTTGTGCTCTACCCTCAGATGCTATTTCGAAGGTAGAAAGGAACTTTTTGAGGGCTTGAAAATCATGTACTTGGAGCATGAAAGGGTCAAGCGTCCTGTTATCTACCTAAGTACATGGTCGATCCAAAGATTTGCTTTTGTTTTCCTCAGTTTCTCTTGATTTATCAGCAAAAACAAACAAAAAAGGTCGAAACCTTTGGCGTTCTCGCAGAAAATGCTTATTTTTGCAGCGCTAACAGAAAGTTTTTTAATCAATTATGATGATACAAATAGCAAATCCTATTTATGATTCAGTCTTCAAATACTTGATGGAAGACGAGCGAATCGCGAAAACATTGCTTTCTGCATTGTTGAAGAAAGAGGTTGTGGCAGTAGAAATGCGCCGCAACGAGTACACAAATGGCGTGCGAGACAACATCTCCATGTTTCGTATAGACTTCGGTGCACATGTGAAGGAACCTGATGGAACCATCCGCTTGGTTCTCATCGAACTTCAGAAAACGTGGTTGGAGACGGAGACCTTGCGTTTCCGACAATATCTAGGTGCGCAGTACAGCAACCCAGAGAATGTGCCGAGCGAGAACAACAAGGACGGCTATGCCATTCCGATGGTAGCCATCTACTTGCTGGGACATCGTGTCGGTGACATCAATGTGCCAGTGCTCTATGTCAAACATAAAGCGTACGATTATGACGGCAATGTAGTGACCGATGGCATTCCCGACCCATTTGTGGAGAGTCTAATCCATGACAGCATCATCGTACAGATACCTCTCCTTCATGGTCAAGTAAATAATCGATTGGAGAAAGTATTAAGTGTGTTTGACCAGTCACAGAAGAATGGCTCGGACCGTCATGTCTTGAATGTCAACGACACACCGTTTGATGATGACGATGACATGCAGTATTTGCTTCGTCGTCTCTTGATGGCTGCCGCCAATGCTCAGTTGCGTCAAGAGATGAATGTGGAGGATGAGTACTTCAAGGCTCTGGAGGACCGTGACACAGCTTTGATGATAAAAGATAAAAAGTTGGCGGAGCAGGCAGAACAGTTGGAGCAGAATAAGACTGAGTTGGAGCAGAATAAGGCTCAGTTGAGAACAATGGCTCTTTTGTTGTCAAATTCTGGAATGAGTGTTGAGGAGATAGCCAAGTCGGTAGGTATGTCTCAAGATCAAGTCAAGCTCTTGCTGAATAAGTAAAATGCTTAGGACTTAAATGGTAATAAATTAGCCGCCAAACCACCATGACCGATGCTCCAAATAGTAGAGGTCAAGCTCCAATCGGCGCAGCATCTTCTCCTGAGCAACTTACTACCTTTTCAACGTTTATCTTTTACAGTGGTGAAAAAACTTTTGTAATAGACAAATTTCCCCCTTAAATATTTGTGGATATGGCATAAAATTTGTAATTTTGCAAGAAAAAGGAGAAAATATGAAATCTAAGTTTCCTTTGGGCATCCAAACCTTCTCGGAAATCATTTCTGGGAATTACCTGTATGTCGATAAGACAGCATGGGTGTATGAGTTGGCCCATTATGCCAAATATCAGTTTCTGAGTCGTCCACGACGATTCGGAAAATCCTTGTTGGTGTCAACAATGCAGGCTTATTTTGAAGGACGAAAGGAATTGTTCAAAGGACTTGACATTGACGGCTTGGAGAAAGAATGGATTTCATATCCTGTCATTCATATAGACTTGAGTGCAAGTAAGTATTTCAAATTGCTAAACTTGCATGTGGCATTAGATGGAATTCTGTCAGAGTATGAGCGCATTTATCATATTGAAGTAGATAAGGCCTATTCGGATGTCTATAGCAGTAGATTGAAAAATATCATCCTTTCAGCTTCGCAGCAGACTGGAAAGAAAGTTGTCGTGCTGGTTGATGAATATGATGCTCCTATGCACGATTCTATGAAGGATGAAAAGCTTCAGGAGGAAATTCGTGAGATCATGCGTGATTTGTTCAGTCCGTTAAAGCAGCAAGAGGCTAATCTTCGTTTTGTGTTCATTACAGGCATTTCTAAGTTTAGTCAGCTGAGTATATTTAGTGAATTGAATACTCTCAAGATATTGACGTTGAAGGATGAGTATGCTACAGTTTGTGGCTTTACAGAGTCGGAGTTGCAAGAAAACTTTAAGGAAGAAATTCAAGACCTTGCGACAGCCAACCATATTTCGTATGACCAGGCTATGGATGCGTTGCGTGCTCACTATGATGGTTATCATTTTACAGCGTCTTCACCTGGTATTTATAACCCTTATAGCATCATCAATGCGCTGGATGACAAGTCGTTTAATAACTATTGGTTTTCTTCTGGAACTCCTACAGTTTTGGTGGATTTGTTACAAAAGAAAGGGCTTGATATGTTGCAAGTAGATGGCATTTGGGCTTCTGCTTCACGTTTTGATGTTCCTACGGAGAAACTATCGGATCCAATTCCTGTGTTGTATCAGAGTGGCTATCTGACCATAAAGGAATACAATGCAGATAGAAAGCAATATCTGTTGGGTTTCCCAAATGAAGAGGTTCGCAAGGGCTTTTCTGAAAGTCTTTATCGTTATTATGCTTCAGATGCTTATGGAGCCTACGATGACTTGGTGGCAAGTTATGATGATGCCATCTTAAAGCATGATGACATGGAGTCATTCTTGCCACATCTGAAGACTTTCTATGACAAGTTCCCATATACGTTGGTCAATAATAATGAGCGTCATTACCAAGCCGTATTATATACTATATTTTGTATGCTTGGGGCAGATATAGTTCCTGAGCATCAGACTTCAAATGGAAGGATTGACTTGTTGCTGCGAACCAGCAAGAGTGTCTATATCTTCGAGTTGAAATATGGCAAGGATGCAGGAGTGGCAATAAATCAAATTCATTCCAATCGCTATGCCGCTTCTTTTGCTGATGAGAAAAGAAAGGTGTACCTTGTGGGGATTAATTTTTCTAAAGACCAGCGTACGATAGATGCTTGGAGTTTGAAAACAGCAAATTTCCAAACACGATGTTGATGAAGGTCTTAACGAGTATCTTCGTGTCAAACCACCATGACCGATGTTCCAGATAGTAGAGGTCAAGCTCCAGTCGACGCAGCATCTTCTCCATGGTGTCGGTGTGTCCATTCTTTTGAATCATGCAAATATTTTCTGCAGTTTCTCTCGATTTATCAGCAAAAACAAACAAAAAAAGGTCGAAACCTTTGGCGTTCTCGCAGAAAATGCTTAATTTTGCCAATGATTTTTGCATTAAAAAGAAAGGTTATGGATACATTAGCAATAAATAATTTTACAGTTACTCCTTTGGAAGCTCTTTGGGCATTGTTTAAAAGCCAGCCAAAACCAGTTAGGAAGGCCTTTGCGAAAAAGCTAATAGAAGAGGATGTCGAGTCTGCGACTTTACGTCAACAGTTAGAAGTAAAGCAAAGCTTAACACAGGCATTTCGTGAACTGAAAGCTGCTGAAAAGTCGAATTCCGAACTTCCCAATGCTAGAGATTTATTCAGATGAAAGCCAATATGATAGTTGATATTAAATATTTGCCTGAGTTTGAGCGTCGAGCCAAAAAAAATGGCAAAAAAGTATCGGTCTTTTATTGAAGATTATGATAAGTTCTTGGGTTCTTTAGAGGAGAATCCATTTCAGGGAACCTCTTTAGGTATGGGCGTATATAAAACTCGTATGGCAGTCTTGTCAAAAGGAAAAGGAAAAAGTGGTGGTGTACGAGTGCTGACTTACACAGTTCAAAAAGTAAATCCAGAAAAGATAGTCATTACTCTTTTGTCGATTTTTGATAAAAGTGACATAGAAAATGTAAGTGATGGCTATATTAAAAGTTTGGTGAAAGAGGTAAAAAATCAATATGAGGATTGATAGCAGCTATCTGTATTTTAGATACTTGTGCTAATAAATATTAGCCGCCAGGAAGGTATGCATCATCATCCTCTTCCTGACGGCTATTCTTTTCAGCGATATTTCTCAGAATTTCTTTCCAAACACGATGTTGATGAAGGTCTTGACAAGAATCTTCGTATCAAACCACCATGACCGATGCTCCAGATAGTAGAGGTCAAGCTCCAGTCGGCGCAGCATCTTCTCCATGGTGTCGGTGTATCCATTGTAGAGCGTGGCGTAGGATGTCACCCCCGGACGAATCTGGTAGAGATACGGATAGCGAGCATCATGCTCCATGATTTGGTCGATGTAGAACTTGCGCTCCGGACGAGGACCGATGAACGCCATGTCTCCGATGAAGACATTCCAAAGCTGGGGCAACTCATCGAGGTGATGTGCTCGCAAAAACTTCCCCACCTTGGTGAGGCGAGGGTCGCCACTTACCTCCAACAGGTCGGGACCATCCTTCTCGGCATCCACCCTCATGCTACGAAACTTGTAGATGAAGAAAGGCTTGCCATGCAGTCCGATGCGCTCCTGCTTGTAGATGACAGGCAAGCCATCCTCCATGCGGATGGCAAGAGCTATCACCAGGCATACAGACGAGAATATCACCAAACATAGTGCAGCTATGATGCAATCAATAATTCTTTTCATGCCTTATTTCTCATTGGTGATTTCGCCAGAAGCAATGGTGCACTGCTGGATGCGTTTCGTCAGTACTATATGGAATATCGTGTAAATCACAACGTCTATAATAAACATATAAGTGATGTTGCAATTCAGATAATCAAAACTAACTAAGTTGATGCACACAAATAATAGTTCAAGGCAAAGAATGCCAACGAGAGCTTGGTGCTGGTTGAGCCCCGCTGCCATCATCTTGTGATGGATATGGCTTTTGTCAGCATCGAAGATAGGCTTGTGTGCTCTCAAACGATGGATAATCACTCTTACCACATCAAAGGTTGGAACGATAAGAAAACTATAAGCCAATACGATTCTCTCAGGTGAGAATGGCATGACACGTGGGTCGTTTCTCAGTGCCTTGACAAAAAGAAAACCCAAGATGAATCCCAAGGTCAGACTTCCAGAGTCTCCCATGAAAATCTTTCTGTTTTTGTTTGGGTCACCCCATATATTAAAGTATAGATATGTCACAAGAATGCCAATCAGTCCAGCGATAAGGATGGCATAGACAATCAGCCCATTGTGGATGAAGCAATAAGCGAAGCCTGCCAATGCGATGATAGACAAGCTAGCTGATAGACCGTCGATACCATCGATGAGGTTCATGGCATTGTCGATGAATACGATGGTGAGTATGGTGAGAGGGAACCCTATATAATAAGGTATAGCATGAATGCCGAATAGACCATACAGATTGTTGATGTACAGACCGCAAAAGGGGAGGATGCAAGCAGCGATAATCTGCGTGGCAAACTTCACCTTGGCATCAAGACCGATCAAGTCGTCCACGATTCCCGTAGAATAGATGATGAGGAGGCTGATGAGCAATCCGAGTGTCCAAGTGCTGATGGTGATTTTGGCATCCACGCTTTGCGTACCCATGATGATGGTGACGATAAAAAACGAAAGCAACATACTAGGCATGAAGGAAATACCGCCTAGTCTAGGAACCAAACATTTATGTACCTTTCTTTGGTTTGGCATATCGTATAAGTTCTTTCTCTTGCAGAAGTTGAGTAAAGCAGGTATAAAGAAAAAACCACAAATGGAGCTAAGTAGAAATGCTCCTATGATGGCTATAGTATATTCTAACATATCCCTTAATATATTGAGTTTTAATGTTGTTTTATTTTCTTTTATATTAATAACTATGAAATATCATTAATATTGCATCGAAAGCATTGAAAATGAAAAACGCCAGAAAGAAATGCGATTCTCTCTGGCGGAAATTCTTCTTTAATATGTAGAATGATGTCTTTTTGTGAGAAGAGACATTATCTCAATTTACCCATTTTTCTATTTGTATTCCAGTAATTCTTGAATAATGTTTTATATTGTTTGTTACCATTGTAAGGTCTTTGGCTACGGATGTACAACCTATGAGCAAATCAAAATCCTCAATTCCCATACCGATGCTTTTTAAACGAAATCGCTCCTTCGCATAAATCTTTATTGCTGCAGAGAATGGTACAACATTGACGCAAGATAAAAAACGATCTAGTAGTTCTTTGTTTTCTTCGTATCTGCCACCGCAATAATTACCATATTCCAATTCTGCAACAGTAACCTCTGATATATAAATATTCTCAGGTGAAATTGTTGCTAAATGTTGTGCAATTCCCTTTTGGTTTCTGAAAAAATACACAACTATGTCAGTGTCTAATAAGTAGCCTTTCATAGCGAAATTTCTGAATTGGAAGTTCTTGCTGTATGAATATCTTTGATAATCTGAGATGTGGAGCGTTCATCTTGCCATTTACCCGCAAAATTATCAACCCACGATGAAGTTGTAGAAACCTGTTGGGATTTCTTCATCTTGCTCACTACTTCCCACTTCATCCTTGCTGCCAATTCTTTGAAGAATGTTAAGTCTGCAGAAGGAATATAATAGCTTATTCCATCAGATAAAACAGCTGTATTCATACATCATTATTTTTAGTTTACGTTGCAAAGATATGCTTTTCTTTTGAATCATGCAAATGATTTGAGAAGTTTCTTATGTTTTGGGGAGAAAAAATGAAAATAGCCGTCAGGAAGAATGCTGTTGGCATAGTCTTCCCAACGGTTTTATATTATTCAATTTCCTTCTTTACCTCTTCAATGCTCATACTTACTGCCATGTCATTAATGGTTTTCGGATAAACATCGTTCTCTATCTTATCGTAGATATCACGACAATTTTTCTCACCATGTTTCTCATTTTCATTCCATTCATCCCACTGTAACTTTAACAAGAAAATAAACACCAGTGTTGCCCTTACGAACCTTTGGACAAACTTCATTTAATATGTCATACCATGCGTCAACTTTCAATTCTGCAATCAAAGACTTAAATGTTTCTTGTACAGCATCTACATTTGATAATTTTTGTTTTGCAATTTCTAACTTGTCTCCTGCAGATAAGTCGTCCTTAAAGATAGTCTTTTCTAAATAGGTCTTAATTTCCATAATTAATTTGTTTGGATAGTTAATGTTATATAGTTTCTTTATGTAATCAGCAAAGAGTGTCATTGAAGAGATCAATAATGTCTGCCTTGATTCAACTAGCCCTACAGTCGATAAAATCCATTCTGCGAATTGCTCATCAATAGCAATTGTATGGGGAAGGTAACTCTGTGAATACTCTGTACATGTCCCTAGATTTTGGTTTAAATATGGGATAATTTTAATGTTTAACAATAAAAATAATAAAAATGAGAAAAGAACGTTATCAAGAAGACGATTTCAAAGTCTTCGTAAATGAACTATTAAGTTCATGCCGTTTGGAAGGTAAAGAGGCTGGAATAGCCAAGTTGGTGTTAGGCAAAGGTTATGACAATTTGTCAGAAAAGCAAAAATTTGTTTTTGACAGGTCTATCCAAAGAAACACTATTGAGAGATGTCAACGTTGTGATATTGAAATTCCGTGGTGTGAAATGCTTTTGGCTCTTGAAAATGGTGGCTATTGAGGTTATTGCCAGCATATGATGGAAAAAGATGAATGAAAATGGGGAGGTCTGATGACCTCCCTTTATTATTTATGACGTTGTAAAGTCTATTTTTGTCTGCGCAATATTGCCATATTGCTTCATTTCGTTATTTTGTTTCTTAAGTTGCTATTATAAATATGTTTTATGAAGCTTGATGGCATAAGCCTAAATACCATTCGGGCAAATGGATATACATATTTTAATGTAAAAACGCCATTGAGCATATATATACCATGTGAATAAGCCAAAAATTCACTCCATGCTTTTTGTTTGCCTCGGCGTTTCATCATGGAATCGTTTCTTCTAAATCTTAGGACTACGTCAGGGATATTATTGATGATAGCACCACTAGCAAGTGCTTCAAACCATAGTGTCACATCTTCGCAGATGTAATACTTGTTGTTGTAACGATGACCAGCGTCAAAGAAACTCTTTCTGAACATTACTGTAGGGTGACCTAAAGGAGATGCTTTGTGAATACTATTACGTATTTCTTGCACAGATTGTGGGTATTGGCGAATTTTATCCAATGAATTATTGTCATTGAACTCTTGTAGAGCTCCACCAACGATATCAGTGTTTGGATGTTCTAGCAAAAATCTTTCTTCAAGCTCAAATCTATTTGCTATGGCTATGTCATCGCTATCCATTCTTGCAATGAAGTCGCCTGTGCATGCTTCTATACCATCATTCAAGGATAATGCTAATCCTTTGTTTTGATTGCTCGAAACTATTGTCAATTTGTCTCCAATAATTTCTTTCCATTTCTTAATTATAGCGTATAGTTCTTTTGTCAACAATCCATCTTCAACTAGTACTATTTGATCTGGTTTCCTTGTCTGTATTGACCAAATGCTATCTAAAGCCTCATCTAAATAATGAGGCTTTTCCTTGATATATGTTGACATTAAAACAGATAGTGTCATCTTCTGATTCTAAGTAATTATAGTTTAATCCATTCTTGGGGAAGCTCAAATTCCGAATTATGGATATTGTTCCATCTTTTAGGGCAGACAATAATCTTCATGGGATTGTTGTTGAGCCATGCACCCCACCAAGAAAACGAAGAGTTTGCGATTATATTGTGCTTGCAATGACTCATTAAATACATATCTTGGTAACTATCTTTCCCTTTATTCCAATTTACATATATTACAGTTTTGTTGGCTAAAAGTGAGGATAGATGTTGCTTGCACCATTCTATATCATTGCTAAATATGCAACAGAGGTTGCAAGATGTATGATCTTGTATATATCTGATAGCTTGTTTATAATATTCTATATTGCAAATACCGCCATAAAGTGGATTGCTGACATAGTCTCCTCGTCTAATGTGAATAGATACACTCTCGTGACATTGCAATTCTTTTTCGAAGTCAATGTTTTTCTCATCTATAGTTTTTGGGGTGAATACTTGTAGGATTCTATCACGGATGTCTTTGAAATATCTTTCATTTTGCCAATAACCATCATAGTAACAATTACCTATGCGTGAAAAAACAGTGGAATCATATCTTTCTTCTTTATTTTCTATAAGCATAGATTTTCGGTTGGGCAATATTCTTTTTAGAATTTGCCAAACTCGATAGTGATAGTATGGATAAGCTATTTTTAGTTTATCCATTAATGTGGCTTCTTTTTCTTTGATATTAAATATCTTGTAAAGTTCGAACCCATTGTGGAGTGGATAACCTTTGAAGCACGATGTATCTAGCTTTATGGTTTCGTCAGGATAATGCTTGCGCAATGACAAATATAAAGCATATTGAAACATTTGATTTCCAAGACCACCAAGTATTTTAACAATCTTCATGATCTTTATTTCTTGATTTCTGCCCAACTAGACTTCATATTCTTTCTAATCTGTTCTCCAAATATGGCATATATAGAACTGAGTATGAAGCCGATAAGTGTATATACTATAACTTTTGCGGCTCTTCCAGAATTGGCTTTGTTGGGGTATGAAGCTGGTTCTAGAACAACAAAGACAGGCTTTGCATCTTGTACTTCCATAAGGGAACTAATGCGTTGCTTCTCTATCGTGTTATAAGCGTCTTGCGCTAAGATGGCATCCTGTTCGATTCTATCTATGTTGCTTTTGATGCTCTGTAATTCAACAAAGAAGTTCTCGTCTGCAGCAGCGGCATATTTTTTCTGCAATCTTATCAAACGTGTCCTTGCTTCATCAGAAATCTTAGTATAGTATTTTAATTTTTCTTTTGCTTTGAGAGTCTTGTAATTAATTACCATTGCTTGTAATCTGCAACTGATAGTGTCGGCTATTTGTTGTGATACAGCAGGATCGTCACTCGTAAAAGAAATGGTTGTGATGCCTGTCTTTTTGTTAATGACGATATCTACTTTTTTACCAAGACTACTGATCAAATCTTCTTGATCTTTAGTATAGTGTGTATTGTCTATTTTGTTTATGTCGCCTTTTGGCTCTGCTTTTTCTGAACTTAGGGCTTTCTTTATTCCACCCATTATTTTGTCTGAAAAAGTGATTCTTGAAGGATCTGTGTAATAATCATACAAAGTGAACTCTTTTTTGTTTCTTGCTTTTCTTATCTTATTTTTCTCTGACGGCATGACTTTGACGGTTAGCAATGAAGCCAAAAAAGGCTTACTTGTTGCCATCTCAGGAAAAATGGTTACATTGTAGGCGCCTTCATCAGAACCAGTTGCTGATGTTAAATCCATAAAGCTTGATAGGCTGTTCATCAGAGAACTTTTCATATCTTGTTCTTGCTCTGGGACAACCACTTCACTCGCAGTATAGTCTCTGTCAGCTGTGAATGCAGTAATGATTCCTATCACACCAAAAATAAATGTCGTGATAAGAACCAACCACTTGTGTTTGTACAGATTAGCCAAAAGAGGCAAAATATCAATGTTGATTTTTTGCGAGTTTAGTTCTTCTTTTTTGTATAATTCTTCGTCTTTCATTATTTATATTTTTTTATTGATTCAATTATGCTTAATGTTTTGTTTTTAAATGCTGAGATAATGATGCACATGATAATGATGTACCAAATTAATGCTATGTATATGCCAAAATAGTAGAAGCATATAACGAAGCCTATTGTGTTGACCAATTCAACAATTGATGGTGATTCTATTTTCAGTGTGTATTCTTTATATAGGTATTTTTGCATGATATATATCTTTACCATTTCTGCTATAAGAATACTTAATGCCATCATATCTATGTCGTATAATGATATGGCTAGTGCATATAAAACAATTGAGCATACTACACAGATGATGTTGATGTACAAAAGTTGTTTGATTTTGCCCATATTTTTAAAATATGTATTATAGAGTAAAACAACTCTTGTTTCATAGCAAATACATGGAGCGGTAAAAGCTAGAAATCTTAAAGAATCATCATACTTTGGAAGCCAGAATTTAACGAAGAAATACATGGCAAAGAATAGTATGTATAATACAATTGGTAGTAATGTCATTACAAAGTCTATCTTCTCAAACAAGATAGATTGACTCTCTTTTGTCATTCTCTTCAAAATAGGGAATAGAACATATCCTATTTGTGATATGAACACAAGCAAAAATGATGCTATGGTTATAGAAAATGAAAGTTTGGAGAAGGTTTCAATATTCCAATAACGTTCTACTGCAATTCGGCATAGTCCCATGATTAAAATGGAGACAAAGTTTGCCAACATGAGAGTTATTCCTACTTTACAGGTAAGCAATACTTCATTTAAGCACTCTTTATTGACTGCAGGAACATTCGTAAATAGTTTACTCTTGTAAAGAATCATAAGGCATGCAACTAAATGCGCAGCCGTATATGCCAACATAACGTAGCAGGCATCCTTAATATGAATGATAATGAGCAATACGACTAACGCCGACATCAACAGTTTGTCAATGATGACAGTCTTGGATACAAAAGGAATCTGATCTGTAGCCATCATTGCCATTGTGATAATCTTATAAGTGTTTTCTATTACCAGATACAAAGCTGTCCATAAAAAAATGATTAGGTATTTTTCTTGGTTGCAAAATGTATATGCTGCAATTATGATAATTGTAGCGATGAATATTTGACTTAATGTGACCAAAAGGATTTGCTGAGATAGCTTCTCCTTTTTTAGCGTATTCCAATATTTCCCTCCAAGTTTCAGATAGATTCCATCGCCGTAGCCAAAATGCATCACACCAACATAACTTGCCCATAAAAGAAAGTACTGCCAATAGCCAAATTCTTCTACTGAAATAAATTTGGGTAGAACAAATGATACAATAACGCTAGTCAATAGGGATACACCTTGTGCTCCTATTGTCCAAAAAGAATCTTTAAAAAAGTTTGTTACTATACTCATTCTGCTTCTTCGTTATTGTCTATTCGTTTGAGCCAATTAGTAAAAGAGTATTTCGCTTTTAAATTGTTAGGATACTCTACCATTGGCTTTTTTAAGAACGTATATAATTCTTTAATATTGTCTTTGGTTATAACATATATGTTAGGATTATCTTTGAAGTCTTTGTCCATTCTTATAGCAGCGTTTGTCGTTACGATTTTCTTATCGAATAATAATCCTTCCATAATTCTGAGTGTTAGTCCAGTTTGACCTTCTTGTACTACATCAAGAATCGCAGATGTCCTTTTGTTAAGTCGGCATAGATATTTATAACTTATCTCTCGCGAATATTTTCTTGAAAATAGTGATCGAAAATTGTCCACAATCTTAAAATTGCATACTATTTTGTATTTTTCTAATTGGCTTTTCAAATTAAGTAAGAAGTTCTTTCTTCCTTTGTCTGTACCAACGAAAAGTAAATCACAATCTGTTGCTGTTTGTGAATCTTTATCAAAACAATTTTGGGCGAGTTGTGGATTGTAAAAGGTGGCTCCGTATTTGAAGCCATTTTTTATTGCATCTTCTTTCATGAAAGTCCAAATTTCCCAACGTGTTGATAGCTTTTTGTAATCTTCGGAGAAAAATGCGGGGTTAAGAAGATATAGGATCAACCTAACATCTTTGCCAACATAATTCTCTATTTCATAGCAATATGTTGCGTAATGAGCAAAGGTATCAAATAATATGATAGTGTTTGCTCCTTTACATTCTTCTAACCACCCTTTTCTTTCTTTTGTGTTTGAAATGACTCTAGAGAAGAATGGTAGTTTGCGCAGAAAGCGCAAAGGCTTGGATAAACCCCTCCTTATGCAAATTTCTGCTATATTGTTTCCTATAAGATAGTCTTTTATAGGAAAGTCAATAAAAATTAAATTATTATTTAACATCGTTATTTTAATCTTGATCCATAGAATTTATATATATTGCTTTTCTTCGTGCTATTATGTATGTGTCAGGAGTCTCAAAAATACTATAGTATGGAACGTATCTTTCATAAAAATAATATCTATCTGAAGACTCCTTTGAAGAAACTTGACTTGTTACGTCTACGAAATATGTTCTTACAAATGCTATAAACATAAAAGTTCCATATACGAGATTAACTTTTAAATTCTTAATATTATATAAGAATGTAACCCATGAAATGTAATAGAATAGATTGAATGGATTACAAATTCTAGTAATGAAAATAGGCATAAATAGTCCAAGAAGATGTAATATGAATGCTATTTTGGTACCAATGTAAACTTTATAACTTACATAACCTCTCGTATATAGGATAATGAAATACAAAAGTAAAAGTTCTATAATTCCTCTGATGAGTCCAAATATAGAGCCTATTTCCATCTTAGAGTATGTCTCGGACATTGAGTCAGCTCTTCCGTTTGGAAGCAATGTGCTAAACTTTGCTATGGTCAATGGATTGGCTATAGCTAAAATTAATATAGATATTCCTATGATGTATTTTGGCTTAAATTCTCTTGTTAATATAGGAAGCATTAATGGCAAAATAAAGTAGAATGCTGCTGAATCGTGGAATAAGAATGCCACAAAACACAGGACATAGTACTTCAACCATTTATGCTTGATAAGATACCCAAAAGCAAAATAGAAAATGCAAATGGAGAAGGTCTCACGCATAATTTCACAGTTTAGATATAGAAACTGAAAAAGCAGATAAACGATTGCGACTTCAAATTTTTTATCTGTCTCTTTTTGTATTACATAAAATGTAACAGGGTTTACGATAGCAGACAATATGAGTTGCAATACGAAAAATTCAGGGTAAATAGATTTCGCTATTACATTAAGCAAGATCCACAACGGCTGGTATCTGAATAATGCAAAGTGGAAAATTGTAAATTCATCAAGAGTGGGGTAGCGGTCAAAATCATTCATATATGTCTGAGTGTCGCCACCAACAACTAAGCGTAATCCTGCCACCAAAATTAAAGCAATACATTCTCCCCAATACCAATAATTGCTACTGAATAATGAAACCTTATGTTTAAAAAACAAAGGAAGACAGAATATAATTATAAGAAAAATATAAATCATAAATATGCTTATTCTTTTTGTCGAAAATGAATTTTTTGTGATGGTGAGTAGATGAATGGCTTGAGAATATAGTCTTTTATTATTCTCTTGATGTCAACTTTGATTAAATTACTAAATCTTTCCTTTTCGCCATTTCTTAACCTTGTTGCACGAATAGCTTGTGGTGCGAATATGTCATAATCTTCAATATGCTCCCATTGTGTATATATAAATTCTTTAGTCTTGTTATTGCAGAGATAATAGTATATTAATGCAGAGTATATTGCTTGATCATGTCGGTTTTCTATAAAGCAATCGCTTTCATAGCCTTTTTCTTTAGCCATGACATCTTTTACCATTTCTGGGTGTTCTATCATAAGTTTTCTCCACTCTTTGACAAAAACACGAGTAAAGGGGGTTGCTTTGAGTAGTATGACTGTAGCAAGGTGTTGAAAGCATTTTCCCCATTCTCTAGGAATAGAGGCGGAAAAATAATCTATGATATTTCTACGTGTCCATTTGTCTGTTCTTTGAAAAATTCGTTGAGCGATAATATCATGATTCTCCAAAATCTTCCAATAATGATTCCATTCTTTGCTGTTATATAGAGTACAGCCTGCATCACAATAGACTAGGTAATCTCCATCTTGCATTTTATTCAAAGTCGTTAGGATTACATCTGGTTTCCAACTCCAAAGTCCGCCACCACGTTTTTCATTAATGATAGAACTTCTTTGGAGCTCAGAAGAAATATCATTTTCTGAGTAGCCAATAACTTCGTCAAAGATGTTTAAGTTCAATGCGTTTTGTACGAAACGCATTCTTGCGCTTTTGCATTTTTCATCACCATATGTTATGATGTATTTTTTCATAAATATTTCTCTAGTTACTCAATGAGTTTGAATCTCTTTAGCAAAATTCTGTTGATAGTCTTACTCTCTTTAATGGTTCCCAAAGCCAATTTAAGGTCTTCCTCTATGAGAGTGCCTTTATATGCCTCTTTGCTTAACTTGTTTTTGGAAACAATGAAGAGTTTGGAGCAATCAATGAACGAGTTATGAGAAAGAAAGTTATAGTTATTGGAATTTAATGGCATATGCGCTCTCTGTATATGCATTGGCATATTTTGATTCACATGGGAGTTGATAACAACACCACCATAAGCATTTCCATACTCGTCAAATCCTAGCACAATATAGAATTTGTTTCTTGTATCATCTCCTGTTTTGGGTGTAATTCCTTCTTCTCTAGTTAGATTAATAAGAAACACATCTCCAATTTCAGGTTGGTATATAGTTTCTATATTGCAAGTGCTAAGTATATCGGATAGCTTTGTCATGCCAAAGCCCTTTCTATCTCCAAGTTCTCCTTGATGTATTCCTTCATCGCCTCTGAAGCATGGGCGGATTCTGCCAAGTCCATCGTGGCAATCACTTTCTTGCCTTTACCTTCTTTGTAGTTTTTCAGCCAAATCTTGTCATGCGACTTGTTCTTGAGTTGCTCAAAGCTGAGGGAGGCATTCTCCTGAATGGAGGCATCCAAGGCTTCTTTCTCAGACTCAGAGAGGTAGTCTTCATTGGCTTGCCGCAAGGGAAGCATGATATTGGAGGCATCTTCTGAGGCGAACTTAAAGGCTGATTTCAGCATTCGAGATAGCTCAGACTCATGGGAGTCGCCCTTGATGGCATCGAGCAAGTGGGAGAGTACAGGACCATATGGCATAGCGCAGACATCGTCTGCTGTTATGCGTTGTCCCCATTTCGCCAAGTGTTTCAGCTCAGCGAAGTAAATGGTTTTCAAGAGGGTGTAGTAGTCTAGCTCACCCGTTTTGTTGAGGACGTAGAGCACGATCTCCACCAATCTTTCTTTGTCGTATCTATCCATCTTTCCGAATTTTTCTGCAAAATTACAACTTTTATTTTAATTGTGCAAATATCATACTATTATTCCTGCCCTGGCTTTTCATTAAGAAGAGCTATTGTATTGGTGAATTCTGACACTAAATCGAGAATGTGAGGATTGTCTCGTTTAATAATCAGAGCTGCATAGTTTTCATTGTCTTCTTCGTCATACACCAACTGAGGCAAAAAGAGATATTCATCGTGGTCCTTATAAATATTGAACCAAAAAGAAAAGAGCCGACTGCGCATTTTTTGCATTCCATCACCCGTCTCACAAATATAGAGTAAGGCTGCTTGGTTCTTTGCGAAGAATTCCTCGACAGTAGCCAAAATGGTTTCTCTAACTTTTGGATCACGTGGTGACTGTTTCCCTTCGTAATTGGTTAGACCAAACTGGTATGATTCACCACTGAGCAGTAAATCGTTTACTTCAAATGCAATGCCGAAGTTTACGCCAAAGTCGCTTACAAACTTATATAAGCCTGTAGTTGAATCGAACTCAACTCTATATGGTGATACAGAATTGATTTTTTCTAGAGATAGATTCTTCATTATAATATGTTGAATTTTACAGGCTCTTCACCAGTTCTTGCCTTATAATCTTCATAAAGCATCTTCTGCATTTTCTCAATCATCGCTTTCTTGGTAGCCTTGGCTGCTTTCCAGCGCCTGATTGCTTCTTCTCTTGTTATTTTTGCCATATTCAAATCCTCCATTTTGATTTTTTCTGCAAAATTACAACTTTTGGATGATATAACCAAATTTTCCTTCGTGAGAATGATAAAAGGGCACGAATTATTTGGCGGTATCAAGAGAAAATCGTAATTTTGCAACAAAAAGACTAAATTGGAGGATATATTATGGCAAGACCGATAAGAGAAACGCCGATTTTATTCGGCAAAGATGCCAAGCGCTTCACCCAAGAAATGAAGCGTGTGGAGCGTATGAGTAAGGAGCAGCGTCAGGCTAATCGTGAAAAGCTTATGCGTGATGCCGCTGCTGTTAGAAAAGAATGGAATCTAACTTTTGAAGGGTTTAGAGGATGGTAATAAAAATCTTAACTCCCGATTATGAAATGAAATCGTTCGATTGCGGTGATGCCGATTTGAACGATTTCTTGCTAAATGATGCGAAACTCTTCACTGAAAAGAAAATCGCTAACACGTACATACTTGAAGACAAAGGATGTATTGTTGCGTATTATAGTCTCTTAAATGATAAAGTATCGTTCCTTTTTATGAAAAGAATGGTTTTAAAATGCTTTTGAGTTCTGATGAGGATAAACATACAAGAGCAATGTATTTCGACTTGTTGGAGATGGAATGATGTGAATTATAATGATAAGAAGCATGTAGGGGTATTGATTTGCCATACATGCTTTTTTTGTTTATTGTTTGCTTTTATGAATACTTTTTTAGAAGTTCATTTTCGAGAACAACCTTATCATCAAGTTGATTGTTGAGGCTATGTCCTAAACATATACTTTTTACAATTGGTGTGTCTTTTGGTGTTCTCGCCGCTTTTAGCGTTTTATCTCTTAGCTTTGGCACAGTTATCTCTTAGTTCTGGGAGTCTATCTCTTAGCTTTAGAGGTCTATCTCTTAGCTTTAGGATAGTAATCTTCGAGAGTTATGATGCCATCTCTTAGATTTGCTAAAAGAAAAAGGTTGACAAATGTAACGTGAAGTGAGAGGTGTTGTTGAATTACTACCTATATTGGAGGATGTCACCGTGTTTTCCTCCATTTTTCTTGTCTCCACTTGATTATCAATACCTTATATTTTCTCTCCATTCTGTGAGGCGTATAAGTGGTATGTTTGGTATCACCACCATGTGTTTTAGTGTCAATTTCTTGCTTAATGCCTGTATTTCTGTTGGAGGACGAAAAATTGGAGGAGAGCATGAGAAAAATTGGAGGAGACGATGGAGAATGTAATAAAAAAGTCCCCTCCAATCTGTTTTTGAGAAACTCGTGTCACATGGAGTGGTAAAGAATCTTGTCATTCTTCTTTTTTCTTTGCCTTGTACTTGATCTGGTCGAAGCCCTCGCCATATACGCCAATCACGGCACTCTGGCTCACGAAGGCGTGAGGGTCGATTTCCTCGATGAGGCGGAAGATGGTCTGTGACTGGCGCTGCTTGGCAAGCACGAAGAGCATCTTGACTTCCTGACCGGAATAAAAACCGGAGGCATCCACGACGGTCACACCACGGTCGGCATCCGTGTTGATGCGCTTGCCAATCTCCATGTACTTCTTCGAGATGATGAAGAACTGGACGGAACGGCGGCGACTGTTGACCACTTGGTCGATGCAGAATGCCTGGACGTAGAGCACCACATAACCGTAAAGCACTTTCTCCCAGTCGTGGACAACAAAATAGCTGGAGGAAATGATGAAGATGTCACAGATCATGATGACACGACCCAAGGAGATGTCGCGATACTTGTTGACGATGGCTGCCACGATGTCGGTGCCGCCTGTGCTACCGCCTGCCGAGAATCCCAATCCGATACCGCATCCGCAGAAAACTGCACCCAGAAAGGCAGCCCAAAGTGGTTGGGTCTGAAGTACGTGGATGTTGCCAGCCTCTTGGGAGAGAAATGAGGTGATGGTCGTCACGACGATAACGGCATAGATGGTCTTCACGCAGAACTTCTTGCCCAAAATCATCCATGCTGCAATGAGTAGGCAACCGTTGACGATAGCGTAAGGTATCTGTACAGGGCATCCCGTAGCCCAATAGATGATGGAGGAGATACCAGGCAAGCCACTGGCGGTGACGTTGGTAGGGAGGAGGAAAATGTTCCATCCGATTGCGTATGAAATCATGCCGATGGCGATGAATACATAGTCTTGTATTTCACGATACAAGGGTCGCTTTGTGAAGTTTGTTGTCATTTTCTTTTCTCTATTTAAATTATTACCAGAATTTCTTCTGTTCCTCCGACCATTCGAAGCCCTGGCTTGCCATTTTCTCTTCCAGTTCCTTGCGATCTACATTGAAGTGGTAGCAAATCTCGTCTAATGTTTCAAACTCGTGGTCACGAAGCAGGAAGTTGATGGCACTTACGAGCATCGGCACGTCATTCATTGGTAACTTATCCATAATATTTATCGTTTTAGTTCTTCTTTCAGAAATCTTGGGGTATAGCCCTTCTTGCTCTCCGCTACTTCTTCTGGCGTTCCGGAACAGAGCAGTTGACCACCGCCACGTCCACCTTCTGGTCCCATGTCGATGATGTAGTCGGCGAGCTTGATGACATCTAGGTTGTGCTCGATGATGAGCACCGTGTTGCCTCGATCGACTAGCTTTTGGAGCACGTCCATCAGGATGCGGATGTCCTCGAAGTGAAGTCCGGTGGTCGGCTCGTCGAGGATGTAGAGCGTCTTGCCCGTATCTCGCTTCGAGAGTTCGGTGGCGAGTTTCACTCGCTGGCTCTCACCGCCGGAGAGGGTAGTGGAGCTTTGTCCCAACTTGATATAACCCAAGCCTACACTCTGCAAAGCCTTGATTTTCTGCAAGATCTGTGGAACGCTCTCGAAGAACTCCACGGCCTGGTTGATGGTCATGTCGAGTACATCGGCGATGCTCTTTCCCTTGTAGCGCACTTCCAGTGTCTCTCGGTTGTATCGCTTGCCGTGGCAAACCTCGCATGGCACCATCACGTCGGGAAGGAAGTTCATCTCGATGGTCTTATATCCATTTCCGCCACAAGCCTCGCATCTGCCACCCTTCACATTGAAGGAGAAGCGACCTGGCTTGTAGCCACGAATCTTCGCCTCTGGCAATCCTACGAAGAGGGAGCGGATGTCGCTGAACACACCCGTGTAAGTGGCAGGGTTGCTGCGAGGGGTTCTGCCGATAGGACTCTGATCGACATTCACCACCTTATCTATATTTTCGATGCCCTCGATGCTATCGTAAGGCATTGGCTTCTTCAGGGAACGATAGAAATGCTGCGAGAGGATAGGCTGCAAGGTCTCATTGACCAGCGTTGACTTGCCCGAACCGCTCACTCCCGTCACCACGATGAGCTTGCCCAGAGGGAACTCCACATCCACGTTCTTCAGGTTGTTGCCCTTGGCTCCATGGATGATGATGCTCTTGCCGTTGCCCTCACGGCGGTGCTCTGGCACCTTGATTGCCATCTCGCCATTGAGATACTGGGCGGTGATGGTCTGGGTCTTCAACATCTCCTTTGGCGTGCCTTGGAAGACTACCTCGCCTCCCTTGCGTCCTGCCTTCGGACCGATGTCAACGATATAGTCGGCGGCAAGCATCATGTCTCGGTCGTGCTCCACGACGATGACCGTGTTGCCGATGTCTCGAAGCTCCTTCAGGCTATTGATGAGTCGCTCGTTGTCTCTCTGGTGCAAACCGATACTTGGCTCGTCGAGGATGTAGAGCACATTGACGAGCTGACTGCCAATCTGTGTGGCGAGTCGGATGCGTTGGCTCTCGCCTCCGGAGAGGGAAGCCGACTGACGATTGAGCGAGAGATAGTTCAAGCCCATATCCAAGAGGAAGTTGACACGTGAGCGCAACTCCTTTACAATCTCGTGAGCCACCTTCGCTTTCATCTTAGGCAGATGCTCCTTCACATGGTCGAGCCAATCACGCAGTTCGTCGATGTCGAGCGTAGCCACGTCTGAGATGTTCTTCTCCCAGATGCGATAGGAGAGGGACTCTCGTTTGAGTCGCTGTCCGTGGCACTCAGGGCATTCGATGGTGGAGATGAATTGGTCTGCCCACTTCTTGCCGTTGGCGGAATCATCGCTCTCCATCACCTTGCGCAGGTAGTCGATGATGCCATCGTAGGCACAGAAGTAATCGGAGGAGGTGTGTACCTTCTCCTTGCTGATCTTCACGTTCTCCAGACAACCATACATCACTTCCTGCATGGCTTCCTCGCTTAAGTCCTTGATAGGAGTCTTGAGGGTGTCGCCATACTTCTCCAGCAAAGCCTCTATCTGCCAGAAAATCATCTGGTTCTTGTATTTTCCTAAAGGAAGGATACCACCCTCGTGGATGCTCAAGTTGTCGTCGGGTATCACCTTCTTGATGTCTATCTGGTTCACCTTGCCGAGACCCTTGCAGTGAGGACACGCACCTTCAGGAGAGTTGAAGGAGAACATGTTTGGAGCAGGGTCTTGGTAGGCCATGCCAGTCACGGGGTCCATCAGTCGCTTGGAGAAAATCTTGGCTGCATCCTTGTCGATGACCATCACCATGCCGTCACCTTGTTTCATGGCGGTGGCGATGCTCTTGCGGATGCGTTCTTCGTCCTCCTCCTTGACAGCCAATTTGTCGATGACCACCTCTATGTTATGGTTCTTGTAGCGATCGGTTTTCATGCCGCTCACAATCTCTTTCACCTCACCGTCCACGCGCACATAAAGATATCCTTTCTTGCGCATGCTCTCAAACAGTTCGCGATAATGGCCTTTGCGTTGACGTACTAACGGAGCGAGGATAAGAATTCGCTTACCGGCATAGTCAGTCATAATCATGTTAAGCACTTTCTCTTCGGTGTATTTGACCATTTTCTCGCCAGTGGCGTAGCTGTATGCTGTTCCTGCGCGTGCAAAAAGAAGGCGCAGATAGTCGTATATCTCTGTTGTTGTGCCCACGGTTGAGCGTGGGTTCTTGTTGGTTGTTTTCTGTTCAATGCTGATGACAGGGCTTAGACCCGTAATTTTGTCTACATCGGGGCGTTCCATGCCTCCAAGAAAATTGCGTGCATAAGCCGAGAAGGTTTCTATGTAGCGCCTCTGACCTTCTGCAAATATTGTATCGAAGGCCAATGACGATTTGCCGCTTCCG
>OIYR01000349.1_pt1 | contig 26098 bp, 22 predicted proteins | sample 1588221 | NCBI WGS metagenome assembly OIYR01 (sample SAMN03283292) | human gut metagenome | biome: human-associated habitat; material: feces | host: Homo sapiens | place: Peru | collected 2012
ATTTACTACCCTTACTTTATCTATCATAACAAGTAATTCAATCCTTTTACCAAAATAATTTCTAATATCCGCTAAATTAACTACATTAGAAATCCTAGATTTGTAAATAGTTGTTGGATGTGAACTTAAATAAAATCCTAAACTTGCCTTTTCATTAGATAATAATTCTCCTTTAGAAAATTCATCCATTATCTCTATATCAGGTTTTATAACTAAATCAGGATCCAAATCCTTTGTAAGAGTTGCATAATTAATTAGATTATCTAAATTATAATAAAGCGTCTTCTTATTATAACCAAATGAATCAAAACAAGATACATCTATTAATGCTTCTAATGTAGATTTATTTACATTTCTAGATAATATCTTAGAAAAACAATCATAGATATCATTAAATCCATCACCCCTAGAATTTATAATATCCTTACAAGTAACTATACCAACATTTTTAATATTTGATAGTGGAAATAATATTCCATTATCCACAACTTCATATTTATTGGTACTTCTATTAATATCAGGCAAAATTACATTGATTCCTAATTTTCTTGCTTCATTAATATATTCAATTGTCTTAGCCTCAGACCCAATTACTGAAGATAATAAATTACTAAAGAAAAACTTTGGATACTTTGCCTTCAAATAAGCCATTTTATATGCAACTATAGCATAACTTACCGAGTGAGACTTATTAAATCCATAATTAGCAAAATTAAGAATTAAATCGAACACTCTTTTAGCATCCTCTTCCTTATGCCCCCTTGCAACACTACCTTCAATAAATCTAATTTCTTCACCTTTTAACAAATCCAATTTCTTTTTACTCATTGCGCGTCTTAATATATCAGCTTCACCATAACTAAATCCAGCCATCACATTAGCTATCTGCATAATCTGTTCCTGATATATTATAATACCATAAGTACTTGATAAAATGCCTTCTAAACATGGGTCTAAATAAGTCACTTGTTCTAACCCATGTTTTCTTCTAATGTATGAATCTATATTAACCGCAGGTCCAGGTCTAAACAAAGCAATTGCCGCAAATATATCATAAATAGTGTTAGGTCTTAATTTTCTTAAAAAGTTTTTCATCCCCTCAGACTCAAATTGGAATATTCCACACGTATCAGCAGTTTCAAATAACTTAAGTGCATCAGGATCATCAAGAGGAATATCAGAAAAATTAATTTTTATTCCTAAACTACTTTCTATATCAGCTATAATATTCATTATTGTAGTAAGATTCTTAATTCCTAAGAAATCCATTTTAAGAAGTCCCAGCTCTTCAAGTGTGTCCTTCTCAAACTGGGCAACAATCTCACCATCAGCTCCGACTGAAAGTGGAACATACTCACCTACAGGCTTACCACTGATAAGGACACCTGATGCATGTATAGATGCATGTCTTGGAAGTCCTTCCAGCTTCTTACTCATATCAATCAGATTCTTTATCTGTGGGTCTGACTCATATGCCTCTCTTAAATCAGGATTTTCCTTCAATGCCTTATCTATAGTTATGTTAAGCTCTCTTGGAACCATCTTGGCGATATTATCAACCATGGCATATGGCAGATCAAGCACTCGTCCAACATCTTTGATAACCGCTCTTGCAGCCATTGTTCCAAATGTTATAATCTGTGACACACAATCCTTGCCATATTTGCTGATAACGTAATCTATAACCATCTGACGGCCTTCATCACAGAAATCCACGTCAATATCGGGCATGGTTACTCGCTCTGGATTAAGGAAACGTTCAAAGAGCAGGTCATATTTCATAGGGTCTATATCTGTTATTGTGAGGGCATACGAAACAAGACTTCCCGCAGCCGAACCACGTCCGGGGCCTACAGCAAGATTATTGACTTTGGCATAGTTAACGTAATCCCACACAATAAGGAAGTAATCAACGAATCCCATTGAATGAATGACAGAAAGCTCATAATTAAGTCTCTGGACTAAATCTTTATGGTCTTTTACCGGTGTTATAACAACATCTTTTCTGTCTGGAACATCGATACTTGCAGCATACGCCATATGTTCATCAATATCCAGCTCCTTCGTCTCATCCGGATAACGCTTTTTAAGTCCTGTAAAACACAGATAATTAAGATATGTCCATGAAGTATAACCTTCTGGAACCTTGAATTCAGGCAGCTTTGTCACTCCAAATTCAATCTCGACATTACATCTTTCTGCTATCTTATGTGTATTTTCAAGTGCCTGTGGCGCATATGGGAAAAGTGCCGCCATCTCCTCTGGAGATTTAAGATAGTACTGACCTCCAGTATAGCGCATTCTATTCTCATCATTGACCTTCTTGCCTGTCTGGATGCACAGAAGTATGTCGTGCGCCTCCCAGTCCTCCGCATTGATGTAATGCGAATCGTTCGTACATACAAGGTCAATTCCAAGCTCATTTGACATTCTTACAAGCTGTGGATTGACATATTTCTGGTCTGGCAGTCCATGATCCTGCAATTCAAGGAAGAAATTGCCTTTGCCAAATATATTCTCATACCTTTTCGCAGCCTCAACTGCCATCTCATACATACCACGCGCAAGGTATCTTTGCACCTCTCCAGCAAGACACGCACTTAAAGCTATGATTCCCTCTGAATATTTCTCAAGAATCTCATAATCAACTCTTGGCTTATAATAGAATCCGTCTATAAAACCTGCCGAAACAATTTTCATCAGGTTGTCATATCCTTTATTATTCTCTGCGAGCAGAACAAGATGATAATACTTGTCCTCTCCCATTCCGACCTCTTTATCAAATCTCGAACCCGGCGCAACATACACCTCGCATCCAAGAATCGGCTTAATTCCTGCATCTTTGGCAGCCCTGTAGAAATTAATAACGCCATACATAACACCATGGTCTGTGATAGCAAGACTGTCCATCCCCAGCTCTTTAGCCCTCGCAACCAGCTCTTTTATCTTACTTGAACCATCAAGCAGTGAGTATTCTGTATGAACATGTAAATGTGTAAAATTCATATTATCCCCAATCCGACAACTTTAATTCAATAATTCATGCATTGCAACCATCAAAAGCATGAATTTCCAACTAATAATATCCTAGCACAATTTGCTATAAATGTGTAGCTGTGAATGTATTACTGTAAAATTGTGCCTTTTATGATACAATAGAAACAACGCAGCCTATATATGTACGCAATCTAAATAATGCAGGAATGTAAAATATACATTCCTGCATTTAAATTTAAATCCGTCTCGTCTATATCACAGATACCCTGAAACCATTAATTATTCCATATGCCTGCTAACAGACTCAAACTTATTATCTTACTCCTCAGAAGAATTATCTTCTGTTTTTTTATCATCTGACACAGGCTTATCTGAATTATTTTCAGCCGCCTCAAGTTCTGCTTCTTTCTGCTGTTTTTCTTCTCTCTTCTTCTCATCAAGCTTTTCCCAGAAATCATCCACAGGACCGTGAACTGTTGAAGAATAACTTCCATCTTCATTAAATGTTACGCTCTCTGCAACTTTTTCTGACTTGCTCATATCAGAAGTATCCACTGGTTCAGGAAGTCCTTTGACTCTTCTGTATATCTTCATGAACTCCTTACCAGTAATAGTCTCTTTATCGTAAAGATACTTGGCAATCTCGTCAAGAACATCTCTGTTCTCAAGAAGGAGCTGCTTAGCTTCTTCATAGCATTTCTTGAGAAGCTGCTTAACTTCTTCATCAATCATGGCTGCTGTCTCATCTGAACAGTTAAGTCTTGCGCCGCCATCGAGATACTTGCTCTCAACAGTCTCAAGGCTCATAAGTCCAAATTCCTCAGACATACCATACTGTGTAATCATCTCTCTTGCAATCTTAGTTGCCTTCTCGATATCGTTAGAAGCACCTGTTGTAATTGTACCAAATACAACTTCCTCTGCCGCACGTCCACCTAAGAGTGTGACAAGTCTTGCCATAAGCTCATCCTTAGACATAAGATACTTCTCTTCCTCTGGGACCTGCATTACATAACCAAGAGAGCCCATTGTTCTAGGAACAATAGTAATCTTCTGGACTGGCTCTGCATCCTTCTTGAGAGCTGTTATAAGTGCATGACCTACTTCGTGGTATGCAACTGTTCTCTTCTCCTGCTTGCTGAGGATTCTGTCTTTCTTCTCCTTACCAGCAATAACAACCTCAACTGCCTCAAAAAGGTCTTTCTGTGTAACAACGCTTCTGCCATTCTTAACTGCTGATATGGCAGCTTCGTTAATCATATTGGCAAGGTCTGAACCAACCGCACCGCTTGTTGCAAGACCAATCTCTTCAAGATCTACTGTATCATCCATAAGGACATCCTTAGAATGAACCTTGAGTACATCAACTCGTCCCTTGAGATCTGGCTTATCAACGATAATTCTTCTATCAAGACGGCCTGGTCTTAAAAGTGCCTTATCAAGAACTTCTGGTCTATTAGTAGCTGCAAGGATAAATAATCCCTTAGATGAATCAAAACCATCCATCTCTGCAAGAAGCTGGTTCAATGTCTGCTCACGCTCATCATTGCCACCGCCATATCTTGAATCACGGCTCTTACCTATAGCATCAATCTCATCAATAAATATAATACATGGTGCCTGTTTCTGGGCTTCCTTGAACAAATCTCTTACTCTTGAAGCACCGACACCTACGAACATTTCTACGAAATCAGAACCTGCAAGCGAGAAGAATGGCACATTAGCCTCTCCTGCAACAGCCTTGGCAAGAAGTGTCTTACCAGTTCCCGGAGGTCCTACAAGAAGTGCACCCTTAGGAAGCTTGGCTCCAATCTTTGAATATTTATCAGGGTTATGAAGGAAATCAACAATCTCCTTGAGAGACTCCTTAGCCTCATCCTGACCTGCTACGTCCTTAAATGTAACACCTGTCTTTTTCTGTACATATACCTTGGCTGTGTTCTTGCCGACACCCATGCCGCCCATGATTCCACCGCCGCTTCCCATTTTCTTGTATATGAAACCAAACATGGCAAACATAAGAAGAATTGGAATAACATATGCTACAAGGAATTCTATTATAGAAGAACTTGAATCTGGAATGTGTCCTGATACCTTAATGTCTGGGAGCTGCTTTAACTCCTGAATCAGTTCATCATCTCCTACATATCCTGTATAATAAGTATAACTTACCGGAGTTCCCCACACACTCTCTTCAACATAACCTTCTATTGGCTTGATAACAAGCTTGTCGGAATCAAACTCAACCTCTGCAACATTGCCATCTTCAACCATCTTGATAAATTCAGTGTATGATATCTCTTTGTATCTGGCACTGTTAACAAGGCTTCTCAAAAGAGTTATTCCTATAACTGACACAACAAGAACAATCAACATGCCAATTATCATATTGTAGTTCTTTTTCTTATTATTATTGTTCTGGTTATTATTACCACGATTGTTATTACGGTTATTGTTATATCCGTTAGGACCTCCCTGTGGGTTGTATCCATTATAGCCGTTATACCCCCCCTGTCCATTGTAACCGCCAGGTCCGCCATATCCTCCCGGACCATTATAACCATTGCCAGGTCTTCCATTATATCCCTGTCCCGGCTGTCCGTTATATCCAGCACCCGGTCTTTGTCCATATCCATTAGGATTATTATATCCATTCTGGTTCTGTCCATTATTACCATTCTGCTGGTTATTATTGTTAGTGTTACGTTCTTCGTTTCCCATTAAGTTAATCTCCTCAGATTATATTCAGGTACGCTTAATGCGTTATGAATTTCACTAATTTCTTATTTCTTTCTTATTAAATAACTGTCAAATAAAAAATCACTCGTTTATTATATAGAGTAACCATCTATAAATCAATTAAAAAAAAATTATTTTTCAAAAAAGATTTATAATTTATTTTTTAAAAATAGGTGGAAATAAACCACAACTCGTTGTATAATAATTCATAGATATATTTGATAGAGCCGGTGGTGATATTTTGCTACCGGATATTTTTATTAAATTATACTTAATTATCTATTACTATAATTTGAGCCGAATAACGGCAGAACGGAGGAGGCTATGCCTGTTAAATACGTATTCGTCACTGGTGGTGTTGTATCAGGACTCGGAAAGGGAATCACTGCAGCGTCTTTAGGCCGCTTACTTAAAGCCCGTGGTTTCAAGGTTACAATGCAGAAGTTTGACCCATACATTAATATTGACCCAGGAACAATGAATCCAATTCAGCACGGAGAAGTTTTCGTAACTGATGATGGTGCAGAGACAGATCTTGACCTTGGACACTATGAGAGATTCATTGACGAAAGCCTTAACAAGAATTCTAATGTTACTACTGGTAAAGTTTACTGGACAGTACTTCAGAAAGAACGTCGTGGAGATTTTGGTGGAGGTACAGTTCAGGTAATTCCACATATTACTAATGAAATCAAGAGCAGATTTTACCGTGATTACTCTTCTGACGATGTAAAGATTGCCATTATCGAAGTTGGCGGTACTGTTGGTGATATCGAGAGCCAGCCATTCTTGGAGGCAATAAGACAGTTCCAGCATGAGGTTGGACATGAGAATGCTATTCTTTGTCATGTAACACTTATTCCTTATTTAAGAGCTTCTGGAGAGATGAAGACTAAGCCTACACAGGCAAGTGTCAAGGAACTTCAGGGAATGGGTATCCAGCCAGATATCATTGTGTGCCGTACAGAGCACCCACTTGATAAAGGTCTTAAAGAAAAGATTGCATTATTCTGTAATGTACCTAAGTCACACGTACTTCAGAATCTTGACGTTGATATTCTCTATGATGCTCCACTTGCTATGGAAGAGGAACATCTTGCACAGGTTGCATGTGAATGTCTTAACCTTGAGTGTCCTGAACCAGACCTTAAGGAATGGAGAGACATGTGTACAGCATGGAAGAACCCAACAAGAAAGGTCGACATTGCCCTTGTTGGCAAATATACTCAGTTACACGATGCATATATCAGTGTTGTTGAAGCATTAAAGCATGGTGGTGTTGCTAACTCTGCTGAAGTCAACATCAAATGGGTTGACTCAGAATTGGTTAACAAAGACAATGTTGCTGAGATGCTTGGCGATGTTTCAGGTATTATCGTTCCTGGTGGATTTGGTGACAGAGGAATTGAGGGTATGATTGATTCTATCCAGTACGCTAGAGAGAACAAGATTCCTTTCCTTGGTCTCTGCCTTGGTATGCAGCTTTCAATTGTTGAATTTGCCCGCCACGTAGTTGGCTATGACGATGCACACAGCAGCGAACTTATGCCAGAGACAACTCACCCAGTCATCCATCTTATGCCAGATCAGGAAGGCATTGATGATATCGGTGGAACATTAAGACTTGGTTCATATCCTTGTGTTCTTGATAAAACAAGTATTGCTTACAAGCTCTACGGCGAGGAGACTATACATGAGCGTCATCGTCATCGTTATGAAGTTAACAATGACTACCGTAATGTATTAGTTGAGAATGGAATGAAGCTTTCAGGTATCTCTCCTGACGGAAGAATTGTTGAGATGGTTGAGGTTGTTGATCATCCTTGGTTCGTTGGTACACAGGCTCATCCAGAGCTTAAGTCAAGACCTAACAGACCACATCCATTGTTCAAGGGATTCATTGAAGCTGCTATTAACAACAGCAAGTAATGCAAGTAATTTTAAACTATTATGATTTCGGATTTTTCTGGCGATAAATCCTCTAAAATCCAAAATCACCAAAAATAAGCCTTCAAAATTTTTAATTTGGCTGAATACAAGAAAAGGGTCTGAAAAATCCAAGAAACTATCAAAGTTTGGATTTTTTCAGACCTTTTATATAATCGAGCCATTTTCTTCAAATTTCAAGCAATAATTCTGTGATTTTGGATTTTTCACGTTGTAAATTGAAAATAAATCCAAAATCTCTTTGTGATAATATTACAGGTAGCAATATCATAATGAACACACACGTAAACTACTCACCTATAACACTGTGCTGTCCACCTACCACGCATATCTGATATCCGTCATATTCATATCTTCTAACATTCACATTGTCCTCTAAATCATCCTCACTTGTCTGTATTGACGACATAATTCCCTGACCGCTGTATTTTCCCAGTGCTTCCTTGAATGTCCACAGCTTAAAAAAATCATCATCTGACTTGATATATTCACGTTCTGACTGAGTAAAATACCGTCTTGCAACAGATTCACTTATCCTGCGTTTTCCTTCTATATCTATTCCAACACATGAATCAGCAACTACGCATACTACATAATTACCAGCATGTGACATGTTAAAATGTATAGAATCCGTACATACTCCCCCGCCATCATTATAGCTTTCTTTTATCTTATCCCAGTCAAATTCTGGTTTGCCTTTGCCTGAATATTTCATATTCCAGTTGTATTTATTATCAACCATCCCCACTGCTTCCGGCAGTTTAATCACATACAGACCATGACATCTAAGTTCATCACTATTTTTGAGCTCCCCTTCAACATATTTTCTAAGAATTACATTAAGCAGTACCGTCGCTCCGACACTCCGGCAGCTATCCTTATGATTCTTGTACTTTGCCGCCTTTATTCTTCTGTCCTCGCTTACAACACTCATGCATCTCTGATACAATACCTCATCATCAAACATCGCCGACACATTCATCAGTCCCACAATCATATCTATTCCTTCCCATCAATCCGTAATCACATCCTGGCATTTTCCATCAGTCAACAATCATACCCTGCATTACTTTCAATCACTTGTGCCCTTGTGCAATTAAGATTCCCTATGTCCGCGCCGCCTTACAGATAATAACTCACCGGCAACAGGTAACTAAGATACCTTATAACAGGCATAACCCCTGTCAGATTAAAGAATATCGGGCAGAACACAAGACTTGCGACCATGCACACAGGAATCGCACCTGCAAACACGCTTGCATCCCTTACAATAAGTGCAATCAGACTGTTAACTATAACCAGGATAAATACATATAATATCATGCTCACTGCTTCACCCGGAAAAGCCGCCTCTCCCAATATCAGCATTGAAATTTCTGCCGATATTGCAAACAGAATAGTCGGAACTGCCACATATAAAACAGCTCCGGCATATGACATTTTCCTTGTAAGTGCCATAAATATGCCCTTTTTCCTGTCACGGCAATACATAACACCGCCCGACATGGCAGCTATCATAACCATAACCCCAAGAATTCCCCTTATCGGAAAATTCACAGCCACAGCTTCAAGCTCACTGCTTCCTCCATCATCATCTGCCACCTCAAATCTAAAATAAGATATGTCATCATTCATGCTATATCCTTCATATCTTTTTGTCAGTTCCGCTATTGCCTGCTGTCTCATAGAATCAAACTCCTTCTTTGACTCCACATAATTAACCGCAATATTAAGAGAATATACCTTAAAAAGCTCCTTAAACACAATTTCATTAGAAATAGATGTTATATAGGAAGAATCATTGGTAACAAGCCTTATTACACCTCTATAGCTTTTGTTATCAAGTCTCTCTGTAAGCCTGTCCCTGACTATATATCCAAAATCAGCCGTCCCCGACTTAACATCATTATAGAACTTATCACTGTCATCAACGCGGTAATATCTTACCGCACCATTTAGCTGGCACAGATTATCAACCACTTTAACTGCCACCTCATCACTATCACTGACATATACCGCCGCAGAAGGTCTGTCACTATTGCCACCATTCTGACTGACACCAGCAATTCTTTCAAATGTACCAGTAGTAAATCCCAGCCCGATGCACGCAGCAGCCGGCATTGATATTAATAACACCACCATCAGCGGCGTTCTCATAGTCTTCTTAACAAGAAGCCAGAACCATATTATAAGCCTTTTCATATTCATACGAAGCTAACCCTTACCCTATCAGCATAACCTTAACAAGGTCATGTATCCATTTTGCTGGAAGCACACTGCCAATACGTGCAATCCAGTCTGGAAGCAGCGCCTGCGCTATAAGGCATCCAGATGCCAGAAACATAAGAAGATTGATAATACACAGAACAATTATGCCTGAAAATCCATCCCCCTGCGTGCCTTCCTTTCCAATAGACAATGCGTATACCAGTGCCGCCACTACATAATTAATGACAACCGCCGCCACCATACATAACATGCCCTTAAATATGTTGCCAAATGCCTGCATCATGCCTGCACCTGTGTATGCACTGAATCCATCAACCGCCGTTATAATCCCAGCCACATCCGGATAACGCATCGCCGAAAGACACACAAGCAGATATATAACTGCATATATCACAGATGACACCAAAGACACCGCTATAACCTTTGTTAAAAATGAAACAAACGCCGGTATTCTCCTCTGCCTGAGCATACACCTGAATTCATATTTATCAGGGTACAGGCACTGGGCACTGAGCACACCACCCATAGCCATTATTACCATAATTCCTGTACACACAAACGACTGCACAACAGAAAGCCCCCTGCCTCCTGACACATACTCAGTCGTTATATATGCGCTCCTGTCAAGGGCATAAGAAAAATACTCTGCATTCAGCTCCATTTCTGCCTGATACAGCTTGATAACACCATTAAAATACTCATTAATCATGTCATCAACCGCATATATTCCAATCTGGGCAGATGATACATCCTCCGCACCCGCTTTAATCATCTCCTGAAATAATGCTGACGACACATTAGTTCCGCTGCCTGCAAATATAATTCTTGCGGGTCTTCCATTGCCCGATATTATCTTGCTTATGAAATCAGATGGTATCACAGCAACCGCCGCATATTCACCATTTTTTAACTTCTCCACAGCAGCCGTTTCATCATCACAGTACTCAAACTCACCGATATTTTTTACCGAATCCATACTGCCAACATAATCAACCGCCATTTTTATATACACTGACTCATCAACATCACCGACAATCGGCATATTGATTGTAGATGTACTGCCCGTATCCAGACATATCGCAACTTTAAGCTTTTCAGCAGCCGCACCTCCAAGCTCGCTTGTCGTCTTGATTCCGATAGTTCCAAGAACCAGCAGTATAATAAAAAGAACCGTTCCAAGAATAGCTCTTGGCATAAATGTCACTGCCTGCTTCATCCTTAAAACCAGCAATGCCACATACATTTTTATCTTTACACGCATATCTTACCATCCCGAAGCACAACAATCCTGTCTGCCATAGTAATCTCTGCATCCTCATGGCTTGAAAACAGCACAATGCCGCCTTCCCCGGTAAATGCCTTCACAAAATCACGTATAACAGCCTTGAATTCACGGTCAAGCGATGCCCCCGGCTCATCCATTATAAGAATATCTGGATTATTGCCACATGCACATGCAATACTTGCACGCTTCTTCATTCCACCAGACAGCTTTGACACCCTCTTGTCTATATATGATGATATATCCAGTCTGCCAATATATCCTTCGCTGCACATTTTCTCAACCCTGCTGCCGCCAGAGCAGAACCAGAACTTCAGATTGTCCCTCACTGTCAGCTCGTCGATAAGCGGTGACTCCTGTGGCACATAACCAATTCGCACATTACCAGCTCCATAAGTTATATTTCCACCATCAGCCTTTATGACACCTGCAATTATCTTAAGGAGAGTTGATTTGCCGCATCCATTGGTTCCAGCTATACACACAGACTCACCCGGATTGATTTCAAGATTCACACCATCAAGAACCTGCTGTCTTCCATATCTTTTGCTTATATTATCAATCTTCATATAACAAAAGCCCCTCAAGCATCTTAGTACTATAACATCTCTTTCTCATATAATAATCCGAGTACACCTCAAAATTCGTATATGAATGTTCAAACTGTCTTGAATAAAGATGTGCTATGTCAACATGTTCATCATATTCTGTACAGCCCTTCTCATGCCAGCACACCATATCAAGCTGCCTTACAATCAAAAATCCAACAACCGCATTTTTAATCTTTAACATAAGATTAATGTCATACACGCTGTCCAGAAAATATCTGTATACATAGTAATCAAGAAGCTGTCTGAACTGGTACTCTTTATCCTTGTAATAATTCTTAAATCCCTTAAGAGCATCCCTATACTTCTCATCTGCACATTCACAATCTCTATTTCTCTCATCAGACTCTGCATAATCCATATCCTGCTCAAATGCTCTTTCCTTATCCACGTAGATAAGCCAGTCTTTATTGATAACTTCCATGCCCTTGAACGAATCAAAAAACTTAGAAACCGCATCAATATATCTGCTTCCTGCACCTGCTCTGCCAGCTTCACGTTGCTTATCGTTATCAGTTTTTATCTTCTTTTTGCATGAATTTACTACATTTCTGCAATAATCCGTATCTTTAAATCGTTTGACAACAGATGCGATAAGGTCATCCCTCTCATCATCCATATGCTTCTGAATCTGTCTGGCAAATTCCAGCAATATAATACAGACCTCATCAACACTGAATTCCTCATGGTCTATTATGTCGAATGCAAGTTTTCTTGCATTACATAGCTGCATGTACAGAAATGCATCTATATCATTGTACATATCTACAGGTTTTCCGTCTTCATATTCATCAAAATGCATCTTCTGCCTGTCAGCAAACATAAGCTCCCCGGCAGTTATGCAGGACGGAGCTATTCCTATCTCCCTGACATTGCCATATTCATTGATAAATCTTGGGAATTCATCGCATGTCTCACACAGATGCTCCTCTCCAAGCGCAATATATAAGTCACACAGATTCTTATCATTAAGGAACGGACATCTTTTATCCTCGGTCAGTGTAAATGTGCATCCTCCTTCTTCTTCCGGCACCATGACACTCTTTAACCTCTTGCCAAATTCTCCCTTAACGGACTTATAGTATCTGTATGACTCCTCATCCACGTCAACATCCCAGCCCGCACAGCATGTATCTGTGCAGTCTCCGGCTATACATTTGAAATCTTTATAATAATAAGGTGTTCTAATCTTCATAAATAATATTTTAGCCTTATTTGTATTGTGAGACAACATGTTTTTGTGTATAATCTTCTATAAAATAATATAAACAAGGAGAAGAAACATGTACGGAAAACTAAAAAAATTAGTACTTCTATCTATGTTTGTGCTATCCGTCTGTGGACTTGCCGGATGTGGCAAGGTTGCCAAAAACACTGTATTTTCGGCAGATGATTTATCTGGCAAGAAAATCGGTGTCCAGCTTGGTACAACAGGCGATACATTAGTAAGTGACATGGAAGATGATGGCTCTAACACTACTGTAGAGCGATTTAACAAAGGTAATGATGCAGTAACTGCATTAAAGCAGGGAAAGATTGATGCGGTAGTCATTGACCAGATGCCAGCCAAGTCATTTGTTGAGACTAATCATGACCTTATGATTCTTGATGAGGAATTTGCAATTGAGGATTACGCAATATGTATCTCTAAGAGCAGACCTGACCTCAAGGCTTCTATTGATGAGGCGATAGATTATCTTTCAGCTAACGGCACAGTACAGAAGATTCTTGACAATTACATTGGCGACAACGCAGGAAAGACACCTTACGTAACTCCTGCGGGAACAGACCACAGCAAAGGTACACTTGTAATGGCAACTAATGCTTATTTCAAGCCATATGAGTACTACGATAACGGAACTATCAAAGGTATTGACGTTGAATTTGCAACTGCAATCGCTGATTACCTTGGAATGAACTTAAAGATTGAAGATATGGAGTTTGATTCAATCATCACAGCAGTACAGTCAGGCAAGGCTGACTTCGGTGCTGCCGGAATGACTGTAACAGCCGATAGACTTAAAAATATCGATTTCTCCAAGTCTTACACAACATCTTATCAGGTTATTATTGTAAGAGACAATGAGGCAATCGCTGAGAACCAGAGCATTGTTAAAAAATTCAAGAACGATTTCCTGACAGATAACAGATACCAGTACTTACTTACAGGTCTTAAGAATACTATTCTTATCGCATTCTTCGCTGCACTTATGGGTATTGTATTAGGATTTATCGTAGCTGTTATCCGTTCAACACACGACAAATCTGGTGGTCTTAATATCGCCAACTTCATATGTAATGTATATATTACTGTAATCCGTGGTACACCTACGATGGTACAGCTTCTGATTATCTATTACATTATATTCGGCTCAGTGAGCATCAACAAAACTATCGTTGCAATTCTTGCTTTCGGTATCAACTCTGGTGCTTATGTTGCTGAGATATTCCGTTCAGGAATTATGTCAATTGACAATGGTCAGTTTGAGGCGGCACGAAGTCTTGGACTTCCATATAACAAGACATTCAGATACGTAATTCTGCCACAGGCATTCAAAAATGTACTTCCTGCCCTGGCTAACGAATTTATCGTTCTGTTAAAAGAGACTTCAATCAGTGGTTACATCGGTCTTACAGATCTTACCCGTGGTGGTGATATCGTAAGAAGTATCACATACGATGCAATGCTTCCACTCTTTACAGTAGCTCTTATATACCTTGTATTGGTTGTGATTCTTTCATCACTTGTAAAGAAGCTTGAAAGGAGATTAAGAAGCAATGAGCGCAGATAATATGAATAATAATAATGATACTAATATCAATGTTAATTCTAATAACACAGATAATGCCGAAAAGGACTGGAATGTAATCTTACGTGTTGAGAATCTGAAGAAGGTTTACGGCGACCATGTTGTACTTAATGGTATAAGCACAACTGTAAGAAAAGGTGAGGTTGTTGCGATTATCGGACCTTCTGGCTGCGGTAAATCAACATTTTTACGTTCACTTAATATGTTAGAGACTCCAACTGAGGGACATGTATATTTCCATGATACAGACCTCACAGACAAGTCGGTCAACATCAATGAAATCAGAGAAAAGCTTGGAATGGTATTCCAGAATTTTAATCTTTTCCCTAATATGACTGTCAAGAAAAATGTAATGTTAGCACCTGTCCAGTTAAAGGTTATGACTGAGGCTGAAGCGGAAGCTAAAGCCTTGGAACTCCTCGACAGGGTTGGATTAAAGGAAAAGGCTGACCAGTACCCAGATATGCTCTCAGGCGGCCAGAAACAGCGTGTGGCTATTGCCCGCGCAATGGCTATGAATCCAGAGGTTATGTTATTTGATGAGCCTACTTCTGCCCTTGACCCTGAGATGGTTGGCGAAGTTCTTTCAATCATCAGGGAACTTGCTGATTCAGGCATGACAATGCTTATCGTTACACATGAGATGGGATTTGCCAAGGAAGTTGCCACAAGAGCGATGTTCTTCTCTGATGGCGTTATCTCCGAGGAGAATATTCCTAAAGAACTCTTTGAGAATCCTCAGACAGCACGTCTTAAAGACTTCTTATCTAAGGTATTATAAAATTTAAGCTGCACACCTTTTTGATGTGCAGCTTATTTCATGTTTTAAATACCTTTATTTACTCTATTTTTCTTTGTCTATCTTCTTCTGTAATTATTTCTCTTTGATATTTCTTCTGTTAAATACAAACAGCACAATGCCGCCAAGTACGATAAACAGTGATATAAACTGTGATGTTGATAATGCTCCCACAGCACCTCTGTAGTCATCTCTTAAAAATTCTATAAGGAATCTTCCAACTCCGTACATCCACAGATAAAGACATCCTATATCACCAGCCACATGTCCGAATTTCTTTGACCTTGAAGCCGTTTTCTCACTGGATTCTGCATCGTTTCTACTGTTGCCATAAACGATGCTCTTAAACACTACATCTGATATAACTATCAGGATGACAGCAAATAATATATCTCCTGCTGCTGATATAAGCTGTGTTGGAATCAGCTTAACCCCTGCTGGTGCAAGGCTTCCTTCTGGGAATATCACGCCAAATGCTGAGTCTGTCTGTCTTCCATAACAACATCCTGCAAGAAAGCATCCAATTCTTCCAAATCCCTGTGCAATCGCAACCTCTGGTATGATAAGGTCAAAATACTGCAAAAAACTTAATTTCTTGATATGGCAGTACAGAAGACAGCAGAGCACTCCTGCTATAATACCGCCATAAACTACGAATCCTGCCCTTCCAAGAACGCTTCCCGGTGCCTCAATAAACTCCTGTAAGTTCACGATAACATACAGAAGCTTTGCGCCCAGAAATCCGCACAAAATAGCAATTATTGCCATATCTATAACGCTTTCCTGATTAAGTCCTTTCTTCTTAGCTCTGTACTCGCCTACAAGAAGTGCCACAATGAATCCAATTCCAATCATGAATCCATAACCCGGTACATTTAATTTGCCAATGCTGAATAATACGCTGCGCATATGTAACCTCCTTTAATCATCCATTCCCATAGCCTTTAACGCCATATCAATTCTTTGTCCGATTAATTCAAAAAATTCATCATCAGTTCCATATGGTGTCATAAAAAATGTCTTTAACGTATACATAAATATTGTACGAATCTGAGTCTGGGCTGTATTATTATCAATCTCATCTCTCGCTTCAGAATCTTTTATCTGTGCCGCAGATGATTTAATCTTAACAAGATACCTGTGCCAGTTTGATATAAATTCATCATATCTGCCGCCATACTCGCTGTTAATCCATTTTTTAACTTTTATCTTAGCCAGATTATCTTTATTACACTGACCTTTCTGTAATATATACTTAAAATGTGTCTCATCTTCCCAGTATCGTCCCAGCGGAAATAACCTGCACACTCCCGGACGTGCTGTATGTATCTTACACATATTCTTTTCATCAAGAAATGAACATGAACCTGTCTCTTTATTCATCGCCATATTAGGAAGCATTATGCCATCAACGATATTAATCTCCACAAAACCATCTAAAAGCTGCTCCATCGTCATATTAAGCCTTGTAGTCAGCCTGTGTACATCAAATGGGTCTAACACGATAGATTTATCCATTCCGTGGCAGCAGACCTGCCTGCAGCCCACACAGCCCGCCGTATCAGCCTTCACCATATCATTATCTGTATATAGTTTTCCATCAGATATATCTTCAAGAGATTCTTCTCTATACATACTTTTCCTCCATTAAGTGTTCATGGCATACCAATGTACAAGTGTTCATGGCATATGTCACTAAGACAACATTTATCACAATAGGGTTTGGTTCTGGCTGTACATACGGCTCTGCCGTGTTCTACAAATCTGTGGCAAAGTCCATTGCCTTCCTCTGGTGGGACTATCTTCCACAATGCCATCTCTACTTTTTTAGGGTCTTTTTCATTATTTACAAGACCTATTCTGTTGCACAGACGGATACAATGTGTGTCGGTAACTATTGCTGGTTTGCCAAATACATCACCAATTATAAGATTGGCACTCTTTCTTCCAACGCCCGGCAGCTCAAGCAGCTTGTCAAAGTCATCTGGTACTTTGTCGTTATATTTTTCATGAAGCATCTTCATACATGCGCTGATATCTTTCGCCTTGCTTTTTCCCAAGCCGCATGGGCGCACGATATCCTCAATATCTGATACCTCTGCATTGGCTAACGCCTCAATTGTCGGGAATTTGGCATACAAATCCTGAACAACAACATTAACTCTTGCATCTGTACACTGCGCTGCAAGCCTGACACTTACAAGCAGTTTCCACGCCTCGTCATAATCAAGGCTGCACTCCGCATCTGGATATTCTTTTTTTAATCTGTCAATTACTTCAAGAGCAAGCTGCTTCTTAGTCATAGAACCACCTACTTGTTTATTATACTATTATTTATTCCACTCGATAACCTGTTCCTTAAGCCAGTTGCACCACTCATCAACGCCCTCTCCTGTCTTTGCACAGATTGGGAATATCTTAAGGTTAGGATTTCTCTTAAGAGCATATTCCTTAACCTTATCCATGTCAAAGTCAAAATATGGGAGAACGTCTATCTTATTGATGATAAGCGCATCACATACTGTAAATATAAGTGGATATTTAAGAGGCTTGTCATGTCCCTCTGGAACTGAAAGAATCATGACATTCTTAGCTGCTCCTGTATCAAATTCTGCTGGGCATACAAGATTTCCAACATTTTCAAGGATTGCAAGATCAAGCTCTTTAGTGCCAAGCTCTCTCACGCCCTGTCTTGTCATATCAGCATCAAGATGACACATTCCTCCTGTGTGCAGCTGTACTGCTGACACTCCTGCCTTAGCAACAGTAAGTGCATCAACATCCGAATCAATGTCTGCTTCCATTACACCTATATTAAAATGTTCCTTAAGTCTTTCAATTGTACCAACAATAGTTGTAGTCTTACCCGAACCGGGACTTGACATGACATTCATATAGAATACATTTTTCTTCTTTAGCTCTTCTCTTAATCTGTCAGCATCAGCGTCATTGTCCTCTAAGATAGTTTTCTTAAGGTCAATTATCTTCATGCTTCTTTCATTATAACTATTATTCATAACAACTCCAATTAGTAATCCTTAGCCATCTGCACATAACCAAGCTTCTCAAATCCAGCCTTCTTATATGCTTTCACTGCCCTTTCATTCTCCTCTTCAACCTCAAGTCTGAACCTGACAGCTTCTTTTCCATACATATTATCAAGATGTTCAAAGAACACTCCTGCTATACTCTTTCCTCTGTAATCCGGTTTAATATATATATCTTCAACCCACACACAATTACCACCACATTCAGTAGAATAACTGTGTGCAACCATTGAATAACCCATGATAACACCTGTGTTATTCTCGAACACAAAACACTCTATAAACGGATTATCTCCAAGACAATCTGCAATATCCCTTTTCATAACATCCTCTGAAGGGTCTGAAAGCAGTGCTGGCGAGGCATAAAACACCTTCATCATCTCAAGGACTTTAGCTGAATCCTCTTCTTTCATGTTTCTTATAATAACATTTTCCATATGAATCATTCCTTTTCCACATAATAATTAATGATATCATAGTATTTATTTATTGGCAAATCAAAAGACGCGGACTGCCAAACTGACAGCCCGCGCCTTTCAAATTATGAACTTCGTTCATAATCGTCATTCGCCGTTCGGGATGAGCATGCAAGCACGCTCCCCCTCACTAACGCTCATTAATATATTAGGAAAAAAGATATTTATTACACCAATCCCAGAATCTTAGGTAAAAACATTGAAATCGCAGGGATGTATGTAACCAGTAATAATGCTACGAAAATGATAGCAAAGTACGGTAACATGTACCTGATAACACTTTCAATAGTAACTCCACCAACACGGCAGCCCGTGAAGAGGATTGTTCCAACCGGAGGTGTAATTGTTCCGATTGATAAGTTGAAGCAGAGCAGAATACCAAACTGTATTGGGCTCATGCCAAATGCTGTACATATAGGAAGTAAAATAGGTGTAAAGATAAGAATTGCCGGTGTTACATCCATAAATGTTCCTACTACAAGTAACAGCACATTTATTAAAAGAAGAATAAGTATCTTGTTGTCTGTAAGACCAAGGATTGCTGTTGCAATCATATCAGGGATTTCTGTGAAAGCCATAGCCCATGACATGATAGATGAAAGACCAATCATAAATGTAATGATACCTGTTGTCTTTGCTGACTCAAGAACAATTCTTGGAATGTCCTTTAACTTAAATGACTTATAAATAAGTGAAAGAACTGTTGCATATACTACAGCAATTGCTGAACCCTCTGTAGCTGTGAACACACCTGCAAGGATACCGCCGATTACGATTACGATAAGTAAAAGGCTTGGAATTGCCTGCCAGAATGTCTTCATTGCGATTTTAAATGTTACTCTTTCTTCTGCCTGATATCCACGCTTCTTAGCCATGATACCTGCAAGAATCATAACTGCTCCACCCCAGAGAATTCCTGGAATATAACCAGCCATGAAAAGTGCTGCAATAGATACACTTCCTGCGATACTTGAATATACAATCATTGTATTACTTGGTGGAATAAGCATTCCAACCGGAGCTGAAGCTACATTTACAGCTACGCTGTAGTTCTTATCGTAACCTTCTTTTTCCTCTAATGGTCCGATTGTGCTTCCCATAGCTGCGGCTGCAGCTGCACCTGAACCACTGATGGCTCCAAATAACATGTTAGCAACTACATTTGACTGTGCAAGTGCTCCCGGCATTCTACCAGCAATAACTTTGGCACAATTAACAAGTCTTGTTGCGATACCGCCATTGTTCATTATATTACCTGCAAGGATAAAGAACGGAATGGCTATAAGTGAAAATGAATTCGAACCCGCGAATATTCTCTGTGCTGAAGTTGCAAAAGAAACATTTGCCGGAATCATGCATATCATTGAAACTGCTGATGAAAGACCGATTGCTACACCGATAGGAGCACCGATTATCAGCAATATAACTAATATTGTAACCATTACTAAGGCTACCTGTAATGCTATACTCATGCGAAAGTCCTCCTCATAATTATTGCTTATTTGCTTTGAGTTCAAGTCCAATATTATAAATGCTGTAGAATATTATAATCACACCACATATTGGAATAATTGAATAGATGACACCTGTTGGAATATGAAGAATTGTATCTAACTGTACAAGATTCATTTTTGCAATTGTAAAACCACCATATACCATTACAAGTCCAGCAAAGCAGATTGTAACAAGCTCAATAATTATGCTGACTATCATCTTAGGTGTTTTAGGTAACTTATCCTTAATAACTGATATATTAATATGCTCTCTCTGTCCGAACATATATGTTGCTGATATTATAATCAGCCATACGAAACAGTATCTTGTAAGTACTTCAGTAACGCTGCTTGGGCTTTTGAAGAAATATCTTGCTATGACCTGATATGTTACCATAAGTACCATTGCAATAAATATTACAACACTTGAATATGATGTAATCTTGTCTAATACTTTTTTAGCTGCTGCCATATTATTTCTCCTCTCTTAAAGCCTGTACTTTATCGTATATTTTCTTAGTAACCTCTGACTGTCCTGAAATACTGTCAAGAAGTGGCTGGCATTTTTCTCTGAATAATTCTGTATCAGGATACACAAAGATTGCACCGTTTGCTTCAGCATCTTTCTTTGCTTCCTGTACTGATTCTGCAAATGCATCAAATTCATAATCTGTTGAATCTGCAACAAGCTTGTCAAATATTTCCTTATCAGCAGCTGACATACTGTCAAGGAAATTAGTACTTGCTATAACTACATCTGGATGAACAATATGCTTTGTGTATGAATAATACTTAGCAACTTCATAATGCTTAAAGTCTGTATATACTCTCTCACTGTTCTCTCCGGCATCAATAACGCCCTGCTGAAGTGCTGTATATACCTCTGACTGAGACATTGCTGTACCCACACCACCCATATACTTAACCATGTTAAGATATGTTGTTGAGTCATTAACTCGTACAATCATACCCTTAAGGTCATCTGGTGTATTGATTGGCTTGTTTGCATAAATATTTCTCTCACCTGCTGTATATACAGTAAGAACTTCGAAATTAAACTTTCTTGTTGACTTGAAAAGCTCATCAAATGCACCTGATAATGTAGTTCTTCTTAAATGATCCATATCATCATAAAGATAAGGTGCGCCTACGATAGCAAAATCCGAATCGTATCCTTCTGGAACTGAACATGGAACAATAGCCATATCAAGAGCTCCGGTTCTTATGAACTCTGCCATAGATCCCTGTTCTCCTAACACACCGTTAGGATAAATAACCATCTTATATCTTCCGTTAGTTGCTTCTTCAAACTTATCTCCAAGTTCTCTCATTGCCTTATACTGAGGATGTTCCTCATTCTGGTTGAATGCAACTCTTATAATCTTAACTTCATGTCCATCTGCTGTAGTGTTAGTGCTACACCCCGTTAATGCAGAACAGACTAATAAACTCATGCATAAAAATAATGCAATAAACTTTTTACCCATAAAAACCTCCCTGAAATTACTTTAATAATTCAGTACTTACCTTAACTACTACTTTTCTTACTGTCATAGGCTCTCCATCAGCACACGCTGGTCTGTGAACATCTGTTGGAAAGAATACACAGAAGCATCCTGGTGTTGATGTAATAAAACCTTCATTCTCTACTGATTTGTAGAAAATAAGATCTCTTTCATCAAATTTTTCATCAACCTCATAATTGCCAGTATCTGGAGTAAATCCTAACTTTTCTCTACCTGAAGCTAAGAACTGTACATCAAGATACTTCTCATGAACTTCTGGTCTTTTCTCATTTACAGAACCAGTCTCAGCATCAAATACCTGTGCATACATAAGCTTTCCCTCAAGCTCATAAACGCCCGGTTCCATATTAACAAAATCATTTTCCTTTAAATACTTAATTGCTCTCTGTACTGCCTTCGGATAACTGGTAAAATCATCCTTTGAATTAATAGATGAAAATATCATTATTTCGTCTCCTTTCTGTCTCTGTCTTCCATAGCGTGAACCATGTTGACAATCATTCTGTGAGTTGGAACATCTACTCCAGTCTTTTCTCCGGCTCTTACAACTGCTCCACTTATTGTATTAACCTCTGTGCGTCTTCCCGCCTTAAGGTCTGCATATATAGAAGTCTTTCCTTCTGGTGAATTGATAGAAGTATTTCTTACTCTTTCAATAATTTCCTGTTCATCAAACTCAAGTCCTAAAGCTTTGGCAACTGCCAGTGCTTCTTTAATAAGAGTTACAGTCATGCTCCATGCATATTCATCTGCTGCAATGAATCCGATTGGAACCTGAAGAACACCTGTAAGAGCTGAAAGAGACACATTTGTAAAGAGCTTATCCCATATAAGCTGCTGGATATTATCATAAATGTGTGTATCAAATCCACATGAATCAAAGTTTTCCTTAATCTTTCCAAGCATTCCGTTGCTGTCAGGTACGAGCATTCCAATGTTAGTCTTTCCTTTTCCGCCTCTTCTTACATAGCCAAAATCAAGAACTGCTCCGTTATCCTCTGTTGTACCGATAATAATTCTTTCCTTAGGAACGAACTCTGAAAGAATATCCTCATGACCTGCTCCGTTCTGAAGAGTCATTACATATGTATGTTCTCCTATAATATGTCTGTTTTCTTCAAGCGCTGCTTTAGAAAAAAGTGCTTTAACAAAAAGTATTACAAGGTCAACTTCTCCAAGTTTAGCACTGTCTGTCATTGCCTCAGGTCTATAAACCACATCTTTATCATTCTCAAAAAGCTTAAGTCCGTCAGCATTGATTTTATCAACAATTTCCTGCTTCTTATCAATCATATAGACATCATTGTGCAATGAAAGATGTCCTCCATATATTGAACCCATGGCTCCTGCACCAAGAACTGCAATCTTCATAACTGTAATCTCCTATTACTCTAACTAATTATCTTGCGAATTCAACAAGTCCCTCAATTGCATAAGCACGGATAGGACAAGAATCAAGTCCGTAAATTGGAAGTGGTGAATATGACATGAAGAATGTATCCTGTGTAAGCTTGTCTAAGTTCTTTAATACTTCAAGGAATACAATGTTCTCTGCCATACAGATATCATGGAATGGCTTAACATCTTCATTGCAGTTTTCAATTGATACGCCATCACCAAAACCAACACATTTAATCTTGTGATCTACACACCACTGTGCTGTCTCACCGTTAACAAGTAATCTCTGATCCTTATCTGTATTAGTATCTGGAGTAAATGGATCAATCTTGTAAGAAGAATCAATGATAAGAATATCACCTTCCTTTACCCAGCCTTCTGTTGCCTTGTCAAGGTCTGCTGCACTGATGTGCTTTCTATGAGGTAATGTATCCTTAAAATCAACATAGATTGCTCTTCCCATAAATGTTGTAAGTGGAAGTTCAGCAACTGATGGCCAGTTATCATCATGATGATAAGGACACTCACAATGTGTTCCAAGGTGGCTTGTGAGATCCATTGCTGTATGGAAATCAGGAATTGGACCTCCTGTGTTGTATCTTATAAGGTGACATCTTCTTGATTCAGTCTTTGGATCAAGTGGCTTTGTTAAATCAATTACTTTTAAATTTCCTAATTCAAATGTTGTGTTCATTCTTTTTTCCTCCTGAAAAATGATTTGTTGTTTTCTTGTTGATTGCAGTATACCAGTATACCGGTTAAGAATCAATTATTAAAATTAGTCAAACTTTTCACAATATCATTGTACATTTTCAACAAAACCCGTATACGGGTATACAGATTTTTAATTAATTATTGACCAATTGAATTTTTTTGTTTATTATTTTATTCATAAAAATGTATTTGAAGGGAATTTAACATCATGCAACTTATGTCATCACTTCAGCAGGAAGCTTATAATTATATTAAAGATTTAATTCTTACCAACAGACTTGATGTAAATAGTCTGTATTCAGAAACTAAATTATCAAAAGAACTTGGAATATCCAGAACTCCTATGCGTGAAGCACTACAATGCTTAAGCCAGGACGGATATATAGATGTTATACCAAGCAAAGGTTTTCGTATCAGACAACTTAATCAGAAGGACATGAAAGAAACTATTCAGATAAGATGTGCCATAGAAGGTTTCTGTACTCATTGTCTTGCAAATGATATCAATACTGCAAGAGGTCAGAAAACTATCAGAGAACTTGGCAATATTCTTGACCTGCAAAATAAAACTATTGAAGATCATCCAGATAATGACAATTATGAGGATTTCATCAGTTACGATCATCAGTTTCATCTGCTCTTGGTAAAATACATAAACAATGATGAGGTCAATCACATTTTTCAAAGACTTATGTATCTGATAAAACTTACTTCTCAGTCGGCTCTTGAGGTCGATGGACGTATAACTGGTACATTAGATGAACACAAGAAATATTTTGATTATCTCAAAGCTGGTAATGGTGATAAAGCTTATAGTATCCTTATAGATCATCTTATGATGCCTCTTAATGTTGTTAAACCTAAAAAATAATTTAAAATCTAATATATTATAGACTTCTTCCATATCTCAACAAGTTTCCCTAATGAATATGCGGCATTTGCAGGACTTGTTGATGGAAGAATGTCTGGTTTAATCTCCAAATATTTCATCTGATATTTTTCATAGTATTTTGCTGATGTTTTCCCATTACATATTACTTTTTCAATCTTAGAATTATCTACAATACTCTTCAAATCCGTTGGCTCAACATTCTTAATACTGCTGTCACTTGATCCAATTATGTCGCAGCTGTATATCGTATCCCACAAAGCAATATTATGCTTTAACATAAATGCCTTCTTTTCTTCTATCGTCTGCGGAACTGCTTCTTCAAATACTCCACTAATCATTCTCCAGAATCTGTTCTGCGGATGTCCATAAAAAAACATCTGCTCTCTTGACTTAACTGAGGGCAGACTTCCAAGTATAAGTATTCTTGATTCACTGTTATACAGTGGTGGAAATGGGTGTACTATATGCTCATATTTAGATTCATTCATAATTATCTCCTCTACCATTATTTTATATCGCTTAATCAGCTTTGTAATTAATCTTTTTAAATGCAAAAAAAGGATTCAAGCTGAAATTCAACTTAAATCCTTTAAATAGCAGGGGATGAGAGAATCGAACTCCCACCAAAGGTTTTGGAGACCCCTATCATACCATTTGACCAATCCCCTATCTTTAAGGAGAAGGATTGTTCCTTCAAAACTGCACATTAAATATATCATATCGTATCTGTCTTTGCAAATACTTTTTCATCCGATTACTCTTAAGAATAACTCTCTTTGTTCTATCCAAACCGTCTTAACCTTTTCTCTTGGTTAAGCCCTCGACCTATTAGTACAGATCAGCTCCATATGTCACCACACTTCCACCTTCTGCCTATCTACCTCGTCGTCTTCAAGGGGTCTTACTAACTTATGTTATGGGATATCTCATCTTGAGGGGGGCTTCACGCTTAGATGCCTTCAGCGTTTATCCCGTCCCGACTTGGCTACCCGGCTATGCATTTGGCAATGCAACCGGTGCACCAGAGGTCAGTCCATCCCGGTCCTCTCGTACTAAGGACAGCTCCTCTCAGATATCCTACGCCCACGCCGGATAGGGACCGAACTGTCTCACGACGTTCTGAACCCAGCTCGCGTACCGC
>OIYR01000350.1_pt1 | contig 26093 bp, 30 predicted proteins | sample 1588221 | NCBI WGS metagenome assembly OIYR01 (sample SAMN03283292) | human gut metagenome | biome: human-associated habitat; material: feces | host: Homo sapiens | place: Peru | collected 2012
CTCTATACTTAATTATATAAATTAAATTAAAAAAGTCAAGTATTTTTTAAAAAAAAAATTATTATTATTTATACAATTTTTACTATTTATTAATATACGAATAAAAAAATCTTCTTATCTCCAAAGTATCAACAAAAACATCTTTCAATTTAGGATTTTGCATAGAAGACGCCGTATAATGATATAATGGAATTAAAGCCATATCCTCGCCTATAAGCATATCTTCAGCCTTATGCATATTAGCCATTCTTATATTATTATCCATAGTAGATTGCGCTTCTAAAATAAGTTTATCATAATTAACATTGCTATAGCCAACTCTATTGCCCGCTCCGTTAATCGTAAATAATTGAAGAAAAGTCATAGGGTCTAAATAATCGCCTATCCAATCGGCACGGCATAAAACATAATGTTTAGTTTGTCTATTCTTTTGAAATACCGCCCAATCTTCTTGAACTATAATCATATCGATATTTAAATTTTCTTTCCACATTTGCTGAACTGCTTCCGCTATAATAACGCCCGAACCTGGATTAGTTTTAAACTCTAACACGGGAAAATTTGCGCCGTTAGGATAGCCCGCTTGAGTTAAAAGATTTTTAGCTTCTTCGATATTATTTTTATAATCTTCTTTATCCGCGCTAAAATATTTAATTCCATTTTCTCTAAAATCTCCGTTTATATCTTTAAGTCCATAAGGCACGAAAGCTATTGCGGGTTTTTCTCCGCCTTTTGTAATATTTTCGACTATATAATTTCTGTCTATGGCAAGCGATAAAGCTCTGCGAACTCTTTTATCTTTCAAAATAGAATTCGTATTATTTAAAGCGTAATAAGAAGTGCCAAGCGAAGGAGTCGTTATTAAATATCCTTCTTTTCTTAAAGTGTCTATATCGCTGTTTGGTATTCTTGAAGAATAAAGTAAAGAACCTTCTTTTAAAGCCGCATAAGCCGTAGACAAATCGGAAAACATAATAAAATCTATTCTATTAGCTTTTATAGAATCTTTATTCCAATAATTTTCGTTTATTTCTAAAGATATAATTTCATCGGGTTTTCTGCCTATCATTTTATAAGGACCGTTTCCTATATATGTGTCGGGCGAGAAAGTCCAATTATCGTTTCCTTCAATAAATTCCTTACGAAGAGGAGAGAATATCGGAATACAAGCAAGCTCTAAAAAATAAGCGGTAGGATTTTCAAATTTTATAATAAGAGTTTTATCGTCAATCGCTTCTATTCCAAGCTCTTCTATATTTAATTTTCCAGCCATTATTTTATCCGCATTTTTTACGGGCGAGATTAAAAAGCTATAAGAAGACGCCGTTTTTGGATTTGCAAGTCTTCTAAAAGAATAAACAAATTCATCAGCCGTAACGGGTTTTCCATCGCTCCATTTCGCATTATCTCTTAAATTAAATATTATACTTAAACCGTCTTCGGATATTTCCCAACTTTCCGCAACTCCTCCGACAACATTATTATTTTTATCTTTAGTCGTAAGTCCTTCAAATATATGAACGGCATAAATCATACTATCAACAGCCGATAAAAAAGAAGGGTCTATACTTTGAGGTTCTGCTCCAACACTCACTCTTATTATCTCGTTTGATTTTTTATCAGAACATGAAAATAATGTTAAAGTTAATAATATAAATAATACTTTCTTCATAATGATTACCTCGTTTTTAATATTTTAAATATTTATTAAAGTTATATCAAAATAGTTGATATTTGTCAATAATTTTCATGGAATATTTATTAAATTATTATCGCTTAATATGGTTTTTTACTTCTTTATTTTATAACATGCAAAAGTCGGGCAGATACAAAAATTATTTCTTTTTATTAAATAATGCAAAATTCTTGTTCTTTTTTACTAACAAAAAAATAATAACATAAAAAAAACGGTTTATACAATTAAGTATAAACCGCAAATCAAGTGTTTTAGAATTTATATAAAAAAATTTGAAAAAGATTTTTAAGCTTTCGGACCAAATCTAAATCCTAATTGAAGCCCAATGTCAAACGAATTGTATCCATATTTTACATCTTTAAGTTTCGGCGCAAAATCTCCGCCCAAATATAAACCGAAATTCATGCCGATATTATCCGTGAAGAATAAATAATAATCGAAAGTCACTTTCATGTATCCGATAACTGAAGGCGAAAACATATCGGTTATATCTTTTCTTTTAAGGGCAATTTCACTCTCGCTTACAACATTTTCTTTTACTTGGTTTTCTCCTGCAGTAGTAATAGTAATATTGTAATTTCCAGCAACAGGAATTTTAACTCCTCCGCCAATTCCTATGGCAAGCCCATGTCTTCCTCCAAAACCAATATTAAATTTAGGCAATAGCCCTAATTTTAAGCTATGGTAGTATTCACTAACACTAGCCCCATCTTTAGCGCTATATGTTGTTGCACCGCCAGAAGTATTAGAACTTACACTTGTATCACCGTATCCCGTAAGATAAAAATCCCAAGCATAACCTAATTCACCCAAAACGCTTATTCCGAAGCCTTCTTTGACTTGGAACATATAACCGATTTGAGCGCTAATATCGGCATCGAAGCTTAAACCTGTCCCAAAGCCCAAATCTTTAGCCTCCTTATTTGGAATTGCAGCTCCAGCTCCGCCAGCCAACTGAAACAAAAACTCGAACCCACTTGCCGCAAATGCCGATACGCTGAAAATCATCGTCATTGCAATTGTTAGAAGAAATTTTTTAATTTTTTTCATTTTGTTATCTCCTTTTATGAAAAATTTTTTATTTATAACAAAATCGGGTTTCTTCTCTCCCGATAAGTTATCGCGATTAATGTATCCGAATGAAGCGGACAAAATTTTAATAATTTTTTTGATTGATTTATTTTTGAAAAGTTTAAACTGATGGTTCTGTTCTGTTCTGTTCTGTTCTGTTCTGTTCTGTTCTGTTCAACATACTTACAGTGTTTTTAAATCTCAATGTACTAATCATAAGGGCATATCTTCAGTTCAATTAGCGGAACAAGTTGGAGTTACTCAAAAGACGGCTTGGTTTATGGCGCAAAGAATAAGAGAGGCATACGAGCGAGTCGAAAATATCTTTGGCGGGATTGTAGAAGTAGATGAAACTTATATAGGTGGTAAGAACAAGAATAAACATTCTAAAAAGAAAAGTAAAACAAGGGGTGGTTTTAATAAAGAAGCAGTATTAGGAATAGTAGAGAGAAGAGGTAATTTGAGACTTGAGCATATCGGAGAAACTAATCGTTATACTGTGAGTAAGGCTTTGAGCGGAAAATTTAATAGTGATACAGTTGTAATAACGGATGAGACAACGGTTTACGATAAGATAATTAAGAATAGGAAGACAGTTAATCATAGTAAAAACGAATATGTGAACGGCGAGATATATACCAACACAATAGAAGGAGCATTCGGTATAGTTAAGAGAACAATATTTGGGATATATCATTTTGTAAGTAGAAAACATTTACAAAGATATATGAACGAAATAGCTTTTAGATATAATATTAGAGAATTAAATAATTTTGACAAGGTTAATTTATGTCTGTATAATATGAATAACAGATTAAGATACGGAGATTTAATAGGATGTCGAGAGCAAAACGAAAAGCTACAATATTCCAAAATATAGGCAGAAGCCAAAGCTTTAATGAAGTTGTAAAAAATATATTAAAAGCGAATATTAAAAATTTGGATTATAAGAAAGTTGTAGATAAGAATTGTAATAAAAATACCGAAAATAAAAAATAGTTTTACATATTGAAAGTATTATGCAATTTATATATAATTAAATTAAGTAGTTTATTTTACGGCGATTTTTCTGCTATTTTCCATCATAGCTTTATCCGTCCGCAGAGTGAGCTGCCATAACGGCAAGCCCTGCGGTACTGTTACTAATAGTATATCATAATAAAAAAATCATGCAAGCTTTCGGCAAGAAATATAAATAATATTTTTATTTTTACCGATACTTATAAAATATTGTTTTATGTATTAGTTAGTTGACATTGACTATTATTTGTTATATAATAAATCGTATATTAAGGACTTGTAAATGAATATATTTAAAAATTTTTTATAGGAATTAATTTATGGAAACATTGGGTTATGATAGTTTAGTAATAGCATCTTATATAGAAAAAAAATGCAAAGACAATAAATTCTATGATTTAAATAATACTAAAATACAAAAACTTTTATATTGTTGTTATGGTTCTGTATTGGCAATTAAAAACAAAAGGTTATGCTTGGAATACCCTAGAGCATGGCAATATGGTCCCGTGTTTCCAAAAGTTTTCAAATATTTTAAAAAAAACAAAACATTTAATAAAATAAGTCCGCCAGAATTTCAAACAGATATAAAAAGTATATTAGATATGGTTATAGAATTCTTTGGAAAATTTAATAGCGGGCAGTTATCAGATTGGTCGCATGAAGAGGGTTCTCCATGGCATAGTGTTATAAAATTGCAAGGCAAAAAATTTGGAAGTTTTATACCGGATGAAGATATAAAAGATTATTTTGAACACTATGTTATAGAAAAGTAATTTATTATGTCTCCAAAAATTAAAAAAAATCTAGAAAATAGTATAGAGAATAAAAAAGAAACATTTGTAGATTATGATAATGAATCTGAAAAACAGTTATTAAGAGAGCAAAAAACATTTCACTGGATAAAAATAACCGCTACTATAATATTTTCAATTTTACTTATAGTTATATTTGGTATATATACTCTTCATTTTTTAATACCAGAAGAAAAAAGATGGCTTTCTATGGAAGATTTAGAGAGAATAAAATCTATAGCAGTCGCAGTTGCTTCTGGTGTATTTAGTAGTATAACGACTTCTTATTTTTTTAATAATCGAAATAGAAAATAATATATAATATTAAATAAGGATTTATAAATGAATATATTTAAAAAACTTTTTACTAAAAAGATAGAAAGAGAACACGCGGAAGATATTGAATATATAAATCGAGAAGAAGAACTTATAGAGTTTGTTAAACAAGGCGGCGTAATTGTTTGTTGTAGCGAGAAAGATTGGAGAGTTAAGATTGAAAAATTAGAGAATAAAGGAATACCTTATATATTTACTACTGAAGAAGAGGCTTTAAAATATAATAATGAAAGTTGAAGACTTAATTGGTAAAAAAAATTATAAAAAGATTCTTTTCAATATGGATTATCTCTACCAGCACAATATTAAAAAATAAAACTATTAAATAATATAATAAATTATTTCAATTATTTTTTATTAAACAATAATAATCTTTTTCCGAAAATTAATATTGTAGTTTTTTTTATTATTGTTATAATATTAATTAATTTTAATTTTAACTTGAGTAATTAAAATGGCTAGTGTTTTTGATGTGAGCAATTATATTTTACAATTATCTAATTCTATAGATTCTGATGAAAGAGATTTAATCTCTAATTTAAAGTTACAAAAATTATTATACTATTGTTATGGATTTTCTTTAGTTTTATTAAAGAAAAAATTATTTAATGATGATAAAATTAAAGCATGGCCATTAGGACCAGTTTGCCCTAAGGTTTACAATAAATATAAAAAATATGAATCAAATCCAATACCTATAGAAGATGTTATCAATAGTAAATTAAAATTATCAGGTAAAGAAAAAGAATTGATAAATGAAGTATATAGTATTTATGGGCAGTTTTCCGCTTGGAAATTAAAAGATATGACACATCAAGAATCTCCGTGGAAAAATACAAAAAGGAATTATACTATTTCAGACGAAGAAATGAAAAATTTTTTTATAACTAGATTGCAATGAGTAAGAATAGAATAAAACAAGTTCAAATAACTAAAAGTCAACGTATAAATCCTAAAGTAGATAGTTATGATAATTTAGAAAATAACGCAAATAAAAATCCAAGCTTTTGTTTTAAACATATAAGTAAAAAACATGGCCTAAAGAATTGCGAAAAAAACGAACTAATTTCTTTCTTTGATACTCTTTGTAAGTTAAGTAATCTAACATGGAATGAAATTATAAATAATAACAGGCATAAATTAGGATTAGAGACTATAAAAATAAAATCTTTGAAAATACCTATAAATAAAGATTTAGTCAATGATGACCATTTAATAGCTATAAGATTTCATAATAAAAAGCCTATGTTAGGATTTCGCCAAGGATGTATATATCATATAATGTTTTTAGATTGTAAAATGAATTTATATGACCATAGTTAATTATATACTATAATATTAACATCGGAATTATTCCTATTGTATTTATTAATTATATGTTATAATATTCTTAAAGGATTTATTATGTTTAAAAAAATTAAAGAATATTTGAATAAAAGAGAAGAATCAAAATTTAAAGCTAATATGACAGACGCTAAAATATATTCTGAACGATTGAGAAAATTATACCCTGATTTAGATATAGATTGGGATTATTCTGAAGAAAAATACGATGAATATGGAAACGTTTATAGAGATAAAGAAATTATAGCAATAGTCTCATGCTCCGATTATTGTATTGATGATGATAAAGCTATCAAACAGTTTGTTAAAAATGGAGGCATATTAATTTGGATTAATGATTTTGATATGTATAAAAAAGTTAAATATCTAAAAAAGAAAAATATAGATTATTTATTAATCCAAGATAAAAGCGAATTAGGGTATAATAAAAATATGAATATATTTGGTCCAGAGAGCGAATATGACTTATATGGCGAACCTGAAATAGAGTGTAAAGAATTTGTTAAAAATGGCGGATTGATTATTTATTTAAATGATAAAAATCTCGATAAAAAAATAGAAATATTAGATGAAAAAGGAATACCTTTTATGCTTGTTTCAGAAGAGCGCTATTTGGAGTTCAATAATGAAAATAGAAGAATTGATTGGCAGAAGGAACTATGAGAAGAGATTAAAGGAAAATCCAAGCGAATATGGATACCCTACTTCTTTTAAAACTCAAAAAACAAAACTTTCTAATTTATTACAAGAATCAATAAATAGAAAAACGAATTCTTATAAAAATAATATCATTCCAATTATGTATATAGATACAAATAAGAAAAGTAAATCAGGTGAAGACATAATAGCATTAACTAAAAAATCTAAAAGCAATAATGATTTACCTTATACAGAATATTATAGAGGCGCATTAAATAAACCATTAGCTAGAACGCGAACAACCGTAGGACATGAATTAGGACATGCCAAATATCATATAGACATGAAAGAATTAAATAGTAAACTTGAAGAGGCTGAGAAAAAGAATAAAAACTCTTTAATAGCAAGGATACTAAAAATGAGAAAAGATAAGCTTGAAGATAATTATTCTAAAAACAAAGAGGCTATAGCGGATAAGAATATATCTAAATACTTAAAACAAATGGGGTTAAGCAAGAAGGATAGACAAGCTCATTATTATTTAAGAAAATCAGAACCGCCTAAAAATGAAGGTAGGTATAAAGGCAAACTTGGTAGCCTAAAATATCTTAAAGATTATATATTTGGATTTAGTTTGTTGCCAGATGACTATCATTTATATAAACCTATGACACAGGAGTGGAAAGACTTGATGAGAGAGCATTTTTATAATATTTATTTTAGCGCAGGTGAATATATCGCAAGTATAGAAGATTTTAAAAATAGAGAAAAAGAGAGAACAGGCAAAACATTAAATGATACTGATTGGTCGTTAAGAACAAACCTTGAATGGCGTAAATATCTTTATGGAGATGGTAAGTCTTCAAAGTTACATCAAGATTTAGAATATACTTCAAAATATAGAGATAACCCTGATATAATGGATATTTATATGGCTGGTAAACATGAAGGTATAGCGGAAGCTATAAGAATGTTACAAAATGCTGGTATTTTCTCCGATGGAGACCCTTACTTTTTACATATCGGACAACGTATAGAATAAAAATATTCAGGTTTTGCAGGATGATTATCATTCTTTAGCAGATGATTAATTTTCTCTTTAAAATAGTGATATAATCTTGATTCGTCATAATAAGCGTTTATATCGTCAATAAGTTCTTTATAATAAAATACTTCATATTCTTTTTTTTCTGTCGTCTGTAATTTTTCCATTAAAAATATGCTCTTTTAATCTCTTTTTTAAATCCGTTGACCTTCCGACATAATAACAAAGAAATTCATTATTTTCTATTTTACCTAAAGCATATACGCTACAGATTTTATCATTATCAATATTAGGGGATTCTCTTTTTATATTATCTATATTGTTATCATCAAGTTTATAACAACCTTCTAATACCATTAGATATAATGGTTCGGTATAAAATTCTAATGACATAATTTACATTCTCAAATATGATTTTATTCAATATTTCGGAATATATTTAGTAAATATTAGCGAATATAAATTATTTGGGTGTATTTTGTATATAGATACCTTATTTTAAAAAAATTATCGCTTATCAACAGGGACGCAGAAACGAGAATTGGGCTGTAGACAAAAGATTCGTAAAAATAGATTTATTCCAATTTTTTATTTAAATTACTCCTTGACTAATTATAGCGTTGCATACTTTTTTAAATCCCGCGATATTTGCTCCCGTTAGAGTGTCGAAAGGATTTCCAAATTCGCATGCGGTTTCATGAGTATTTTTGAAAATATTAATCATTATATCTTTTAATTTAGAATCAACTTCTTCAAAAGTCCAAGAATAACGCATTGAGTTTTGAGACATTTCAAGCCCAGAAGTAGCGACTCCTCCCGCGTTAGCTGCTTTTCCAGGTCCGAATACTACTTTATTATCAATAAAATATTTAGCGGCGTCCAAACTTGAAGGCATATTTGCACCTTCGCATACGGCTATAACTCCGTTTTTAACTAAAATTTTAGCGTCTTCTAAATCTAATTCGTTTTGAGTCGCGCATGGAAGAGCGATATCGCATTTAATTTTCCAAATGTCTTTACAATTATCAGAATATTTTGCATTTTTATGAACATCCAAATATTCTTTTATTCTTCCGCGTTTAACTTCTTTTATTTGTTTAATTAAAGATAAATCAATTCCGTTTTCATCGTAAATATAACCGTTGGAATCCGACATAGCGACAACTTTAGCGCCTAAATTAATAGCTTTTTCACATGCGTATATTGAAACATTTCCGCTTCCAGATACGATTGCAGTTTTATTTTTAAAATCAGTATTTTTTAATGTTTTTAAAGCTTCTTCAGTAAAATAACATAATCCATATCCCGTAGCTTCCGTTCTTGCAAGCGAGCCTCCAAATGTTAATCCTTTGCCTGTGAAAACTCCTACAGATTCATTGCGAATTTTTTTATATTGTCCGTATAAATATCCAACCTCTCTTCCGCCAACTCCAATATCTCCCGCGGGAACATCGGTATCATGTCCGATATGGCGATATAATTCTGTCATAAACGCTTGACAAAATGACATGATTTCATTGTCGCTTTTTCCTTTCGGGTCAAAATCCGAGCCGCCTTTTCCTCCGCCCATTGGAAGCGAAGTTAAAGAATTTTTAAGAACTTGCTCTAATCCTAAAAATTTAATTATCGAAGCATTAACGCTTTTATGAAATCTAAGCCCTCCTTTATAAGGACCGATAGCGGAACTATATTGAACGCGATAACCTTTATTAACTTGAATTTTATGATTATCATCAACCCAACATACTCTAAAAATTATAAGTCTTTCAGGTTCTATAAATCTTTCAAGAACTTTTTCTTTTTCAACTATAGGATTTTTTATAACATAAGGCTCTAAAGATTCCAATATTTCAAGAGCGGCATTTAGAAATTCTTTTTCTCCCTCATTTTTTTTACATAAATCGTCATAAACTTTTTTTACATATTCGCTTTTAAACATTTTATTCTCCTAATTTTTAAAAATTATTTTAACGCTTAATAATTCTTTTATTTTATCAATAGTTATAAAATGTTGCAATAGTCTTGTTTTAATTTTTTGTGTAATTTTGATTATATTTTGATTGAAACGCTTTTATTTGCAATATTAAATAAATTAAAAAACTATTCTTAAAAATATAAAATATTGACAAATAAACATACATATATTAATATATCTATAAACTATAAAACAAATTTAAAATAAATATCATTATGAACAAAAAGAAAATAACTCTTCAATTAATTGCTCAAAAAGCGAATGTTTCAATAGCTACGGTTTCGAGAGTATTAAACGGAAACGAATGCGTAGACGAAAGAATAAAAAATAAAATTAACGAAATAATAAAATCGGACGGATATAACAGAAAAAAGAAAAATAAAAAAATCATTTCGGTTATTATACCTGATATAACAAATCCGTTTTTTGCGAATATTATACAAGGAATAGAAGTTACGGCTAATTTATACGGCTATCATATAGTTTTATCGCAATATAGAGAAAACAGAGATATATTAAATAAATATTTTAAAGAGATAGGAAATATAGGAATATCGGGATATATAATAATTCCGTCTATAGGAAATACGGAATATTTTAAAGACATAATAAAAAAATCAAACGCTCCAATAATATTTTTAGACAGAAAAGTCGACATAGAAAATACAAATTATGTAGGCAGTAATAATGAAGAAGGCGCTTATAATGCCACAAAATATTTAATAGATTTGGGACATAAAAAAATTGTTTATATGGCGGGAGCTAAAAATATAAGTTCTGAAAAAGAAAGATTTAGCGGTTTTATAATGGCTTTAAATGAAAACGATATAGATTTTGACATTAGAAAATATTATAAAACGGCGGATTTTGATTTTGACGAAAGTTATAAACAGATGAAAGAAATTATAAAATCAAATTTGGAATATACCGCCATATTTTCCGCATGCGATATTATGTGTTTTGGAATAAAAAAAGCAGCAGAAGAATGCGGATTATCTATACCTGAAGATATTTCTTTAGTAGGATATGACGATATTCCTTTTTCTTCTATAATAGGACTTACAACGGTATCGTCTCAAGTTTATGAAATGGGAAAAAACGCCGTTTTGGCTATTCTAAATATAATAACGGGAAGAGTTAAAGAAAATATTAATATAACTCTTCAGCCTAATATAGTTATAAGAAATTCCTGCAGAAAATTATAAATTAAAATATAAAAATTATTGATTTTTTATGAAATTAATTATATAATAAAATGTTATCTTTTAAGAGAGGTATTTATTATGGAATTAAAAGACTATATAAGAAGTATTCAAGATTATCCTAAAGAAGGAATTTTATTTAGAGATATAACGACTTTATTAAAAGATAAGGACGCATTTAAGTTGGCTATAGATAAAATGGCGGAACAAGTTAAAGATAAAAAAGTAGATTTAATAGTAGGAGCTGAAAGCAGAGGTTTTTTAATCGGTTCGGCTTTAGCTTATAAAATGAATTGCGGATTTATTCCCGTTAGAAAAAAAGGAAAATTGCCTTATAAAACTATTTCGGAAGAATACGCTTTAGAATACGGAACTGACACTTTATATATGCATGAAGACGCGATAAAAAAAGGCGATAATGTTTTAGTCGTTGACGATTTAATCGCTACGGGCGGAACGGCTTTAGCTATGATTAAAATGGTTGAAAAATTAGGCGGAAATGTAATAGGTTCTTCTTTTTTAATAGAGCTTGAAGAGTTAAACGGAAGAAAAGAGATAGAAAAATATCCGATAAACATTTTAATTAAATATTGATTATTTAATTAGCGATACGATAAAGATATGCTTGAACGCCCGATAGTCATAAGTCCTGTTGACCTATCCGAAAGTTTTAATTGTATTGATTGGCTTCTGTCCGTATCGTTTCCTACAGTCCAAGAATTTTTTTGAGGCTCAAAAAGTCCGACTTTAACTTCGCTTGAAGATTTTTCGCCTAAAAATATTTTTACATCGTAATATGTAATAACTATTCCCTTATAACCTTTTACTATCTCTTCGCTGATTTTTAAAGGCGCTACAAGAGAAATATTTTTTATATTTTGTTCGTTTATATTTTGAGAGCTATTTTTTCCCAATACATAATAAATTTTATCTCCGATTGTAACGCATAAAACCTCATTGTCCGCTCCGAACTCTTTGATTTTTATTTTAGGAGGCTCTTCCTCTTTTTTAACTGTAGGTTTAGGTTCTTCTTTTTGCGGCGGAATTTCTATAGTTTTACATGAAAAAATAAACAAAACAGATATAACAATAAATATATTCCTAAACATATAATCTCCAAATCATATTAAAAACATTATTATAAATGTCGGAAATAAATTTAATTGTATTATAATTTTATTTAAAATTATGATTGATAAATTATATTTTATATATTATATTGTTATAATATTAAAAAAGTAGGAAAGAAAATGAAAAATATAATATATAGTTTTATTATAATTATTTTAATTTCATGTGCAAGAGCAACTACCGATAGTTTTGAAGCTATTCAAACTACGGCGGATAATTCTTTTGAAGAAGAAAGCGTATCCGAAAGAAAAACAGAATCTTTTAATAATTATAATAGCAAAAATGAAATTGAAGAGAATAACATAAAAGAAAGAAAATTAATTATAAGCGTTGATTTAAGCGTTAATTCAAAAGATATTGAAAAATCTTATAAATCGATAGAAGAGAAAGTAAAAGAATATAAAGGCTATTTTGAAAATATCGACAGTTATAAATATAGATATTTTATAGCTTTAAGAATTCCAAAAGATAATTTATATAATTTTTTAGAATTTATCGAAAATAATCAAAATGTTCAAAATAAAAATATTAACACGGAAGATATAACTGAAAATTATTATGACATTGAAAATAGAATAAAAAATAGAGAAGCGCTTTTAGACAAATTTAGAAATTATTTGAAAGAATCAAAAAACATAGAAGAAATATTAAGCGTAGAGGATAGAATAAATAATTTAACTTATGAAATAGAAAGAATGAAAGGAAATTTTGAAAATCTTACAAGCCTTATAGAATATTCTAAAGTAAATATAACGATAAAAAATCCCGAAGCTATGCAAAGAAATGTAAATTTTTATGATAAATTTTTATATACAATTAATTTTTTGAAATACTTTTTTTCAAGTATAATATTTTTCTTAATAGGATTTGTCGCCATAGCTATTCCTATAGTTTTACTTCTTGCTTTATTTTATTATATAGCTTTTGGAAAAATAGGATTGATAAAAAAGCTTTATAAGAAAATAAAATAATATTTTTTATATTATATTTGCCTTCATTAAATTAAATTTTATAACTCTTTAATCCGAAATTTAATATATAATGAGGGCGAAAATGACCGAACAAAAATATTATTATAAATCCACAACTAAAAAAGAATTTAATTGTGTAAAAGACGATGAAAAATTAATTGAAACTTTATCCGATAAAGGATATACGGTTTATTCGGTTAGGCAAAAAACTAATCAATTAATACCTTATCATGAACATCCAACGGAAGAGATGGTAATAGTTCTCACGGGAAAAGTTAGATACACAGTTGAAGAGGAAATTGTGGATGTGGAAGAAGGCGATATTATAAGAGTAAAACCTCATTCTGTTCATTCTATGGTTGGAATGGCTAAAGAAGGAATTTCTAATTTATTATTAGTATTTATTTAAATAATTCTTCGCTGTTTTCGTTATCAATTTTTTCTTTAGGCTCTTCATAATATGCAATTAAATTGTCAGAATTATTTTCGGTATTATAACATAATTTATAAAAGTCGCAAAAATCGCAATGTTTTCCTAATTTTCTTTCAAAAGTTTTATCGTATCTTATATCGTTAACTATCTCGTCAAACCATTCGCCATAATATTTAATAGACTTTTGATTAAATTCAATAGTATCAAATTTATCGTCTTCAAAATGATAATATGAAGCGCTTGTAACATTCGGTTTCAAACTGTTTAAAAGATTTGCATAAAATTTAAGTTGAACGGTTTTTCTTTCTCTATCTTCGTTATCTTCTCCGACATCATAATATTTATTAGTTTTATAATCCACAATTTGTAAAGTTCCGTCTGCAGATAAATCTATTCTGTCGACTCTGCCAAAAAAAACATAATCTTTAAATATATTTTCCATATAATGTTCTATCAAATAAGGAACTTTCTGCCCGAATGAATTATAAAAATTGGAAAGCATATATAATCCTTTTTCTCCTAATTCTTTTTCTTCTTCTCTCGTTTTAAAAAACGGTCTTATTCCGCTTCTTCTCCATCCTTCTCTAAATATATTATAAAGATTTTCTATAGTTCTCTCTTCCGCTCTCTTTTGATAGAATTCTCTGCAAGCTAAATGAATAACATTTCCAAATATAAAATATTTATTGATTTTTCTTTTTTGTTTCGTATAAAGTTTTTCTATATAGATATATCTGTATTTTTTAGGGCAAAGCAAATAAGTTCCGATACTGTATTCGCTGAATCTCTGTAATTTTTTAGCGTCCATAAAAATTTATTATTGTTTAGTATATTTATTTAATAACGCTTGAATATCCGTATCCGAAGCGATATCTACAGGTTTCTTTTCGTCTAAATTTTTAATATTTGCATTCGCTTTATTATTAATAAGCATCTCAACCGCTTTATAACTATCGGATGCAGCCGCAAAATGCAAAGCTGTCCAACCGTCATCATCTTGAGCGTTAATATAAGCTCCAAATTTTAAAATTAAATTCATAACGGAAACTCGATTATTCATAGCGGCCCACATTAAAGGAGTAGTTCCCGTATTATCAACGGCATTTACAATATCTTTAGTATTTTTAGCGGAATATGATTCTAAAATTGCCAAAACCGTTTTAGTCCAACCTCTTGCAGAAGCTATATGTATAGCCATAGCGCCATCTACATTATCTTTTGCAAGAATATTAGCGCCAAAATTAAGAAGAATCGTAACTATTTCAGAATATCCGTAATATGAAGCAAGCAATAAAGGGGTTTCGCCATCCGCATACCATTTTTTACCGTCATTTTCAAGTATAGCGCCATTTGGAAGAATAGGATTAATATTTATTTTTTTATTTAATAATAATTCTCTCACTATATCTCTTTTGTTAAATTGAACCGCTCTATGCAATGCGCTCCAATTATATTCGTCCGTTATATTTATATCGATTCCATTTCTTATAAGCTCTCTTACTTTTTTTATATCTCCGCTTTCAATGGCAGAAAAAAATGCGGTTTTATTATTTCTATCCGTATTTTGAGAATATAAAATAAACGAAATCGAAAATAAAATAATTAAAGTCTTTATTATATTATTTATATTTAACATGAAAAAAAAATTAATCCTTATTAATATTATCTTCTTTTTTGTCGTCTTTATCATTTTCGTTTTTATTTTTATTATTAACTATTCTGCTTATAATAGCGTATATGCATAAAAGTATAAAACCTATTATTAGTAATTTATTCGTAATGGACATTTTTATCTCCAAATATTTTAATATAATAATTTATGATATATTATAATTAAATTAATTTCAATTTTATATTTTATAGATTTAATCGTTATAGGATTATTTACTTTATAAAAAATAAAAAAATTGGGAAATAAAAAAATATTTACTTCCCAATTATAATCAATATTTTGTTACTATGTTACCAATTATCTATAGGGTCATCTTCTTCTCTATAAGTTTCTAAATACATATCCGTTTTAGCCACTAAATTATCGAAATAGATATAATATTTACCATAAGAATCTCTAGGGTCAACTTTAATAAATATGCCCATAAAACTGATTCCCTGCTCTACCTGTCCTCTAAAATCTTCCTGTTTAACATTAGCAGGCACTTGAACCGATACATTTTTCCAACCTACAAAGTTAAGAGGAACATTTCCTATAGATTGAGGTTTTCCGTTTATATCGTAAATATAGAAACTCATCATATTATTATGATTTCTTCCCGCAACCCAAACGCTTATCTCTTTAGTATAGCCAGGAATTTTTACAGGTCTTGGCGGCGTAATAGAAAAATAAGGATAACCCGTTCTAAAATATTCAACTTTAGCTCCGAGTATATATTTATTCTCTTCTTCTCCTTCAGCAACTACATCTGAAGGTCCGCCTTCTCTACGAATAATACTTACCAAACCGTAATCTCTTGGCATAGCTCCTTGCCATGTATTGGCAAATTCAAAATTGTCTATCAAGAAATTAGTCATAGATTCGGTAACGAAATTATTACCCTCTTCTCCGTCAGTTTGTTCAGCCGCATCTTGCGCAAATAACAAGAATGCAACAGTTAAAATCAACATTATTATCGAAATACTTAATCTTTTCATTTTATATTTTCTCCTTAAAAATTAATCTTATTGTTGCTCTTCTGTATTTTCTTCTGAACCTTCGCCAACCACTCTAGCTCCGCCTTCGGTATATTGTTCCGAAGAACTTCCGCCTACTTCTTGTCCGAGCGTAGTTTCAATATCAGAACCGTCATAAGATTCTCTAAATGTGTCGGTAACCGTTTGGAAATAATCCAATAACACAACAAAATTATCCGCTCTTTCTTCAGGCGATGCCCAAAAACGGAAATTTAAGAATCTTAAACCTTTAGCCCTTGGAACATAAGGTTCTGATTGAGGTATGAAAGACGGAACAGCCGTGCTTAAATTCCTCCAGCCTATATACTTCAAAGAACCTAAAGGCAAAGTATGGGTATAACCTCTATAGTCCGAGAAGAGCATCTCAATCGAATAATTATAATTTCCTCCCCATACCCATACATCTAAAGTTTGAGCTTTACCAGGTATAATCTTTTGAACAGTAGGAACTAAATCAAAAAAGTTGTAAGACCTTCTGAAAAAAGAAACGCTTACCGATAAAGAATTGGTGGAATTATATCCCTGATTACCCATACCGTAAGGCTTTGTTGCAAATAATCTCATATTCGGATATTTCATTACAACACCGTTTTCATTTGTTCTTTCGCCCGTAAACATAAATCTACTTGCATTTGATATTGGCTGCCATTCGTCTAATGTTTCAAAATTATAAAGTAATCTTGTTTCCATATAGACGCTGATATTTTGCCCATAAACAGCAAACGAATTTATGCATATGAACAAGCAAACAATTACGAGGTAGCGAAAATTATCTCGCATACTTCTATAAAACTTCATAGCGCACACTCCTTAATATTTATAGTTAAGCAATTATATACAATAACTTGCTAATAATTATATTATAATAAAAAAAATTTGTCAACTAAAAATATAAAAAAAATTATATTTATTTTTCACTTTTTCATATTATATATGTCCTACTATAGGAAGCCCTATCATATAATAAAAAGCCATATTTGTCAACATACCTATAATACTTCCTAAAACTATTCCGCATATAACATCCAAAGGATAATGAAGTCCAACATAAACTCTGCTAAAAGCTATTAATGAAGCTATAGTATAAAATAAAATTGCAGAACCAAAACTATAACTTCCAACAGAAAAAGATATTGCAAAACCAACCATAGTATGTCCCGAAGGAAAAGAATGTTTATCGGGAGGATACATTATAGGAATTTTATCATGCTTTTTATAAGGGCGCATTCTACTAAAAAAACTTTTTATATACAAAAAAACAAATATACAAATAAATACGGAGGCAGCAGCTCTCGCAAAATATAAAATGGCGTATTTTATTCTAAACATATAAAGCGAAAAATATAAGAAAGCCCATACATAACCGTCACCAAGTCTGCTCATAAGTTTCATAAAACTTTTAAAATATCCTCTTCTATTATCTTTAAAAATTTTTAAAAATAATTTGTCGTCTATTTGAGACATAAATTTAATAATAGATAAATTATTAATATAATTCATTCTCTTTTGTCTTCTCTTTCTTTTAAGAAGTTTTTTTATTTTCTTTCTTCTTTTCTTTATATTTTCAATCATAATATAATCGATTATTTTTTATTAATATAATTAATTTAAAATGTTAACATTAAAAAAAAATAAATCAATCGCAAAAAATAAATTCTATATTTAATTTATCTCTCTTTTATTTATAATTAAACCGTATCCGCTTAATTCAATTTCAATTTTATTATTTAATATTACTAAAAAATTTTTATCTCTTCTCTCTATATAATTTATTTTTGATAAAGGATGTTCTCTATCTATAGTATTAACCATATTTTTATGGATGCAACTTCTTGGAATAGTTAAATTTGTATCGTTTGCTTTAACGCTTTTCCATAATCCCGTTTCGTAAAAAATAAAGTCAAATCCCGATTTTATTTTTACTTCATAGCCTTCGCCGTTTTTATGCAAATTAACGCTTTCGATTTTATCGCCAGGAAAATTTATATTTATAAAATTTTTCGCTCTTAAAGGTAAAGAGTTTTCGGTTATATTTTGAGAATACAATAAAATAGAAGTTAAAATAAAAATCAATATTTTTTTCATTAAAAATTAAAATCCTAAATAATAAAATATATTATAATATTCGTATTTTATCCGCTTTATTTTATAATTTTTTATATAAAGAAATTAAGACTATTTTTATAAAATCAATTTTTAAGCAAAATGAGATTTTATAGTTTATTTATTTCGTATATAGTTAAAACTATAGCTTTGCTTATTGAATCATTATCTATGTTCATTTGTTTTAGTTTTTTAGTTGTATAATAACTATTTTCTTTGACATACTTAAAAATTTAAATCAATAAATTTTTCAAAATATTTTGACTATATTCTTTTTTAAATACTAGAAAGAAAACGCATAAAATAATAGTTTAATACAATAAAATCTTTTTTAATAATAAGAATATTATAACAGGATAATTTTATTTTTTATAATTATTATTAATAATTATGACTTGTTGCGGACGGAGGGCGCTTTATCTTTTGTTTAAAGTATTTATTAAGTTAATTTTATTTGATGTAATTGAAAGCGACAAATTTTAAATTATAATAGCTATTTAATCTTTATATATATACATTCAAAAGTGTCGCCTAAATTATATTTTTTTGCAAATAAATTATACAAATTTTTTAATCCTTTATTTTTTTTTAAAAATCCAAAATTAAAAATATCGCAAAATCTATTATAATAAACGCTTTTGTTTTCTAAATGAATTCTTTTTAGAGAATATTTTTTTAAAAAATTATCTAAAGCTTTATAGTTTGTTTCAAAAGCATGGTCTGTTGGAACAATCTTAAAATAATTTTTATTAAACTTTCCGCTAATTCCGTTTCCGTTTGGCATAGCCAAAGCAAAAATTCCGTCTTCTTTAAGAGAAAATAATATTTTTTCAAACAGTTTGTCGAAATTGTATATATGCTCCAAAACATACCAAGCCGTTATTATATCGTATTCTTTTTTTTTATATTCAAAATCGAGTAAAGAAATATTATGAACATTTAAATTAAGATTACTCACGCAGTAATTTGCCGCATATTCGCTTATCTCTATTCCTTCGGTTTCGTATCCGTTTAATGAAGCTTCTTTTAAGAAAAATCCCATTGCCGAACCTAAATCTAATATTTTTCCTTCGGGTTTAATATCCTTTATTATATCCAAACGATTTTTTGCGAGTCTTTTTAAATTTTCTTCGTCTTCTTCGTAAGTTTTTCCGTATTGATTTTTATAATCTTCAATAAAATATTTTGAAGAATAATCGGTTGAAATTGGAAAGAAAAATTTTCTAAATAAAGAATTACATTTTTTACATTTATATAAATTCGATTCTGCATTTCTATTTTTTAATTTTATATTTTTTGATTTGCAAAAAGGACATTTTATATTTTTAAAATCTTCAATATTATCGATTATAATTTTTATTCTTTCAATAGATTTTTCAGTATCTATATTTTTAGAATTTTCTTTATATTTATTTTGCAAATTAAAATCAAAAAGAAAATTATTTATTTTGTTGAAAGTCTCTTCGATATTTATATCTTCAAAAAATCCCAAATTAAAAAATATATCTTTGCATTTTTCTCCCAAATCGTTATGATATTTTGTAGGCGATAATAATATTACGGGAATTTTAGCTTCAATGCATTCAAAAGCGGTAAGCCCAAAATAAGTTATAACCGCCGAATAAGGATTTTCAAATATATCAGGCGAGAATTTTTTTGAAATTATATTTTCGTTTTCAAATTCTATAAACACAAATTTTTTATTTTCTATTTTTGAGATTATTTTAAAAGCTTTATTTTTTAAACGATTATTAAAACCCAAATAAACGAGAATCGGAGCTTCGCTTTCGTATTTCGGCTTTATATTAGAATTAAGAATTGTAGTAAAAAAAGGCTTTATATTAACCAAATCGCCGTTTTCCAAATTCGGCAACATTTCTATAATTATATCGGCAAAATTTCTTTCTTCGCCAACGCTGTCTACGATTATAACGGGAGATAATTTTTTTAAATATTTTATATATTTTTTATCGATTTCTCTGCAGTCGATTATAGTTAAATAAGGACGAATATTTTTTATTTCGTTAAATTTGCAAGTTTCAATATTTGACTTTGAATATATGTCGCTTTTGTCGTTAATTGAAGAAAATATAAAATCGTAAAAATTTTTAAGTTTATTTGCAATAAATTTCATTCGGGTAAAATGTCCGAAACCGTAAATTCCGTTTATATCGGTTATAATACATATTTTTTTTATTTCGTTTTGCATCAATAGTATTTTAAATATTTTTTATTTTTGATAATACGATTATATAACGATACTTAAAAAAATACAGCCCGATTTTTAAGATATTATTTTACTCTTTCGTCTTCTTCTTTCATTTTTTCAAGAGTATTTTTTAATTCGTCTACAAAATTTTTATCTTCGCCTATAATATGACTGAAAAGCCAATCTCTTAAATAAACGATAAAATCATCCATATCGACATTTTCGCCGTTTGTGTATTTAATAACATTTTCCAAAACTTTGCTTGAAAATTCTCTATGTTTTGAAATATGTTCTTTAAAATATTTATAATGAACGGCTTTCATTATCTTCTCTTCTGTGGCAAAGTGATAAGTCGCATAATCCACGGTTCTTTTTAAAACAATTTTAAATTTATCTCTCGCTTCGGAATTATATAAGTCGCCCAATTCTGAAGCCGCATGCAAATCGTTTATTATATTAATAAGTTCTCTATGTTGGTCGTCAATTCTTTTATAGCCGACTTCAAATTTTTTATCCCATACTATCCATTTATCCATAATTACTCCTTTAATTAAAAATAATGAAAAAAACCTATTCCAAACCTTTTAGAATTTGAAATAGGTCTGTCTATACTTAATATAAGAATTATTTTAAATTAAAGAAAGCTTTTTTTCCTAAATAAACGGCTCTATTTCCTAATTCTTCTTCTATTCTTAAAAGTTGATTATATTTTGCTATTCTATCGCTCCTTGAAGCGCTTCCCGTTTTTATCTGTCCCGCGTTTGTGGCGACAACTATATCGGCTATTGTAGTGTCTTCGGTTTCTCCCGAACGATGCGAAACTACGGAAGTATAATTATGAGTTTTAGCAAGTTCGATTGAATCTAAAGTTTCGGTTAAAGAACCTATTTGGTTAACTTTTATTAATATAGAATTAGCGACTCCTTTATCGAGTCCCATTTGAAGTCTTTTAACATTTGTAACAAATAAATCGTCTCCAACTAACTGCACTTTTTTGCCTAATTTTTCGGTTAAGATTTTCCATCCTTCCCAATCGTCTTCAGCAGTAGCGTCTTCGATTGATATGATAGGATAATTATTTACCAAATAAGCGTAAAAATCTACCATTTCAGCAGAAGAAAGCTCTCTTTTGTCGGACTTTTTGAAAATATATTTCTTTTTATCTTTATCGTAAAATTCGCTTGAAGCTGGGTCCATCGCAATGCATACATCTTCGCCTGGTTTATAACCCGCTTTTTCTATTGCTTGCATAATAACTTTTAGAGGCTCTTCATTGTCTTTCAAATCTGGAGCAAAACCGCCTTCATCTCCAACGGTTGTGCTTAAACCTTTATCATGAAGAATATTTTTCAAATTATGGAAAACTTCGGCTACGCAACGAATTCCTTCTTTAAAACTTGAAGAACCTACGGGCATAACCATATACTCTTGAAAATCTATAGGAGCGCTTGAGTGTGCGCCGCCATTTAAAATATTAGCCATAGGAACGGGCAAAGTTTTAGCGTTTGTTCCGCCGATATATCTGTATAGAGGAATGCCAAGTTCATCGGCTGCAGCTTTAGCGACTGCAAGAGATACTCCCAATATTGCATTTGCTCCAAGTTTTCCCTTGTTTTCCGTGCCGTCAATTTCTATCATAGTTCTGTCAATTTCAACTTGCTCTAAAGCGTCCATATCTAATAATTCATTGCAAATAATTTCATTTACATTTTCAACCGCTTTTTGAACGCCTTTGCCTAAATATCTTGCTTTATCTCCGTCTCTTAATTCTACGGCTTCATGCTCTCCCGTTGAAGCTCCAGATGGCACTGCAGCTCTTCCAAAAGCTCCGCTATCCAAATAAACATCCACCTCTACGGTAGGATTTCCTCTCGAGTCTAAAATTTCTCTCGCTACTATATTATCTATTAAAGACATATTAAATACTCCTTGTTTTAAATTAACGATTTGTTTATATTATAATATAATTTATAAATTTCAAGTTGAAAAATAAGAATTTAAATAAATTTATTCTTTTATAGTTTTTTTAATTAATTTTTAATTAGCTATTTATTATAAACTTATTTTTTATTTCAAAGCTTCAACGCATCTTGCGCATAATTCTTTATGCTCTTTATTCTCTCCAACCGTTTCATAATGTCCCCAACAACGAACGCATTTTTCATGTTCCGCTTTGATTGTTTTTACAAATGAAACATCGCCTTCTATAAAAGAATCGTCTTTTTTATCTTCGACTATAACTTTGCTTACAATAAATATTTCGTTTAAGTATTTATTATATTTAATTAACAAATCTTTAACGGTTGAATCTTTTGGCGATATATTTATATAAGCTTCTAAAGATTTTCCGATTGTATTATTATCTCTCGCTCTCTCAAGCGACAATAAAACATCGTCTCTAACTTTAAGGATAGTTTCCCATTCTTTTTCTAATTCCAAATCAATATATTCTTCTTTTGCTTCTGGGAATAATTGCAAATGAACGGAAGAAGATTTTTTATAATAACTCCAAATTTCATCCATAGTGAAAGGTAGAAAAGGAGCGATTACTTTAACCAACACATCCAAAATTTCTATTAAAACGGTTTGAGCGCTTCTTCGAGATACAGAATCTTTTTTATCGCAATATAATCTGTCTTTTATTATATCCAAATAGGTTGCAGAAAGTTCGACTACGCAATAATTTATAAGTCTTTGATAGAATACATGAAACTCATAATTATTGCAGGATTTTTCCGCAGATTTAACAAAACTATATAATCTAGATAAAGCGTATCTATCAACGGGCAAAAGTTTTTCAATTTCAATTTTATCTTTTTCAAAATCGAAATCATTCAAGTTGCCAAGCAAATATCTGAAAGTATTTCTTATTTTTCTGTAGTTGTCCGCTATTGCTTTCATCATATTATCGCCTACTCTAGCGTTATGCGTAAAATCTTCGCTTATGCACCAAAGTCTTAATATATCCGCTCCGTATTTGTCTATTACATCCAAAGGCGAGACAACATTTCCCTCGCTTTTATGCATCGCCTTTCCGTTTTCGTCTAATGTCCATCCATGAGTTATTAATTCTTTATACGGAGGAATTCCTCTTATAGCCATTGATGGCCAGATTGCAGCCTGAAACCAACCTCTATATTGGTCGCCTCCTTCTAAATATATTTCAACGGGAAAATTTCCGTCTAAATCTTTATTTGTTTTTTGAGAAGCGAAAGAAGAAACTCCAGAATCGAACCAAACATCGAGTATATCCTCTTCCTTTCCAAATTCATCGCATCCGCATTCGCATTTCGTTCCCGCTGGAAGCAAATCTTTTGGCTCTAATTCAAACCAAATATCCATTCCTTTAGTTTTCACTATTTCTGCAAAATGTTTTGTAGATTCTGAAGTAAGCAAAGTTTTACCGCACTTTTTACAATAGAAAGCTGGAATCGGAACTCCCCAAGAACGCTGTCTTGATAAACACCAATCGGGACGATTATCAAGCATTTTTTTCATTCTATCATGTCCCCAAATCGGATACCATTTTATATTTTCAAGCGATTTAACCGTTCGCTCGTCAATATTATCATGCTTCATATTCATAAACCATTGGTCTGTAGCTCTAAATATTAAAGGATTTTTACATCGCCAACAAATCGGATAACTATGGCTTATATCTTCTTTATAAAATAATCTTCCGTTGTTTTTTAGAATTTCTATTATTTTAGGATTAGCGTCAGTTACTCTAACGCCTTCCATTTCTTTATAATCGCTAGTGTATTTTCCTTCTCTATCTACGGGACAATAAATATCCAAATTATAATTTAATCCCGTTTGATAGTCTTCTAAACCATGTCCTGGCGCTGTGTGAACTATTCCCGTTCCTGAAGTGGCTTCGACATAATCGGCAAATACTACCGCTGATTTTCTATTTTCTATAAACGGATGCGCTATTTCCAATTTTTCTATCTCTTCCATAGATATTGGAATTATCTCAAGTCCTTCTAAAGTTAAATTATTTTTTGATAAAACAGTTTCTATTAAAGTTGTCGTCATTATCGCGTATCTATCGCCTATTTTAACCGCCGCATATTCTAAATTTTTATTGAAAGCGCAAGCCATATTTGACGGCAATGTCCAAGGCGTAGTAGTCCATATCATAACATCGACATTACCGTTTAATTTATCGTTTATTTTATTTAAAACGGGAAATCTAACATAAATACTGTTTGATACATGATTATCGTCATATTCTATTTCTGCAGCCGCTAAAGCCGTTTCGCAATGAATACACCAATGAATAGTTCTTAAACCTTTAAATATATATCCTCTCTCTACAAGTTGAGAAAAAACCGAAACTATTTCAGATTCGTATTCGGGCGACATAGTGAGATAAGGATTTTCCCAATCTCCCATAACTCCGAGTCTTTTAAATTGTTTTCTTTGAATATCGATATATTTTTGAGCGTAGGCTCTGCATTTTTTTCGCATTATAAATTTTGAAGTTTCTTTATATTTATCTCCCAAACTTTCCTGCACTTTTAATTCTATCGGCATTCCATGACAATCCCAACCAGGAATATAAGGAGAGTTAAAACCTTTTGCCGATTTATATCGGACTATAATATCTTTAATAATTTTATTTAATGCCGTTCCTATATGAATATCGCCATTAGCGTAAGGCGGACCGTCATGCAAAATGCATTTTGGAGCGTCTTTTCTTAATTCTCTAAGTCGCTTATAAATTTTTTCTTCTTCCCATTTTTGTATTATTTTAGGCTCCTTTTCTTTTAATCCCGCTTTCATTGGGAAATCGGTTTTTGGCAAGTTTATTGTGGAACTGTAATCCATTTTTCGCTCCGTTTAATAATTTTAATTTTTTAAGATAATCAATACTATACTATAAATATAATTTTTTCAAGCGTATTTTAATTTTTATTAATAAAAAATCAATATATCTAAAAGTATAAATATAAAAAAACCGACTCCAATTTAATAATCGGAAAGACGGTTTTTAACAATTTAGCGTATATAATTTAACTTTTCTGTTTTTTATATAAAGACTTTATTACAGGATATAATATAGAAGCTATCGTGAGAATTAACAATATTATACATATAATTACTCTTTATAATTTAATTTACTTACAAGAAAATTTTAACACAGATTAAAAAATTTGTCAAGCGTTTAATAAAAAATATATTAAGAAAATATAAATATTATCAATAATAATTTTATTATTAAATGAGATTTATTTAAGTTTTAAAGAAGATAATCTATACAATTAATTTGCATGTAAAAACTATAGAAATATACTAAAAATTATGATATCATAATATTTAATTTAATTATAAATTATAAAGAATTGAAAAATTAATTATGAAAAATATTGCCATACTTGGAAGACCAAATGTTGGAAAATCGACTCTTTTCAATAGATTAGTAGGAAGAAG
>OIYR01000354.1_pt1 | contig 25868 bp, 22 predicted proteins | sample 1588221 | NCBI WGS metagenome assembly OIYR01 (sample SAMN03283292) | human gut metagenome | biome: human-associated habitat; material: feces | host: Homo sapiens | place: Peru | collected 2012
AATCAACACCTGTACGTGTAGCGAAATCAACAACCTCCTCAGGCTTTGTATAGTGAGACTCCTCAGCTACTACGTCATCCTCAACACCAGCGAGGACACCAAGCTCACCCTCAACAGTTACATCGAACTGGTGAGCGTAGTCAACTACCTTCTTTGTCAAGGCGATGTTCTCCTCGTAAGGAAGAGCAGAACCGTCGATCATTACAGAAGAGAAGCCGAAGTCAACACAGCTCTTACATGTCTCGAAGCTATCACCGTGATCGAGGTGAAGAACGATCTCTGGGTGGTTGCAACCCAACTCCTTAGCGTACTCTACAGCACCCTCAGCCAAGTAGCGGAGCAATGTAGGGTTAGCATACTTACGAGCACCCTTAGAAACCTGAAGGATAACTGGTGACTTCAAGTTAGAAGAAGCCTGGATGATAGCCTGCATCTGCTCCAAGTTGTTGAAGTTGAAAGCAGGAACTGCCCAACCGCCTTTGATAGCTCTTGCGAACATAGCTTTAGTGTTCACAAGACCGATTTTCTTGTAATCTACTGCCATAATAATTTTAATTTTATTGTTTTAATGAAACATTCATCTTCATTTGAAAGAGAGGCGCATCTAGATGCACATCCCTTTAAACGAGTGCAAATTTACTTTTTTCTTTTGATACGACAAAATGTAAGATTGCTTTTTCGTATAACAATCGAGTTAAAAAAGTTAATTCGCACTCGTTTAGCTACTAAGTTTTGGTGTTTTGCAAAATACAGATAGCAAAACACAGTACTTTATAGGTATTACTGCTTACGAGCAAGATAGTACTCACGGGCTGCAAAAGCCAATACAATGAGGAAACTGACAAACGGCACCACGAATGGCAAGACCACATGAGTGCGGTCGGCTATCAATCCCATCAGCAAGAAGCCGCAGCCACCTATCGGCGTCATCATCAAGAGAGAGGAAGCCGACTTCGTGAGATTGCCCAATCCCGTAAGGGCAATGGCAAAAATCGTAGGGAACATGATTGCCTCGAAGAGATAGTTGGCTATCAGGGCTATCAGCGAAGCCTTGCCCAAGTCGCACAATACCAAGCCGATGCACACCACGCTACCGATGGCACAGATAAACAATGCCGTCGTCGCCTTGATATAGCGCATCACCCAACTGCCGAGGAAGCGACCCACCATGAAGAAAGCCAAGGCTACGGTCAAGACCAAGGAAGCCGTGCGGTCGGTCATCCAGTGCATACCGGTTACGAAATTGATGAAGTAGGAATTGATGGAAATCTCCGCTATCTCATAGCACAAGAGTGCCAAGAGTCCGAAGACAAACATACCATGATGCTTGAAGAGTTTGCCGATGTTGGAACCATCCGCCTGGTCTTCTTCCGTCTCCTCATGCTTGATTTCTGGCAAGTGGACACGTGAGAACACCAAGGCTATCACGAGCACCAAGATGCCGAGTATCGTATAAGGCACAGCCACATTGCCACCCTCATCGGTATTATTGAAGAGGAACTGACCGATGCAGAAGGTAGCGAAGAGGCTACCCAAGCCATTGAACGACTGAGAAAGGTTTAAGCGACTGGTTGCCGTCTCCTTGGCACCCAACTCGGTGACATACGGATTGGCTGCCGTCTCCAGGAACACCAAGCCACAACCGATGATGAAGAGGCACAAGAGGAAGGCATAGAAACTGCCCATCGCTGCTCCTGGAATAAACATCAACGAACCTGCACCGAAGAGAATCAGTCCGAAGACGACACCACGACGATAGCCATAACGATTGATAAAGATACCCGCAGGAATCGCCATCAGGAAGTAACCGAGATAAGTGGTTACCTGGATGAGCGAGGAATGGGTGATACTGATATGCAAAGCATTCTGGAAGTGCTTGTTGAGCACATCCAGAATGGCACGAGCGAAGCCCCACAAGAAGAAGAGCAACGTGATTAAAACAAAAGGTACGAGATACTTTCTGTCTGTTATCTTATTTTGTTGACTTGGCATTACTTCTTATTTTCAGGTTCAATAACTTTCCAAACGCCAGCAGCCAACGCACCACCGATGCACTGATAGATGACATAGTTGATAGCTGGATTGATGTGGCATCCAGAGATACCGCCAATGGTGTAAGCCATTGCTACCACAGCAAGACCGAAAGTCATCGCTGTAGCCACTACTGTTGCAGGAGCGCCATTGTCGCAACCCAAGCTGACTGCTGCACCGCAGCCCATCAGCACGAGCACCATCGTGCCCACCATTTCAGCTAAATACTTTTTCATAATTTCACTAATTAGGGTTTATGATTTTTATAATTCTCTTTTATATACTTAATATATATATTAGATATTTTACTTATTATAACGTTTAATTGCAAAAAATATTTTATTGAAAGAATTTTTTTCAATGGAAAACAACATTGCTTAATGATGGTTAGGAAACCGACTCAAGTTAAAAGGTAAGTAACATATCCCCCCAAGCATTTCAACAAGCACTTATTTTTGAAAAGATTCACTCTCATGACTACCAACTTTTAACCCATAAAGAAGGAAGGATAATTACGCTTCTCTATCACCATGCCTCACTATTTGTTGAAAGTATAGTTCTCTAGTTAGTCTCCCTTCTATGGCACCGATGAATTCTTTACGATTCTATTATTAATTATCAGTTTTTTCACCTCAATACTATCATCCTTAATTTCCCCGAACAAATATGTATTTATATCGTCATAAACTTCCTGATAATCGCCAATTGACTTTCATTGTTCTTTTTGTAAACTTATCAACTTAGATTCTTTACTTTTCGAGAAAAGCTTTTCTAACTCAGACCTAGATTTCTTATTATCATAACATAACAAGAACATTGCATCATCTTGAGATGCCCAAACACCCATGCTAGAATATTTTGCAGATTGCAGTATTCCAACGCCCCAGTTCTGAACGACAATGTACTTTCTTTTCCCATTCCTCCTAATTGTTAGCACATACACTTCCCCCTTTATGTTCGGTGGAAACTGTTTTAACAATTTCAATATCGCAGCATTTATACTTTTTTGTTTGAAACACACAACATTAAATGACATTTCCCCTTTCGAGCTATCGCTTAGACTAGAATCCTTTCGTATGGACACACACGAAAGGAACATTAGCCATAACAACCATGCTGTAAAAATGGGCAACAAACACTTATTTTTGAAAAGTTTCGCTCTCATGACTATCAAATTTTAATCTTATGTAAATAAAAAAAGGATCAATTGGACCATTAAAAGGCTCTCGTGTCTCAACTCTATTTTTCCCACTTGTTTTCTTAAATATCCTTTTGTCGTAAACACCACATAGGAATATTGGCATAGATTTAACAAACCACACCCCCATGCTTTACTTATAAATTTTCGAATATCTCTCGAAAATCATAGTAATTGAAACGGATTATAACCTTATCAATTTTACTACTATCAACCGTAAGTACTCCATAGCCAACCAAATCCTTATGCACTAACGAATCAGGCTCATTTTTATAGATTTCAATTTTGCGATTTAAAAATTCAGACAATTCCGAAATGTTTGTACTATAGACGCAAATAGAATCATTCGTGATATTTTGACCTTGAATATTAACAATTACAAGGTTCATAAAATGTATAATAATTAATGGTTTCATTTTATCGAAGAGTTTATAATTATTTCATTTAGCATATTATTAAACAATTCAAAGTCTTCCATTTTAGAAGAAAGGGTGTACCTCGTATATTTCCTCGGCTTTGAAGTATAAATAAATGAAGTTGGATCAATAGCTCCATGTGTCATAGATACATATCTCATATTGTTTAGGAACAACATATCCCCTTGCGAATTATCCGTACCAAGCCCAGAAGGAGCCGCCATATTACTAGGATGATTATGAATATAGCTACGAAGATAGCCATATTGAGAAATACGGTCTTTAATATAGCCAATACTAGCGTCCGATAAATCATCATATGAAACACCAAGATGCGAAGACATTTATAATAAACTGGTCGCTGGAAGTATAGTTGCCGAGTTGTACTCACCTTCTATGGCTCCGACGATTTCTTTTTCAAATTTTACTTTTCATGAATATAAAACTTAACTTTTGCATCATAAGCAGAAATCTGAATCTGTCCAGTCCCACCATAATGTCCTTTAGGAAGTGTTCCCATAATCAACCAACTATGTTTAAATTTTACGACTTCAAAAGGATATTCTCCATTTATTGTTTCCTTGCCATAGATATCACTCAAATATGCAATACCTATTTCTGCTGCAAGTGTTGGATTATCTACAAGAATGGAATTTACCTCCTTAGTTTTATCATTTAATATCCTCCCATTACTTTTATATATATAAACTGCCATAGTATCCTTTCCTATAGCACTCGCTTTCCACACACTATCGCCTATTAGTGAGGCTTGCAGCTTTTGCACATTTTTCTGCCCAAATTTAGACAAAAAAAGAGACTTTGCTACATCAAGAGCCGTATTCTTTCTAGTAACAACAGCTCTAGCAAGCGTATCATTATTATCATACAAAATGTCAGGCGAGTCAAAATAATCCTTAGGATTGTAAGATTCACCTTCATACTCTTGTAAAGAAACCAAACGATAAAAATTTGGCGTATTATCACTTGGCTTGTAAAAAAGTACAACAAGAATTGTTGTCACTATAATACTTATAAACACAACTACCTTCCTCATTTATTTTATTTTGATTTCTCCATCCCTCACACTATTTATTGGGGGATTTTATGAGCTGATTATTGATTATCATTTTTTATCAAAGAGGACCATGGCGATCAGGACTATTATAAAAGTATTCTACATTTTTATCTTTAACATCAAACAGAATTGTGGGAATCTGATACTTACTATTTTTTCTTTCAGAGTCATCCACACAATACTCTACTTTTAGTACCTTTAGTAAAGACTGTACTGACATATTTTTCTTTCTTATTTTATCTTGATAAATTGAAATGCCACAATCAATAGAATCGTGCGGCAGAAGAACATGCGAGCTTGCTACCCTACCATAAAACGTTGCAAAAGAAATGCTTTTTAGTGAATCTACGCAAAAATGTATTTTAGAATTACAGTCATATCCCATAGCTTGCATAGGAATAAAAAAAGTATCATTAGTTGTGTTTGTAATTCTAAATACCAAATGGATTTTTCGCGTGTAATTTTCATCACCCTTACTGTCCAAAGGATAATTGTCAAAAACTTTCACTAAATCAGCTTTTATAATAGCATGTTGCTTGTTAGGACAACAAGAACATAAAAGTATCAATATTATAATAATAAAATTTTTCATCATACTCTAATTGTATTTTAATGTTGTAAATATTCGTTTGGTTGTTCCTTTTTCAAATACTCATATAATTCTTTTAATTCTTTAGTTGTTTTTTTCCAAGAAGGGTAATTCAGATGCCCTTGTTAAGGTCCTTGACCATATTTCCATTCTTATCATATCCATACTCAACATTTTCAGAAGCACCATCCACAAAGTTCCAAGCATCCTTGTAAGTAGGGTCTTCCACTTTGTCTTCTGCATTGAGCAACTGATTTTCCTTATAGGTAAAACTTACATCATCTATTAAGCCATAAATTCCCCCATCTTGAAGGCCATTGCGTTTCAAGGTCAGCATGTTACCCATCAAGTCATACGTATAACGAGTATCATAATGAGCATTCGTAGAGTTGTCCTCAGAATAGGAAGCAGAGGTCAAGCGAGAAAGCCTATCATACGTAAAATCATATTTTCGTTTCAAAATCTCATCGCTCGCACTCCAGACCATTGCGGATATATTTCCACCAAACTCACGATTCTTGCCGTCATAATATGACAAGGATTCCCTAAAGTTTGTGGAAGATATGCCCGTTGGCCATTTCCTTACATTATAACCATAAGCAACAGTTTCCCTTTCAAAGACCTTTTGACTTATCAAGCGGCAATGCTTGTCATAGATATTTTGCTTCAAAGAGACAATCTTACCACCATTTAATTGGTGGAGCACCTGTTGTAAACGGTCGGCATTATCATAACGATAGGTGTAAACCTCCTCTTGTTTTGAGGAACCTACGACATGCTCATGAAGCATACTTTGCACCTTGCCAGTATAAGTGTAGAGATAATAATAACAATCCAAACCTCCCAGACTGTTCTCCATGCGTTTTTGAACAAGTTGACCTTTTCTGTCATAATAGCAGACAGAATACAGTTCCTTTCCATCATCAGTAGCTACCACAATACCTGTTTGTAAGGTTCTTGCATTTTCCGACTTGATGCCATAGCCAGCCTTTCCTACATATTGCAAGGCTGCGATGTTAGGAATAGAATCATAATTGTCATAAAAATACCTCACGGAATATGCACCATCACCCTGACGTATCAAACGCCCAAATTGGTCATAAACCAGTTGGGTATATGTATTGTTGGATTTTTGCACACCAGACTGAATGAACACAGGTCTGTCCATGTTATCATACCGTATGGCGACAGCATCAGCCCCAGGAAGTTTCTTGGAAACACAACGATGAAATTCATCATAGCTATATAAATAAGCGTAATCCAACAATGGAGCGGCTGATTTACAAGAATAATTGCCAGGGGATGACAAACGTGAAGATGCCTCTGGTGGCAAGACTACAGCCAAGTCACCTTTGGAATCATATATATAGTAAGTATCAACATCCGTTTCTGCAAAAACTCTCCTACTCAAAATCAGCCGTCCCAAGAAATCCTTAAACTCATAGGTAATTCTAGCGTCTTCATCTGTTTTTTTAATGACATCCAAGGTTCCATCTGGATAATAAGATTTATTAGAAAGAACATCGTTTTCCAATTCAAAGGACAAGCAATTCAGATGTGCTTTCGTAGAATTACTTAAATAAGAAATTTCACGTTTTTTCCCTTGTACAATCCAGGCTGCCCCTGGACCACGTTCCTCTGTTTTTCTTCCCAATGGAGATTTCTCGTAGAAATACTCCATATAGGCATAAGGTTCCTTGTAGTCTGAAATATAATGGTCTCTGGTCACATCAGTATAGTTGCCCAAATTGCCAGACAAGGCTACAGGCTTGCCCTTCTGAAGTACATGCCCAAACGCATCATAGCTTGTGGATTCAAGCAAGTCAACACCACTTTCAGGTGATAAGTTGACTGACACTTTCTCTACCAAACGTCCCAGCCCATCATAGTATTGGTACTCGTCTATCGACTTTGATGGACTGATGTTCCTTTGGGACAAGATGTAATTCTCATCGTTGGATTGAGCCAAGGATGATTGACCAAAAAGCATCGGAGCTAGAACCGATATGAACATATAGAGTTTTCTCATCAGCGATAATTATATTTATAAGTTGCCAATGGATTGGCATCCAAGTCCTTTTCGGAAAAGAATCTTCCATAGGCGTCATATTCGTAATAGTTAATTTTAACACACTGTTATAGGGAAACAACTTATTCTCAAACATTCAATCATCCCTTCCATTTGAGTAAATAAAAGGAATATATTTAATAGCCTTTACGCCTTTGGGCGTATAATCAAGCCACATGGTTTGATGTCGAACTTGCTTTATCTTATAAAATTTATCATAGACTACTTCTAAAAGCATACCTTCATGTATTATAGTTTGATTAAAAGAAGAAACAAATAAAGAATCATTTAACTTCTGTGTTACTATATGCTTTGGAAAGTCTGGATACACTTCACATACAGTATCCCATTCACGCTTGGTTGATAAAAAAAGATATTTTTTCCCTCTATAAGAAATATAGTACTCTCCATTTTTCATCACCAAATCCCATTTATCTATTACCGAATCCTTACAACAAGCCTTAATGACAATATCATTGTCATTATACACAATACGGTAATCCTCCACGTAAAAGGAAGGATAAAGTACAACCTCTTTCTCCTTTGACTGAAAACAAGAAACTAAGGTAAAAGCCATTATAGCCAAAAGATTTTTATTATTTGCCTTCATATCGTTATTTTTCATTTAAATTCGTACTTTTATGGAATAATTCCATCATTACTTGTTGATATATATTTACTTTTTGAAATTTTATATCATGCATTTTCTGATGGTCTTTGTCTTGAGAAACATTCCATTTTTTCCTTGCATCATTGTAATCTCCTGTTTTTATAAAATCATTTAACACTTCAGGATAATTGTACAAATGGCCTGCCAATTCATGACAAATGGTTTCCAATAATTTTTCTGGACTTCTATCAGGATCAAATATAATATCAAATGCAGGCTTATTATTTTCATCTTTCCTTAACTGTGTCTGCGCATTTATAGCTTTAAAATATGCTGTTTTGGCATCTGGTTCTGAAAATGTCATTTCATTAATATTCACATCAAAATCAGAATATTTCCCATTACCTTTTACCCCAAAGAAAACTGAGTTCTTAGGAGTAAAGTCGGCAAATAATTGCTTTCCGAAAGAAGTCTTTGCAAAACGAAACATAGCTGCACGAAATTCAGGAGTACTCGTATAATATTTAGGGGATTTATCATCCTCCCACAAAATTGTTTTTATTCTTTTTCCATCTGTATCTATCGCATTTATCGGATTATTTGCACAATAAGCATAAGGGGTCATATCCACATAGTCTGTCGCATGTGGGTCTTGTGTCAAAAACCTCATGCCGTCATACCATCTAGCACCATAATCATACCAATCCAAACCGTGCATTCTATCCAGTTCCTTACCATTATACTTATATCTCTGCACACTGCCACCTGTGCTTTCTGCCATCAAGCCACCAAATGGATAGTAATGATTCACTTGCTCCACTTCACCAGTAGCTTGATTAACAGCTACCCGATTACTACCAAGATGGTCTTTCAAATAATAATGATACACGGGCTCTCCATTAACAAAAGAGACGTAACCTCCATCTACCAATATTTGCGTCAACTTACCATTCTCATAAATCATGTTATCACAATAGTCCAAAGTCATACTTGAGTTTGGTATAGTCGTTACATAGGATGCCTGCAACTTCTTGCCTTGTGCATCATAGACATAACAGATGCTCTTGCCACCTTCCATCTTTAGAGAAGTTGGTAAGTTCAATGAATTATAGGTAATTTGCAAGATGCCCTTATTAAGGTCCTTGACCATATTTCCATTCTTATCATATCCATACTCAACATTTTCAGAAGCACCATCCACAAAGTTCCAAGCATCCTTGTAAGTAGGGTCTTCCACTTTGTCTTCTGCATTGAGCAACTGATTTTCCTTATAGGTAAAACTTACATCATCTATTAAGCCATAAATTCCCCCATCTTGAAGGCCATTGCGTTTCAAGGTCAGCATGTTACCCATCAAGTCATACGTATAACGAGTATCATAATGAGCATTCGTAGAGTTGTCCTCAGAATAGGAAGCAGAGGTCAAGCGAGAAAGCCTATCATACGTAAAATCATATTTTCGTTTCAAAATCTCATCGCTCGCACTCCAGACCATTGCGGATATATTTCCACCAAACTCACGATTCTTGCCGTCATAATATGACAAGGATTCCCTAAAGTTTGTGGAAGATATGCCCGTTGGCCATTTCCTTACATTATAACCATAAGCAACAGTTTCCCTTTCAAAGACCTTTTGACTTATCAAGCGGCAATGCTTGTCATAGATATTTTGCTTCAAAGAGACAATCTTACCACCATTTAATTGGTGGAGCACCTGTTGTAAACGGTCGGCATTATCATAACGATAGGTGTAAACCTCCTCTTGTTTTGAGGAACCTACGACATGCTCATGAAGCATACTTTGCACCTTGCCAGTATAAGTGTAGAGATAATAATAACAATCCAAACCTCCCAGACTGTTCTCCATGCGTTTTTGAACAAGTTGACCTTTTCTGTCATAATAGCAGACAGAATACAGTTCCTTTCCATCATCAGTAGCTACCACAATACCTGTTTGTAAGGTTCTTGCATTTTCCGACTTGATGCCATAGCCAGCCTTTCCTACATATTGCAAGGCTGCGATGTTAGGAATAGAATCATAATTGTCATAAAAATACCTCACGGAATATGCACCATCACCCTGACGTATCAAACGCCCAAATTGGTCATAAACCAGTTGGGTATATGTATTGTTGGATTTTTGCACACCAGACTGAATGAACACAGGTCTGTCCATGTTATCATACCGTATGGCGACAGCATCAGCCCCAGGAAGTTTCTTGGAAACACAACGATGAAATTCATCATAGCTATATAAATAAGCGTAATCCAACAATGGAGCGGCTGATTTACAAGAATAATTGCCAGGGGATGACAAACGTGAAGATGCCTCTGGTGGCAAGACTACAGCCAAGTCACCTTTGGAATCATATATATAGTAAGTATCAACATCCGTTTCTGCAAAAACTCTCCTACTCAAAATCAGCCGTCCCAAGAAATCCTTAAACTCATAGGTAATTCTAGCGTCTTCATCTGTTTTTTTAATGACATCCAAGGTTCCATCTGGATAATAAGATTTATTAGAAAGAACATCGTTTTCCAATTCAAAGGACAAGCAATTCAGATGTGCTTTCGTAGAATTACTTAAATAAGAAATTTCACGTTTTTTCCCTTGTACAATCCAGGCTGCCCCTGGACCACGTTCCTCTGTTTTTCTTCCCAATGGAGATTTCTCGTAGAAATACTCCATATAGGCATAAGGTTCCTTGTAGTCTGAAATATAATGGTCTCTGGTCACATCAGTATAGTTGCCCAAATTGCCAGACAAGGCTACAGGCTTGCCCTTCTGAAGTACATGCCCAAACGCATCATAGCTTGTGGATTCAAGCAAGTCAACACCACTTTCAGGTGATAAGTTGACTGACACTTTCTCTACCAAACGTCCCAAGCCATCGTAATACGAGTGTTCAGAGACATAGTTCGTCAAACTCGTATTTTTCTGTATTGTTATGCTGTTCTCCTCTGGAGATTGGGCAAATGTGGGTAACATGCCCAATAACAATACAATAAGCAAAAAGATATTACTATATATTCTCATTGGCGATAAATGTATTTATAAGTTGTTAATGGATTGGAATCCAAATCTTTTTCCGAGATGAGCCTTCCAAAGGCATCATAGTCGTAATAGTTTATATTACCATTTGGTAAAATCACCTCAGAGACCTTATACCATGGATTGTACAAATATGCCGTCACATGCGCATTTGTCCCTTTTACTACTAAATCATACAAATCCTCCAACTCTTTTGCTGTCAATGTAGCCTTGCTTCCTATGTTTCTTACTGTTGTTGAAAGCGCAGACACCTTGTCATAGGTCGTTCCTACAATTTCCATTATTGGGCATTGATAAGAATAAGACCATAACAACACAGTATGCAGACCATCATTTGTTGTATATTCCAAAATATTACCATAGGTATCATACTTTTCCACTTTTAAATCTTGACGCATTTTTCCATCTGTGCCCTTTGTCAAAAATTCGTTGAACATTGGCACTGCGTTTCCAACCAATGAATAGTTCTTTCGATACCCTCCTACAAGCGTATTACCAGAAGTGCCCATATAGTTGTCCATACCTGTGACTTCTGCTAAACAATGTTTTTCTTGTAATCCCTCTGCCCCAGTGGATGTCCTTTCATGTGGATAGGTAAGCACTTTTTGTGATTTTTGGATACCATTAGTGGTCACAACTCTATTTTCTTTATAGTTTGTTTGGTCGTAACCAAAAGTTATTTTTTTAGGCAGCAAAGCCTTACCATTTACATAAGATGTTTCTGTGATTTCATCCAAATAGTTCCAAACATTTGCCTTGGTATATATGGACAAATGATATGTACATCCTTCCGCTACCGTACCACTTAAAAAGAGAGGGAGACACTTTGGGAACAATATTTCCTCATATTTTTTACTTCCATAAGTGTAATCTGTCTGTTGTACAAGCTCATCTGTTGAGGAATAAATTCTCCTAGTTAGGATTTTTCCATTCAATCCATAGTTGGGATAATAATATTGTTCTCCCATCCCCATTTCCCGATAAGTCTGGTTCTCATAATTACTGACAATATAGCCATTATCCTGTCCATTCGCATTGACAACCTTCTTTTTTACTACAGAATATCCTACGGTAGGAACACCCAAGGACATCAAACTCAAATCGGATTTTTGTGAACCTACAAAAGAATAGGTAAGCTGACCAATAGCCAAAGAACCCTGACTAAAAAAATTCAACGCCATATTCTTGCACCTAACTGTTGGTACAAGCAATTTTCCATTATAATACTCATAACACGTCTTGCTTACAAAGTCTGACTTATGCCCATCATAATTGGTTATGCTTTTAATTCTAACGCCACCCCCAATAGACAATCCACTGCTGTCAGCGATAGATTCATCCAAAACAAACGAATGTCCTGTCGTTGCACGGATGGATGCCGTTGTCACGTAATCACTAGGAACATACGGCACTGTAACATATATAACATATACCCCAGGTTTCAAGTGTCTTGTAAATGTCTTTGACATGCCAGGAGTTGAGGTAGAAGTAGAGAAAACCTCATGGTATTTAGTACCTTGGACACACCATATTGTTGCAGAACAAGAATATTTTGCAGGATCTTTACTGTTGATGTTTACTATAAATTCTATGTCCTTTTCTTCTGAAAGAATGAAACTTTCCCCATTTGATTTCTCCTTTTGTGCAGCAACAGAATAAACAGAAACGGAGGAGGTTACCATTCGATTCGGGCTTTCTGCACTAGGATAATAATATGAATCATTAAAATGATGACTCTCAAATTCAAAATCCGTATAACCTCCTGTCGGATAAACTATTCTTTTAAGAATACCACATAGGATTTTCTTAGGGGAAGCCAGACGATTGGCATCACCAAGATGTTCTATTTCTGAAATATTTCTTCCAGCTATACTATATGTAGGGCTAGAACAAAAGTTTTTTCCATTATTTACCCCATTGTAATATCCCCAATAATCTTGTGACAAGGAGGTCACATACGGAAGTGAGGTAGTTTCATCATACGAGAAAGAATATTTTTTGTCATCTATAACTAAGTTTATCAATTTTAGCCGTTTCCCAGAATATTCATCATCGCTATAACCTAACGAAGCCCAGCTTGTAGCCTCACTTTTCTGTTCTTCATAAAAGTAATCATACCCAAAAGTAATCTGATGAGTTTGAACATTTCCATTTTTAGACAAAACACGAATGTTTTTGATAGCCTTGGAACCTTTCACATCCAATCTATCTTCTAAATCAAAAAGCACTTTTTCATTATGAGACTCTATTACTGAGGGATACAGCATGTCACGATACAAAGAGGGGGTGGAAGCTCTGGTATGCAAACCTAGCAAATCATTCAAGTCACCAGGGTAAGCACCTGTCATAGTCTTCAAGTGCCCCAAAGACTGATAAATCTCATATTGTCCCTTTTGGCGGAATTGATTATACGAGAGCGTAATGACATCATTGGGATTCAATCCACGAATTTCTGTCAAGTAATAGCAATCCAACTTATCATACTCACTATAAGCCTGGAATACATATTTTATACCCATATCATCCGTAATGAAAATCTTAAAAGGATAAATTGCACCAGTATATTCTGTTTCTATTTTATATTTACTAGCATTATCGTCCAATACTTTCGTGTTTCTTGTTCGGTTATCCAAAGTGAAAGCAACAGTATGACCACAGAAATTTGCATGGAAGACATCTGGAATATGCATCCCATGAACCAAGTCTTCCATCAATAAACTCCGCCAATACAACCTACTCGAAACTTGGTAAGCTTGGCTTATATCCAATAACCCAAGCCCCAAATCCCAGTCAACAAAGTAATCTTGGGGAACATAAGCCGTGTGATAGCCTGTTGCTATCGAATATATGGAGTCCAAGAATTCCTTGTCTGTTTTTTGGGGGAAAGAGCAAAAATCATCTTGTCCATTTACAATATGGGTAATGCTGCCTCCAAACACAAGTCCCCATCCCAAGCCTACGGAAGATGCTTGCTGGCTTACTCTTATTCCTGAAGCCTCGTATTTCAAACTTACAGGAAGGCGTAATTTTCCAGAAGACACCTCCAACAATGGTATGGATATTTCGGGAGTTCCTGTATATTCAGAACTTTCATAAGAGCCATACGTCTCAAAGGCCATCGGGGCAGGTTGCATCTCCTTAAAATTAGGCAGGAGCATATCATAGGTCAAGGGAGTTGGATTTACATTCTGCCCCCAAGAGTACATGGATAATAACAAAAGCCAAATTGTGCATCCTGCCAATATTAGTCTAAAAATAGGTCTCATAAGCCATGATTTTATTTGATTAGGAAATTCTTTGAATATTTTTTTCCATTCACTTCCAAATAAAGGATATATTGCCCCATCGGCAAAGAGTTACAATCTACATAAAAACGACTTCCATCATCACAATTTTTGGAAACACTCTTACATAAACATCCCTTTGAATCCACAAGAAGAGCTTTTACTGTCATACTAGAAGTCAAATAACACTCAACCTCTATTGTTTTTCCCGAAAGCATTGCTTGATAAGAAAACTCACCTTGTGAAGAACTTCTATTTTCCTTTATTATGCCCTTCTCTTCAAAAACACTTAAATTTTCCTTACATTGATGTGAATACAAATAAGTGACGCTTGTTGTAGCGGCATCTTCTTTTGGACTTACGGAAACTATCCTGCGATACATGATGGGATAACGATAACCATCTGCATACCATCTAAAAACCTGCTCATAAAAAACAGAGCTTTGGGTACATTGCAAAGAGTCCAATTTGATATGATTTGCCTTTTTAGTATATAGAAGAAGGACATTGTCTATTGTATCTCCTTCTTCTGTCACTAGACATCCTTTTTTCAAGGCTTCCGTATGATATGAGCCAGTATGCCACAATCGCATCTTATCACAATACATGCCACAACCAGAAAAATCCCCATCAACAAACGAGCCTACTACCGTTGGGAAATGCAAATATATTTCAGGCTTGTCATATTTTATCAAAAACTGATTTGATTCATAACCTATGATGGATATATTCTGTGCATTCTGATAGAAATATGTTCTTACCCCTCGACGAGTACAACAAACGGTATCATTCAATATTCTGTAAGAATCTGGGGGCAAAGACTTATCTTTCACCTTGGCTATAGTCCAAACATATTTTTCCCCAACAACTTGTTCGTTGAAGGAAACTTGCACTTTGTCTAGCCAATCACCATCTCTATAAGAATTAGCTAGCAAACTTAAACTTTGCCCATTTACTTGTTCCAAACAGCCACCAAGGAGAATACTAATGAATAAAAATATCCCTTTGCAAGAAATCGGTTTATATAAGTTTAGTTTCATATGCCCACAATATGGTTAGTTCGTTGGGCAAATTTAATTATTTAAAATGAAAGTTCCAAACTTTTATTGATTTTTTTCAAGAAAAACAAAAAGATAATCAGAAAACACTACACTTTTCTTTGAATCATTGCCCACTTAGCTATAACAAACAAAGAGACTCCATTTTAGATGGAGCCATTTTGCTTATTTTTCCTCATAATGGAAGTAAGAAAAGTCGGCAGAGCCACTATTTTCCTTTCCATCCACATACATACCCAAGGTTACGCCAGTAAATCCGCCAGCCACCTCGGTACTCATCAGACTGCAATTCATGGAAGCAAGCTCCTTGAAGGTCTTGCCGTCTGTGGAATAATCGAAATAATACATGATGCCCTCACTGCGCACACGAAGCTTAACAGCTTTCTTTCTGACATTCGGTACACTCTTCACGATATAATCAATGCTCTTCAACTTACAGCGCAAAGCTATCTGCTTATCCGTAACAAAGAAATCCAAGTGACCATCATTAATTTGATAAACCGTCAATCCCGCCTCTACATTTCCTTTAGGAAACACTTCTGACTGCAATTCAAAGTTGGCACTCTCTTGACGGCGACCAAAGAACGTAGGCTGATTATTCGCCGTCAACGTACCATGAGGATAAAGACGAAGACTAAATCCTTCCTCGGTTGCTAGTGAATCATAATTGGCTATGATAGGATTTTGAATACGAATCCAGTCTGCGTCACCCGTATTAGGATTTACAATTTCATCAGCCCCCAAATGCTTCTCCAACAAAACAGAAGGCAAGGTGTTCGCCTTCACCAAGGTATCTATAGGCAAGCCACCGTTGACCACAGGCCATTCACCCGCCTTCCACTCCACAGGGGCGAGGTAGGTCTCACGACCGAGATGATGATAAGAACCTCCATAGTTGCGATAAGCCAAGAATACCATCCACCAAGAGCCATTCTCTGCTTGCACAAAGTCACCATGGCCTGTGCCTTGTATCTGCAAGGACTCGCCCAGACGGCTACAGTTGGTCAAGATAGGGTTGGCAGGGTTGCTCTCATAAGGTCCTTCTATGTTCTTGCTGCGAGCGATCGTGAGATGATGCGCCAGTTCGGTTCCACCCTCTGAGATTAGGAGATAATAATAGCCATCCTTCTTATAGATATGTGGTCCCTCTGGGTATCTGCCTCCATCACCTTGCCACAACTTCTTGCTCTCAGTGAGCTGTTCGCCGGTCTTCGGATTGATTTCACAAAGCCAAATAGCATCGCCTGGATTGCTCACCATATAGCACTTGCCATCCTCGAAGTAGAGCGAAGGGTCGATGCCTTGCTGCTTAAGCCACATCGGTTCGCTCCAAGGACCACGTGGGTCGGTGGCAGTCACCATGAAGTTGCCGCCATTTCCCACATTGGTCGTTATCATATAATAGATGCCTTCGTGATAGCGGATGGTTGGCGCATAGATGCCGAGCCATGAGCTGGCTCCCTTCAAAGGCAACTGGCTTTCACGGTCGAGTACATTACCTATCTGCTGCCAATGCACGAGATCCTTGCTTTGGAAGAGCGGAACTCCTGGGAAATACTGGAAGGAGGAATTGACGAGATAGAACGTATCTCCCACCCTGCATACCGAAGGATCGGGATGATAGCCCGGTATCACTGGATTGCGATACTCCTGAGCAGATGTCGGCAACACTGCCAGCATCAGCATCAGTAAAAACATCATTAGGTTTTTCTTTTTCATGTCATTAAGTTTTTTATATGGTTTATATATGTATAAGTTCTATTACTTGATACGTTACCTCATTCTACCTTATCTATATGTAAGTTCTGTTCGATGAGTTTCTTTAGGAGGAAGGTGGCGTTTTGGTTCTTTGCCACTCCCCTCTGTATCTTATAGGTATAGGTGACATCCAAGCCCAAGTCGATCTCGAAGCAATAGTTGTGGAAGCGTCTTCCCTGTTCGGAGCCGTTTTCCATCTTGGATAGTTCCAAGTCGTGGGTGGCGATAACACCACTCACTGGCAAGTGGGCGATAGACTCTAGGAAGAGACGTGAGCCATTGAGCTTATCCACCGAGTTGGTGCCCTTCAAAATCTCATCGAGGATGATGAGGGTTCTGAGGGAATCGCCTTTGCAAGCCAACTTACCTTGGCTTGCAAAGTTTGCCTTATGTTTTTGAGCATCTCCCTTGCAGAACTGCACTAACTGTTCCAAGCGCAAGAGTTCGGCATTGAAGTAAGAGATGCCATGCGTCAAGTCGTCGGAGGTTCGCATACTGGAGAAGAGACGGAAGCGAGAAATGCGCAGAGTATCGGCAAAGACCGGCATACCCGCCATCGCCAAGATATAGTTGATGCCGAGGGAACGCAAGAAGGTACTCTTGCCTGCCATATTGGCTCCAGTCACGATATAGTAATTGCTATCGTCTATGCAGAAGTCATTCTTCACCGCATTGGCTCCCAAGAAAGGATGATAGAGATTCTTTGCCTCGAAGACAACAAGGCGCTCATCAATCATCTGTGCATCCGTAGCCTCAGGGTGGTTATAGCGAAAATCCGCCATGCTTACCATCGCATCCAGTTCACTCACTATCTCAACCCATTCCTCCATCTGTGCCATATAATTGTTCTTCCATTTCAAGAATCGGCGAACCAGGAAGAAGTCGCTCAACAGGAAGCTATCGGTGAAGAACAAGCCGAGGAAGTTGCCACGGCGATCATATCCACTCAATATCTTCTCCAACTCCGAGAAAGAAGGCAAAGCCTCTGCGAGTTTCTCTTGCATCTCCTTGCCGAGTTTGCTACTGAAAGTGCGCTGCGAGATGAGACGGAGCACTTGCGAATATGCCATCAACTGATGACGAAGTTTTCCACCATTGCTATCTATCTTGTCAAGTGAAGACTTACAGACGGCGAACACGACCATATACTGCACCATCACCCACCAAAGAGGAAAATCGACAGATACCTTTCCCAAGATGGCAAGAACAACGGAGGCAAATATCCCCATCATCAAAAGCCAACCGACCACGAGAGCCAACCCAGAACCGAACCACGCTGGCAATGACATCTGCGAAACCTTTGCCATCGCCTCAACCACAGCAGCAGAATTGATTTTTCCGTGAGAAGATGATGATGACAAGCCTTGCGACTGTGCCATTCGATTCAACTCACCCAAGGTAAAGAACTCCAATCTCCACTGATGGGCAGACTCCGCCAAATCTTGCTGCAACTCCCTGCGACTTTCGATTTCATCAATAGACAAAGGTGTCTCACGGGAGAGGTTTGCCGCAAGAGCATCAGAGCCGCCAGTCGTGATGGTATGGCAAATGCGATTGTACAAGGAGTCCTTGCCAAAGACATCCAAGTCGAAAGCATAGGCATGGTGTGGATTCAGATAGGCTTCTCCCTTCTCATAAGACGAGAAAACTCCCTCCATCGCCTTCACCTCATCTTGGCAAACCTGCATGAGGGCTGTCTTATGCTCTATCCTTTCCTTGTTCTTGTCATCGAAATGGCGCACCAGGAAGTAAGCCACCAAAGAAAGAAAAGCAGCACAAAGCCAAAGGTGGGTATCGCCATCGAGGGCGAAATAGCAAACCAAGCAGGTCGCCATCGCCCCGAACAACAACAGTTCACTTGTGATGAAAGCATTGTTCTTACGCTTCAAGGCAGCAACCTCGGCTGCATACTTTTCCACAGAGTGTTGATAACTTTCTTTTAATTGATTTTCCATAAGTTGTTTCTATGCTTGTGATTTCTATGTTTGTGACTTGATTTCCAAATACTTGTTGATGACATCTACAGACAAGTTTTCTGGAGTGGTGAGCAAAGCCAAGATACCATGATTCTTCAAGGTTGACACGACCAATCGCTGTTCGTAAGCAAACTGTTCGGCGATGACATGACGATAATATTCCTCATCGGTATCAGGCCGAGTCGCTATGTATTCTTTCAACTCATTGTCAACGAAGAAGACAACCAAGAGACGATGCCTTCTGTTCAACTGGATGAGATATGGCAACTGGCGTTCCATGCTCACCTTATTGGCGAAGTTGGTATAGAGAACGACCAAAGAGCGCTTGCTCAAATGCTGATTGACATGAGCTGTCAAAGCAGAAAAGTCTGACTCTGCAAACTGTGTCTGTTGACGATAAAGCGTCTCCAAGATTTGTTGCATGTGTCCATGTCGAGCCGAAGGAGGAACGAAATCCTCAAACCGATCGCTAAACGTCATGATGCCAGCCTTGTCTTCCTTTCGCATCGCAATATATGACAACACCAAAGAGGCATTGATGGCATAATCGAGATAGGTCATACCCCGGAAGGCTTGCTGCATCACTCGCCCCTTGTCGATGACACACACAACTTGTTGCGACCGTTCATCCTGATAGACATTGGTCATCAAGTGAGAAGTACGGGCGGTAGCTCGCCAGTTGATACGACGGAAATCATCCCCTACCACATAATCCTTGATTTGCTCAAACTCCGTATGATTGCCGATGCGGCGAATGCGCTTGATGCCCAAGTCGGTGAGGCGGTTACTGATGGCAAGCAACTCATAATGCGTCAACATCAGGTAAGAAGGATAAACCTTGACATCACAAGGCGTGCCAAGCGTAAAGCGGCGTTGCAGCAAGCCAAGAGGCGACTGGGCAAAGACACGAATATGTCCGAAGGAATAGGTTCCACGAACAGTAGGACGAAGAGCATATCTCACCTTCTTACCCTCCCTTCTCAACAGTCTCAACTTGAAGAGCACATCACGACGCTGGAATATCGGCGGAATCTCATCAATGATTTGCAAGCGAACAGAGAAAGGATATTGACTCTCCACACGAATATCCACCTCATTGTCATCTCCATTGGAGAACCTCTCCGACATCATACGCCATGCTTGGATTCCCGTCCGATGATAAAGCAACGCCATATCCAGGAGCAGCAGCAAGCAAAAGGCACCAAGCATCCATCTCCCGACAACAAACATCAGGGGAACAGCATAGCCCAAGCCTATCAATAGGACGAGGGCTATCCACAATGCGAAAAACCTAGGAGTCAGATACACTTTTTTCCTATTTTGGTACTTCGACCTTATCAATCAACTTCATTGCTACCTTGTAAGCAGTATATCCTTCCATCTCAGCCTCAGCAGTAAGTACCAATCGATGCTGGAGGATGGATGGAGTGACCGCCTTGATGTCCTCAGGAGTAACAAAGTCTCGTCCTTGCAAGAGAGCGTATGCCTTGCTTGCCTGCAACATCGCTACCGAAGCACGAGGTGAGGCACCGAGATAGACGGCACGACTGCTACGAGTCTGCTGGACAATTTGGGTGATATAACGCAACAAACTCTCGTCGATGAGGACATCATTCATATAAGAACGAAGCTGCAACACCTCTTCCTTCGTCAAAACCGGATTGACATCAGATAGTTTTACCAAGTCGGTACGCTGCTCATGGCGTTTCAAGATTTCCAACTCATCATCGGCGGAAGGATAACCCATGGTCACCTTCATCAAGAAACGGTCGAGCTGTGCTTCTGGCAAACGATACGTACCTTCCTGCTCCACTGGGTTCTGGGTGGCGAGGATGGTATAGAGTTCTCCCATAGGGTAAGTGGCACCATCCATACTCACCTGTCTTTCCTCCATCACCTCGAATAGCGCAGCTTGGGTCTTGGCAGGAGCACGGTTGATTTCATCCACCAATACGATGTCTGAAAAGACGGGGCCTTGATGGAACTCAAACTCCTGCGTCTTGACATTGAAGATGTTGGTACCCAGTACATCACTCGGCATCAAGTCGGGAGTAAACTGCACACGACTGAACCGTGCATCGACCAATCGAGCTATCAGTCGAGCTAAGAGTGTCTTTGCTACTCCCGGCACGCCTTCTATCAGCACGTGACCATTTGCCAAGATGCAAGTGAGCACCAAGTCAACAGCCTGTTCTTGTCCCACGATTACCTGGGCTATCTCATGACGAAGTTTTTCTATCTTTTCTGAGAAAAGAGTCAAATCTAATCTTTGTTCTTCCATATTTTTATCGTCTTGTTTCTGAAGTATAAACAATATTTTCTTGCTTTTGAAGCTACAACCATCCGTATGTCATATCATACTTAAACCTTTTCCAATATATGGTTCATAGCTTCTATCATCTCTCTCATCTTCGAAGGTTTGATATCCTCCTCAGAATGGATGATGAGTCGGATTTCTCGCAAGGTTTGTTGGATATACGCTTCACCCAATCCCGTTTTTTTCGCAAGGAATCTCACCTCGTCATCATCAGTATTCACATCCCGAACATCGATGCCACACCTACGTCGTAGCTCTTCGGCGAAGAAGGTGAACTTCTTGCGAACCAACTCTGCACGGGTGCATCGCTGATAGTAGAGCGTACCGATGAGTTTTACAAACTCCAGCGACTTATTGAGCGGTGGAGTGATGATAGGAATGACTCGCTGCCTGCGTCGGGCGGTAGTGACCATCAAGAGGATGACACCCAGCATCAACAGATAAAGTGCCCAACGCAAAGGAGGTCGCTTGATAAGTTCACGGAATGGAGAATAGTTGACATCCATCGTGGCATCCGTTTTCATATACGCCTCGGTACGATAAACCGGCACATCTGCCATCATCGACATCAAGCGGAAGATATACTCCGACGTGTTTCCCTCCAACATTCCATAATTGGTAAAAAGAAGAGGTGACGTGACAAAGATGACCTCTCCCTTACCATAAGGGACTGAGGCTGCAACGAGCATCGTATCTGCTTCGAACGCCAAAGAAGAATTGGTTTGCAAAGAATCAAAATCAAGGTATCCACCTACCAATCCCTGCCAAACGATATAATCATGGTTAGGATACACCTTTGGCTTTCCACTCCAAGTAATCGTATCTTTATATTCAGAGTCATTTCCTGTAGCCCGATTATAGATTCGATAATAAGAGAAATAATATTCTGTTTTTATCCTCACCCCAAACTTACGCTCCAGTTCATTATAAGGCGCAGTATCACATGCTGGCTGTTCTTCCGAATGGCTTGCCGCAATCATCACCTTTCCCCCTCGCTTGGCAATATTGCACAAATGCTCGATATCAAGTTTCATTAAGTCTTGCTCATCCACAACCATCAGCACACCAATTCTCCGAGACGAGTACGCACTATCCAATTGCAGGAATGTCTTGGACGTAACTTGATAACCTTTCGGCATAGACTCCGCCAAGACGCTATCAAACACATAGCATCCGAATGGCTGGCGATCGGTATGGTGATAAGTGGACTGCCACTCGAACTTCTTCGGCAACTGCATCTGCAAAGAGAACATCAGCGCAAAGAGAACCACCATCGCCAAGATAAACTTATGACTACTCTTCATGGTCGCCTCCTTTCTCTCCTTGCAGAATCGCACGTCTGACAGCCTCTTGGCAAACACGCATCTCCGCAATCATCTTTTCCGTTGCCTCGAATCCTCCATATCGCACCCTCACAAAGAGACGAGTGATCTTTAGGAAATCTGCATTGCGCCATTCCTTCGTATATTGCGTAGGAGTCTTGAAAGACTGCCACTCTATCAGGTGGTTATCACTCAACCACTTCAAGGTTTGCAGATACATCAGTCGCAGAGCCTCTCGGAAATCATGACGACTGATAGTCTTCTCTATCTCGGAAGGGAAATCAATGCCATAGATGGTGTCTTCGGTCACATCATAATCCAAGGCATCAGCTTTCTTGCCAGAACGCATAAACACCGAAGGGCGTACCACAAAGACAATCCAAAGAATTGCCAAGATGACAATGATACCCAAGACCGTCCACATCCACTCTCGATTTTGAGCAAAGACATTCCTGAATATCTCATCCGTGAAGTCGCTCAACCTATCCTGCAACCATTCCCCAAAAGTATCTTGATGAGGCACCAACTCCCTACCGTAATCATAAGCGCCATCCTGCCGCCAAACAGAAAGCTTGGCGGAATCAATGACTAATGTATCGGAAGGAGACGTAAACATCTTGTCAGATAATTACACTAATGGTTCTGATTGCTTGAAGAGGTCATCGTCATCTGGGTTGCTGTCAGCCATCCCCTCGAAATCGTCAATGCCTTTTGCCACCGACATATCATCAAGTTTTTCTGCCGCATGGCTATACAGATAACTGATGCTCACGAGGAAGATGGTAGAAAGGGTAAACTGCCCAATCCACATGATGACACCGAAGACGTACTGCAATAAGTCCACGATGATGTTTATGATGTTTGGATTATATGGATCGCTATAACCAAACACTGCCTTGATGAGGAACACCACATACCAAGGAATCGCAAAGACAAAAGACAAGGCATTGCTGATGAAAGTCAGCACAAAGCCCAAGGCAAAGATGCCTACCCAAGTTTTCCAGCCCAAGCGAAGTCCACGAGCGTAGGCTTTCCATACTGAAATGTCCTCATATATATAGGTAGGAAGCACCATCAAGAACGGGATGCACAATGCCAAGACCACAATGAATGCCACTATGTAAAAAGTTACATCGACCATGGCACAACCCACAAGAATCGCTATCACTGCAAAAGCTACGGGCATGCCTGCCAATCCACACTTGAAGATGCGTCCGGCATTTCGCTTGGCGTATGGTTTGAGGTCTGCAAAGGTGACATCCTCCAAACCATTGGCTCGTTCATTGTACAACTGCATACAAGCGAACACGACGGAGCCGACCCACAGACCGACTAGCACACAAACTACCGACAAGAAGATATAGTTGCCGAACAATTGAAGTCTAGTATTGACAGGTCCGTCCCCCACAGCATTCATCGTGCTAGACATCAGGTTGTCAACCGACAATGCCGCCAACAAACTAAGAGGCAGCACGCCATACAAGATATATCTGAGCATATATCTCCAGTTCTGCTTCAGAAATGAGAAGGCCACATTAAACTTCTCGCCGAAGCTTCTTTCTGCATAAAAAGGTATTTTATTGTTCATCATTGTTATTATAAGTTTTATACTTTCAGGTATTATTTGTTCATAATCATTTATCATTTGCCATCTGTTGTCGATGCCTGAGTCTTGGCAAGATGACGAAATATCCGATGACAAACGCCAGTGACAACAAGATAACCAGGAGTCGGATGACATTCGGGATTTCGGTATGTCGCGTCACAAATCCCTCAATAAAACCAGCCATCACAAAGATAGGTATGGTACCTACAATGATCTTCATGCCCCTCTTAGCTCCTCTTCGGAACGAAACCATCCGAGCGTAGGTACCGGGGAACAGCCAGCCATTGCCTATCGCCAATCCTGCCGCACCCGCAATGATGAGAGCCGAAATCTCCAGCGTGCCATGCAAGAAAACTGCCAAGAAGGACTCATACAGTAAACCATGCTGGGCAAAGAAGGTCTCAAAGCATCCCAGCATCACACTGTTCTCGAATATCATAAGACCTGTGGCGATGCTGGTGAATATGCCCGATACGAATTCCATGAACGACACTCGGATGTTATTCAAGGTAATACCCAAGAACATCTCCATCTCCTGACCGCCATCATATACCGACATTGGCTTTCCCTTGGCGATATTGTCGAGCGTCATATCCACATAGTAATCTCCCAAGATGATACGACAGAAACTTTCGTCGAGACATTGCGACAAAATGCCGATGAAGACACTGACCAAGAAAATGATGAAAGATACCAACAGCAACTTGCGCTCTTCATACATCACAAGCGGTACCTCGCGAGTCCAATAGGTGATGAGACGTGACCATTTCTCTCGCTTGTTGCGATAAATAGAATTGTGGAGAGCCGAACAGAGTTTGTTGAGGTAAATCGTAATGCGTGACTGAGGATAGTGAGTTTGCGCAAAAGCCAGGTCGGATGTCAGGTCGGTATATACCTCCGCTAAGCGATCTGGTGACTGAGAGGCTGCATCGCTAATGACGATTTCAGCTTTCTGCCACTTATCGATATTGCTTCGTATGAAGTTAAACTCTTTCACCTTTACTCTGTCTTAACAGTTAGTATGATTCGATTTATTCGATGCAAAAATAAGGATTTATTCTTGCATCAGCAAATCAAAAAAACGAAAGCAGATCCGGTTTCTCAGATCTGCCTAATTTTCGTCCTTAAATATAATTTCGCCCTGATACACAAGTCCCAGCTTTTCCTTGGCTACTTCTTCCACGTACTTTTTGGTCTGTGTATATTTTTCATACTCTGCAATATCCTCCGATCTCGCCTCCTCGGACTCGATCTCCTGCTGCAAAGCCTCTTCTTTTGCCATGTAGGTCGCTCTCTTCTCCCGGAGCTCTACACTCTTGACCGTTACCACCAGCAGCATCATAAGCACCACTGTGGTGACCAGAAGCATTCCCATGCGATTCTGGTGCTTTCTTCGATATGCTGCTTTCCTCGCCATACCCCAAAAACATCCCCTTTGTCCGTTTTATAAACGGCTTTTCTAATGTTTACATAAAACCATTTTAAGCATTTTTATGCAAACCGTCAAC